>JAEEGL010604163.1_pt1 | contig 11879 bp, 7 predicted proteins | sample 9134231 | NCBI WGS metagenome assembly JAEEGL01 (sample SAMN16246548, study PRJNA631951) | gut metagenome | biome: gut microbiome; feature: rumen; material: fiber-attached | host: Bos | place: Iran: Karaj | collected 2018-10 | reverse complement strand
CATCAATATGCTCGGTACCGATCGACAATCTGATCGTGCTCTGACTTATACCCTGATGTTCAAGCTCCTCATCCGAACTCTGCGAATGCGTGGTCGAAGCGGGATGGATGACAAGGCTCTTAACATCGGCCACATTTGCAAGGAGCGAGAAGATCTCGAGATTGTCGATGAACTTCCAAGCCTCTTCGCGGCCACCCTTGATGTCAAATGTGAAGATGGATCCGCCGCCGTTCGGGAAATACTTCTTATAAACTGCGTTGTCAGGATGACCTTCGAGTGAAGGATGGTGAACCTTTGCAACAAGCGGATGCTTGGAGAGGTACTCAACGACCTTCTTTGTGTTCTCGATGTGACGATCGAGTCTTAAGGACAGAGTCTCAATGCCCTGAAGAAGCAGGAAAGCATTGAAAGGCGAGATCGAAGCGCCTGTGTCGCGCAGAAGGATCGCACGGATAAACGTTACGAAAGCTGCGGGACCAACCACATCGTAGAACGAAACGCCGTGGTAGCTGGGGTTGGGAGCTGCGATGTTGGGATACTTTCCGCTTGCCTTCCAGTCAAACTTGCCGCCTTCAACGATTATGCCGCCGAGCGTGGTTCCATGGCCTCCGAGGAACTTTGTTGCGGAATGAACGACGATGTCAGCTCCGTGCTCAAGGGGTCTGATAAGATAAGGTGTTCCAAATGTGTTGTCAATGACGAGGGGAAGTCCGTGCTTGTGCGCAATCTTAGCGATCTCCTCGATATCCGGGATGTCACTGTTGGGGTTTCCGAGCGTCTCAAGATAGACGGCTCTGGTGTTGTCCTTGATCGCACCCTCAACCTCTGCGAGGTTATGTGCATCAACGAATGTTGTCTCAACACCGTACTGGGGAAGTGTGTGTGAAAGAAGGTTGTAGCTTCCGCCGTAGATGGTCTTCTGTGCAACGATGTGTCCGCCGTTTGCCGCGAGTGCTTCGATCGTGTATGTGATCGCTGCCGCTCCCGATGCAACTGCGAGAGCTGCGGTTCCGCCTTCAAGTGCGGCTACTCTCTTCTCGAGAACATCCTGTGTGGAGTTCGTAAGTCTTCCGTAGATGTTTCCCGCATCCGCAAGCCCAAATCTGTCTGCGGCATGCTTGCTGTTATGGAATACATAAGATGTTGTCTGGTAGATCGGAACCGCTCTTGAATCCGTAGTAGGATCGGCCTGCTCCTGTCCGACATGTAACTGTAATGTTTCAAATTTGTATCCGCTCATATTGATGTCCTCCTTCTTGAAGTGTTCTCTTCACTCCTGTTTTGTTTCCGAACACTTCCTCAAAGCATCCGGCTGTATTTGACGAATTTGGGAAACCGTATTGAACTTGACTCTTTTGGTAGGTTTTTATTTCAGTCTCGTTTGTGTCTCCCGATGGACATATAATAGCGCGTGATACGCGATTTGAAAATTCGATTGGTCTTATCGTTAGCGATAAGCAAAGGTTATACCTATTGTGCCGGTTGGTTTTATATTGGACATTTCTTCACAACCAAGCTTGAAACAGACGACTTTCGTTTATCGCACAAAACAGCGGGGTGTTGATACTTAACCAACACCCCACCGTTTTTGATGTGTCCAAATGAAGATAATAATCAACTTTTTTCTTTCAATACCACAGCTTTCAAGGTCAAGGTTATAGTATTGAAGCAACGTTTACCGTCACTGACTGTCAAAAGTATTTGTTTTATCTGACCTTCAGCTCTTCCTTTCTGCCGAATATCGGCGATAAAACCCGGCAGAAAGTTCTGTACATCCGAAAGTACTCACCCTGCCACAAAAACCGGAACATGCAGGGGAATCCCCTTGAAATGCACCTGAAAAACAAGAAAAAAGAATTGGTTCAAAAATTTTTCTGTGAGCAGTATGATATCACAAAATTAACGAAATATCAAGCAAAATTCTGAAATCGGATCGTGTTTTTCGTTAAATTCTGAATGCATCATTTTTAACTGCGCTCGCGATTGAAACTCCGGTCTCAAGATAAGGGATCATCATAGCCTGGAATGCGTGGTAAACGTCGGGCTTACCCGGCCAGACAGTTGCAAGCACGTTATTCTTTGCATCAAGCTGGTGGAACCACGACCCATTTTTGTGGTCCATGACATGCTTATCAAGGTACTCGAGAAGAACTCCGAAGTCAAACGCATATCTGTCCTCGCCCGTCACGCGGTAGAGAACAGCCGAAGTGTTTATGGCCTCGGCGAGCGTCCAATGCATCCTATCGTGAATGATGGGCCTGCCGTCAAGGTCGGTCGTGTAAACGAGGCCCTCCGCCCCGTCCGCGCACCAAGCGTCATCAACCGCGCGTCCGTAGAGTTTGGCAGCGATGTCTATGTAGTGACCCATAAAGAGTTTACGCTTTCTGTTTCTTATTGCGTTATCATTGATGCCGGAGCTTGTGGGGTTCTCATTTTTCGTTCCGTATGTTTCTTTGTTTCCCGGCTCACTTGCATTGATGCTTATCGTTTTTTTTTCGATCACGCTTGCGTCATTGCTCATCGGAATACTTCCGTTAACACTTGCATCTACGCATTCTTCATTGAGTGTTTTATTTCCGGTTTTATAAGTTGAAACCGCCCACTGCGTAATAAGTCTTGCCCATTCGATACCGTGACCGGGAGTTACTCCGTATGGCTTGAAGGGATCAGCGGGATTGTCTTTATTAAGATCGTTTTGCGGATTCCATTTTTCATCGTAGTGCTCGGGGATCCTGTAGTTATTCTCGCCCGCCCAAGTAATGACGCGGTCGATGATGCGACCGGCCCGCTTCATATATGCGTTATTGCCCGTAGCATCGGCAACGGCCAGGAAAGCCTCGACTGTGTGCATGTTCGCATTCAGACCACGGTACGGATCGAGCTTCGTAAACTGCGTGTTCCACGTATCGAAGGTCATGCCCTCTTTCTCGTCCCAGAAGTATTTATCGAAAGTCGTGAGTGCCTCGTCAAGGAGTTCTTTCGCGCCTTCGATCCCGGCACAGAGTGCACTCGAAGCCGCGAGGATCACGAAAGCGTGAGCGTAACACATCTTATCCGGAAGGATGCCGCCATCTGCGGTGATCCCACTGTACCACCCACCGTGCCCGGCATCATGAAGCTCGCCCCGAAGGCCGTCTATGGCTCGCTTCGCAAGTGCCTTGCAGTAAGGAGCACCTGTTCCGGTCTCTCCAAGCATTTCACCGATGCTTCCGCTACTGAAACCTTCTGTATAAGATGCCGCGTCGTTCTCAACCGGATCCTCAACGCAAGGCGTGCCGAGCATGGCTCCGATACTGTAGACATGAGCCATCCTGCTCGTGATCCACGTCTCGCGCGGCTTGTCGACACACGGACTTCCGTCCTCGCCGAGATAATAACTCGACCCGCCGGGTGTGGGGAAGCGTCTGCCAAACTTCAGAAGCGAGAGGGCATTTTTTAACATAAATTCCTTATTTTCTTTTGAATCGATCACGTACTTATTATCCATTACTACCTCCTGTTGAGTCTTCTCTGTCCATGTTGCCTCCCGATTTCCATGATTACAAAGCACTTGTATAACGCGTTTTTTTCGTCTCTCTACATTCTATCATATCCCCGGTCCTTTTTGTTAATACTTTCTTGTCAGCCTGCATAAAACACTTTCCGGTGCAGCATTCTCTTCTTCCGGGAAGTTGTCTCCTCTTTAGGAGAGCTCTTTTCACCGGTAATTCGATCATTACGCATTTATCTCGACAAAAAAGCAATCTCGGAGATCCTGCACTTAATCGAAGCGGCTCCATCCACAAATCGTGTACTTGGCTGTTTTTGTGCGTATTATTTTGAAGCGAATACTTTTATTCTTGAAATAATGACCCGGAATGCTGTATAATGGTTTATGTATTATTACAAAAATAAATCATATCGCAGAAATATTCATAAGTGGGATGTAACACCCGACGAGCAATCATAAGCGTCTTACTTCTTCGCTTCAGCCGGGCGGATCATCCGTCTGTTGTGCAGATACATATGATCAAAAAAGGAATAATGTATGATTTATAACGACCGGAAACAGATCAGCCCTTTTAAGGTTGTTTTGGTTGTGATAGGGTGTGTGATCGTCAATTTTGTGGGAAGATTTATTGCCGTATGGCTTCAGTTACCTTTGTGGCTGGATTCGTTCGGTACTGTTTTTGCTGCCTATGTTTTCGGTCCCATCAGCGGAGCTATCGTCGGCTGCACCGAAAACATCGTGTTCTATTTCTGGAATTCCAACTCCGCAGCGTACTGCATCACGAGTATTGCGATCGGTCTGGCTGCCGGAACAGCCGCGCGGAGAAAAAATTTTGAAACTTTCTTCGGAACCGCCTCTGTGGTCGGTGGCATCACGATCATTTCAACTATCCTTTCATCGGCAATCTCAATATTGTTCTTCGACTTCAATATCGGCAACGTATGGGGCAACGGAGTCAGGGATTATCTGCTCGAACGCGGACTTCATGAGGTGGCTTCGACAGCGATCGGCGAACTCTACATAGATTTTCTTGACAAACTCGTGACTGTTTTCGCTATATTCTTCCTGATCAAGATTTACAGGATGATTCGAAGGCATCGCCTTCTCAGGAAGCACGCCGAAATGATAATCGGTCTGATGCTTATCGTTGCCGCCGTTTTTTCGGGTCCCGCCGCTTCCGTCAGTGCGCTTGAAGCCGATGACACAACCTATATAAAAAGGGTCTATAATGCCTCAAACGGTCTCGACTGCGGTCATGCCAACGACATCGCCCAGACAAACGACGGTATTCTTTGGGTCGGAAGTTATGCCGGTCTTTACCGTTACAACGGCACCGAATTCCGCTTCATGAGCGAGTATGAAGACATAAAGAATGTCAACTGCCTTTACACCGATGAAGAAGGCAGGCTCTGGATCGGAACCAACGACAGCGGCGTCTCGATCGCAATCAACGAGAAAATTGCCAGCACTCTCGACAGCTCATCGGGTCTTCCCTCCGATTCCGTCAGAAGCATCGTTCAGTGCTCGGACGGCTACTATTATATCGGAACCTCGGATTGTCTTGCGGTCGTCCAACGCAGGCTCGGCGTCATGGTATCAAAAACACTCGACTCCGTTCGTTTTGCTGAGAGTCTGAGCGCCGATTCGCGGGGCAATGTGGCGGCAGTCACATCCGAAGGAAAGCTCTACATCCTCCGCAACGGCGACGTAGCGTACACAATCCCCCGCATTTCAAAGGAGATCGCCTTTTCGACATGTACCTTCAGCGAAGATGATTTTTTGTATGTCGGTACAAGTGACGGAAAGGTTGTTACCTATTCGGTCGGCGAGGACAGTGCCATCAAGATGATGACCGATGTCTGCAGGAACATGACCGTTATCAACCAGCTTTACTTCCGCGGCAAGACGCTCTGGGTTCTCTCAGACAACGGTATCGGTCGTCTTGTCGACGGAGTATTCCAAAAAGTGGAAACCATTGAATTCTCTTCGTCGATTCAGCGGATGACAATCGACTATCAGGGCAACCTCTGGTTTGCATCGACCCGTCACGGTCTCCTTCAGCTCTCCCGCTCCGCATTTACAAACTTATTCTCAGAATACGGTCTCGAATCCGATGTTGCAAACACCACCGCGATCAGAGACGGTTATTTGTATATGGGCGCAGACTCAGGTCTTTCGATCATTCGTCTCGTCGACGGTTTTTCCGTCAAGAACGAGCTCACCGAGCATCTCAACGGCTCACGTGTGCGCTGCATCACCCTTGATTCAGACAACTCCCTGTGGTTCTGTACCTACGGTGCCGGTCTCGTTAAATATTCGGAGATCGGCGAAATAAGCAATTATGCCCAAAATGTTTATGGCATAGGCACGCGTGTCCGTGTCTGCAAAGAGCTTTCCGACGGGACCATAGTCGTTTCCGGAGCAAACGGACTGACGTTTATAAAACATAACGAAAAGCCTACAACCATCCCCTACGGTTCCAACCTCGGCGCATCACAGATACTTTCGATGTGCGAGACCGGCGACGGCAGGCTCCTCCTCGGTACCGACGGTAACGGCATCATTACGATCCAGGGTCGATCGATCATTGAACATTTTGAAAAAGGCAACGGACTTACATCCGGCGTAATCCTGAAGCTTGTTCCGGATCCCACGGACGGAAGCGTGTTTATCGTTACCAGCAACAGCATCTGCCGCATGCATGGCAGTATCATCACACCGCTTGTATTTCCATACAGCAACAACTACGATCTTGTTCTTGATGACGACGGCGAGGCATTTGTGCTCGGGAGCGCCGGCATTTACGTGGTTGACAGGGACGAACTCATAAACGGAACTATCACCAAGACCAAGCTTCTCAATTCAAAGCTCGGTTTGACGGCATCGCTTACCGCAAACGCGTGGAATGCACTTACGCCGAAAAAAGACCTTTATCTCTCCACCGATCAGGGAGTTTATAAGGTAAACCTCGACAAATACCTCACCACCTTACGTTCTTACAGACTTCAGGTTCGCGAAGTCATCGTCAACGGAACACCCACCCCCGTAGAACGCGGAACAACGATTCCGATAAGCCGCGATACCTCCACGATCGAATTTGTTCCCGAGGTCATCAATTATTCTCTTGAGCAGCCCCGTATCTCGTACTATCTCGAAGGCTACGACGACGGTTATAAATCCGTTTCCCAGCAGGACCTGAGTAACGTTTCTTACACCAACCTTCCGTCCGGAGAATATGTATTCCACCTGGCTATCCTTGACGATCAGGGCGTGGAGACGGTCGAGGAAAGCTCATATAAGGTGGTTAAAGAAGCTTCGCTTCATGACAACGGCTGGTTTACCATATACATGGTGATCGTCGGCGGTCTCTTCGTCGCCTGGCTGTCCTGGTTCCTGACACGCGTCGGCGTTCAGCGTACCATTGCCCTCCAGAAAGAGAAGCTCGCAATGGCTCTCAAGCAAATATCAATGGGTAATGAGACTATCCTCGCGATTGCAAAAACGGTTGACGCAAAGGACGAGCTGACAAGCAAGCATTCGCAAAGGGTTTCCGAATATTCCGTCATGATCGCAAGCGAATACGGATTTTCTGTCAAAGAGCAGGAAAACCTTCGAAACGCTGCTCTCCTGCACGACATCGGCAAGATTGGCATTCCTGATGCGATTCTCAAAAAGCCGGGAAGTCTCAACAACGAGGAATACGCAGTCATGAAGACTCACGTTACCCGCGGTGCGGAAATACTCAAAGACTTCACTCTTGTTGAACATGTGGTCGAAGGTGCCAAATATCATCATGAACGTTACGACGGAACCGGCTATCCCGAAGGCCTTAAGGGATCCGATATCCCTCTGTACGGAAGAATCATCGCCATCGCCGATGCATTTGATGCCATGACCGCAAACAGAGTTTACCGAAACCGCCAGCCCATGGAATATGTTATGGAGCAGTTCAAGACAGGGCGCGGCAAACAGTTCGATCCGGTCCTTCTCGACATTTTTATCGGGATCATCGATCGAGGAGACATCGACATCGAAGCGCTCTACAACGAAAACAACAAGCACGAGGACTCCGGTAACGTCCCGAAAACGGCGCCGAAAAACGTTGAATAATGACAAGATATACTGTAACACGAAAGCCTGCGCCGGGAAGCACGATACCTGAAGGCAATTCGTACAGAACAACTCAAGACGTACATAATCATTGAGGGGATAATGCATATGAGGAAAGAAAAACGAATTCTGTTATGGGTCATACCCACCTGTCTGCTTTGTATAGCGGCTTTTCTTATGTTGCACAACCTTATGAGCGATGATGACGGTTCCAAGGATGTTGTGCATGTCGGGATAATACTTGAAGGCGACGAAAGCACCCCTTACAGCAAGAACTTCATCAGAGCGACCGATGAGCTGAAGCTTCAGTTCGGAGACCGCGTCACCACCGAGACCATGTATAATGTTGCTTTCGAAGACACGCTCGACGCGATCGACAAGCTTTGCGCCGACGGATGTGACATCATCTTCCTCAACAGTGTCGAGTACGGCGAACCGGCGAAGCTGGCCTCCGCGCTTTATCCGAATGTTGAATTCTGTCAGACCGCATGCGACAATGCAAACAAAGATCCCTACAGACCCAATTACCACACATATATGGGGAGAATTTACGAAGGCAGATATGTCGCCGGAAGAGTCGCCGGTTTGAAGCTGCAGGAGCTTATAAACGAAGGCACCATTAAGCCTGAAGAAGCGCTTGTCGGATATGTCGGAGCGTTCCCGTTTACCGAAGTCATCTCCGGTTACACCGCATTTCTTCTCGGTGTCAGACAGGAGTGTCCCACAGCCACCATGCGCGTTAAATATGCCAATACCTGGGCGAGCTACATGCTTGAAAAAACACTTGCGAAGGAACTCATTGACGAAGGCTGTATCATAATATCACAACATTCCGACACCATCGGACCTGCTGTCATGTGCGAAACTGCAGAATCACATCATCCCGTCTTTCACGTCGGTTACAATCAGGACATGATCGATGTGGCTCCCACAACCTCCCTTATCGGAACGCGAATCGATTGGTCAATGTACGTTATTGCCGCCGTCCGCGCGGTGCTCGAAGACAAGCGGATAGAAAACATCGTTTCAGCCAGCATCTACGGTAATGATGCTTGCGCAGGATTCGAAGAGGGCTGGGTTAAAATGCTCGACGTCAACAAGGCCGTGGCACCCGAAGGTGTCGACGAACTCATCTCCGACACGATAGAGCAGATCAAAAACGGCGAAATACATGTTTTCAAGGGCGATTATCTCGGTGTTAATCCCAACGATCCGACCGACACATGGGATCTCAACACGGAATACCCCGAAAATGACAAATCTTCCGCCCCTCACTTCCATTATATTCTCAAGGATATAATCACGGTTGAGGAGCCGAATCCGTAAGTTTTCCCTCATACCGAAATCACGTTCGAGGATTCTCCGACCCTTGTAACATCGAGGAGCCAACCCGTAATGATTTTCTTCATGCATGGGGCGCGTTTGGAATTTCAGATCTTTGTAACATCGATGAGCCTCTCATCGTAGTGAGCTCTCTCGCCGCCGATAAATTTCGGTCTTACTCGGGCTGCCACGACGTGCGCCTCACCAATCTTTTTATTTACAAGTCTTACGGGGACTGCCACGCGCTTTAAGTGCATGCCTATAAGCGTATCTCCGATATCGATACCGGCATCGGCCTTGATCTCCTCAAGGGCAACCGGGTCCTTAAAACCGTTGTATGCCGCGGTCGCGAATCCGCCTCCGCCTTTTGTCCAGGGCACGACATTAACGATCTCCCTGTCGCCCGCTGCCGCGCGTTCTATGATGATCGCGCGGTTGAGGTGCTCGCAGCACTGCGCCGCAATGTATATGCCGAGCGGGTCGGTCACACTTCTGATTCCGTCAAAAACAGCCTGAGCCACTTCCGGCTTCGAATTGCTCCCGATCCTGTCGCCGCAGACCTCCGAAGACGAGCATCCGACAACAAGGATCTGTCCCTTTTTTATGCCCGATCTCTCGACAAGCTCCGCTACCGCTTTTGCTGCTTCTTCTTTGATATCCTCATACATTACGCAGTCCTTCTTTCTTAACTTAATACCTAAAACCTGCAAATTGTAAAAACGATTCGCAGGTTTTATAATTCTGTGTTACAGCCTCTTCATTTGTTCCGGGTGCACCCGTTTTGTACCGCTCCGTCTGTTCCGAATTCACACGTATTGTAACTCTTTACTGCGACGCTATCAATAACAGATCATGCATTATTAAGGAGTTTATTAAACATCTTGCGAACTCCGAGTCCCCAGCAAAGTACCATTCCGAGAACGGCTCCCAATGCGCCCTGTGCGATCTCATAGGGAAGCTTAAGATAAGCGGCTTCCCATGTGCTGTAAACGAGACCCTTGCCAAGTGTGTAACCAATCACCATTATCACCGCGCCGACCGTAACTCCGATTCCCGAAGCGAGCTTCGGATGATGCTTAAACGTGTGATGTGCGATAAGTGAGATGACGATCGCCTGAAGCCCGTGCGTTACCAGCGAAACAAACATAGGCGTCGGATAAAAGAACATGTCTCCGAAAAACGATCCGAGTCCGCCGACCACAAATGCTTCCGCAGGGTTAAGCAGTATCGCTCCGAGGGCGATGAACATATCACAAAGGTAAAGATGACCGCCCGGTACCGGTATGCTTAAATTGCCCATGCTGAAAACTATCGTGAGACCCATGAATAGTGCCGTAACAACAAGCCTTACTGTTGTCGTTCTTCCTGACGAATATGTTCCCGTAACCACTTTTCCCGTATCACTCATATTATGTTTCCTCCTCTTTAGCGGCGGGTTTTGCCGCTGTTTTCTCGTCCAACACATGACTATGTATTAGGTCCCTCTTTAACGGCGGGTTTTGCCGCTGTTTCCTCGCCTCCGCAATTCCCGAAGGAAATGCAGCAGGCCTTTGGACCCAACACATGACCGTGTACCGGGCTCTCAAATAACATCTGCACAGGAGGATAACTCTATTTTGAGTATATAAAAATGTTCAGTTTCGTGGTTTTTTATATGACCAGAAGTGGACCATGTGGGACAAGGGTTGTGGGTCACATGGTCCACAACCCCCGTCCCACATGGTCCATCCTCATCGCAGTTCATATGATCGCTACAACTTCTCCGATATACATGTCATGAGGCGCATCCTTCGAATAGAATGTCTCCCTGATCTCCTCGGTCATATTGACGGGGTCGAGGTTTTGCATGAAGAGTTTCTTGCATATAAGCGTTACTTCCGCCTCCTCAAAAGTCACCGAATTCTCGACCGCCTTCGGCGTAAGGCCGGATGCGTTCATCTTGTCCATGTCGCGTCCCGACTTCGAGCCAAGCACGCCGAGCTCCTTTTTGTATTTTTCAGAGAAGAAGCTGACGGTGAAATAATCCTCGCGATCCATAAACTCATGCGTGTAACGTGATGTCCTCACATAAACGGTAGCAACCGGTCTGCTCCAAAGAGTGCCGAGTCCGCCCCAGCTCACGGTCATGGTGTTAAAACTGTCCTTGTTTCCTGCTGTAAGCAGCGCCCACTGCTTATCAAATTTGCTGAAAATGTCTGCTGTGAAATTCATATTAATTCCTCCTTCAAGGTTCATTTGAGCCTTTTATCTTTGGCTCAATTTTCCATAGCGGACTTTACACTATCAAGTCTCCTATAATGTCAGCAACTTCGCATCTTGCCACCGAGATGAGATCTTTGGGCGACAGTTCGATCTGAAAGCCGACTTTTCCTGCGCTCACGAACATCTTATCAAAAGTGGTGGCCGTCTCATGAATGAATGTCCTGAACTGCTTTTTCATGCCGATCGGCGAGCAGCCTCCGTGCACATATCCGGTAAGACCGAGAAGATCCTTTTGCTTGATCATCTCGATCGACTTCTCTCCGGATGCCTTGGCCGCTTTTTTGAGGTTGAGCTCACCATTCACCGGAACCACGAACACATAATATGCGCCCGTCTTTCCCTGTGTCACGAGGGTCTTGAAAACTTTCTGAGGGTCCTCGCCGAGTATCCCCGCGATCTGATCCCCCGTAAGGGTGGGGTCCGCTTCGTATGAATGAGCCTCGTACGGGATCTTCTTACCGTCGAGGACTCGCATGACATTTGTTTTCTCGTTCTGTTTCATTTCCTTTCCAGCCTTATTTCTTAATTTTACAGCGGGATTTGCATTTTTGCGTTTTCCGCCGCCCGGATTTGCCCATTTGCTTCTTTTCCTACAGCGGGATTCTCATTTTTCTCTTTTCCGCCGCCCGGATTTGCCCATTTGCTTCTTTTCCTACAGCGGGATTCTCATTTTTCTCTTTTCCGCCGCCCGGAT
>JAEEGL010548630.1_pt1 | contig 11879 bp, 11 predicted proteins | sample 9134231 | NCBI WGS metagenome assembly JAEEGL01 (sample SAMN16246548, study PRJNA631951) | gut metagenome | biome: gut microbiome; feature: rumen; material: fiber-attached | host: Bos | place: Iran: Karaj | collected 2018-10 | reverse complement strand
TTAAGTGCACCCTGGAAACCTATATATCCGTAGTTTTGGCCGTGGGGAATGGCATGGACTTAGATAGCTTCATCTATGTGATTATGAAAAAATGAGAAAAAGTGAGTTAACAAGAGATATAACAAGATTATTATGGGAGGGTTGCTAAATGATAAAAAAGTTATAATAAATGATGTAAATAAAAATTATTTGAAAAATATATATAATACGCTGGATCAAACCTATAAGTTTATTTCTGGCGGCTTACAAAATTTATATAATAATATGCCTGATAAGGATTATGGCTTTGGGTATCTTCCGGTGAATCGTACATATATTGAAGGGGTGATTGAACAGCTTTTCAATCAAAATAACTTAGAGTACAATGAGCAATTGATTATAGGTTATATTATGAATGTGCAGTACCCTGAAGGGGAAATATTTGACAATGATTTTTTGAAAAAACTTTCCGACAAGGTAAAACGGCAATTAGATGATACAGAAAGTGCACGGGTAGTTTGGGGAAGTGATGTAGATAGAAATAATGGTTGTTTGGCACTAATAAGTAGATTAAATGTTCTTAAAGAAGATTTAGAAAACAGTATAGAGGAAATTAATAAACATATAGAGGAAATTGATAAACAAAAAGATATTAATGAGGAAATTGTTAAACAAAAAGAAATTAAAAAGAAATATGTTAATGCCAAGATAAAATACGTTTGCTATTTGTGTGATAAAGAATTAAGACATATTGACGAGGATTTAAATGCATTGATTAATGGTAAAAAAAGGGCTGTCGATGTGGGCGCTGATTTAGAAAGTCTTAAAGATATCGATAAATATAAAATATATAGTACAGAAAAAAACAAAAGAACTCTTCCTAATGCAGAGCAAACAAAACTGCCAAATAAATTTATGGCTGAATTTGATCCTGATAGACTTCCAGAGCAACTTAGGCAAATTATTGATGGATATTCAGAGTGGGAGTTAGAGAAGAATGGCAAGGTTGAGTACAAGAATCAAAAACCTGAGGAAATTCGTAATATAGAGAATTTATATGACAGAATTTGTGCCGAATATACCTCGGTACACGAAATGGAGTCCAATAGAATGAGGGGGGATAATAATAAGAGGGGGGGCGACGTACAAAATTCTATAGATCATAAGCTAGATGAAATTGATAACAAATATAAAGATGAATACGAGAGCTGTATTAAAGCATATAAAATGATGATAGATAAGATGGCGGAGGAAGAAGCGCGCACGGTAAATCCTCCACTTATACCATTACCACACCTACCTACAGCTATAACAACTACAGATAAACCATTACCACACTTACGTACAGCTAAACCTACAGCTAAAACTACAGATAAACCATTACCACACCTACGTACAGCTAAACCTACAGCTATAACAACTACAGATAAAACATTACCACACCTACCTACAGCTATAATAACTACAGATAAACCATTACCTACAGATAAACCATTACCTACAGATAATAAATCTAGCGTTATAGTGGGTCGTAGTCATACTAATAAATTTAAAGATTGCTATTATAGAAGTAAAACCAATTTACACAGGGCATGCAAGTCTTTTGGAAATGCTTATAAAAATAATATAACTAAAGTGAAGAGGTGGTTGAAATTCTAGCCTATAGCAATATTGAGTTGTAATAATTTTACTAAATTTATACTTACAATATAAATAATTTCAACTAGATTTTACCCGTCTTCTGTGCTATATTCTTTATGCTTACTATAGGATTCAGATATAACTACTGCTCCTATAGCCATAAATTATATGAATATATGAAAAGCGAGGAAGAATCATGTCAGTAAATTACGTTAGTACTAGAGATTTGAAAAAGAATCAAATTACAGCATCTCAGGCTATTTTAAAGGGATTGGCAGATGATGGCGGATTGTTTGTTCCAACATCTATTCCTGCACTCGATGTTTCTCTTGATAAGCTTGCAGATATGAATTATCAGCAGGTTGCTTACGAGGTATTAAAGCTTTTCCTTTCAGATTTTACTGAAGAAGAGCTCAAGCACTGCATTAATAGCGCTTACGATAGCAAGTTTGATACCAAGGAAATCGCTCCACTTACATATGCAGATGGTGCATATTATCTCGAGCTTTTCCACGGCGCAACTATTGCCTTTAAAGATATGGCACTTTCAATTTTGCCACATCTTATGATTACTTCCGCTCGTAAAAACAACATAAAGAACGATATCGTTATTCTTACAGCTACTTCTGGTGACACAGGCAAGGCTGCTCTTGCAGGCTTTGCTGATGTTGAAGGTACTAGAATTGTTGTATTCTATCCAAAGAACGGTGTATCAGCTATTCAGGAAAAGCAGATGGTTACTCAAAAGGGAGACAACACACACGTTGTTGGTATCAAGGGCAATTTCGATCAGGCTCAAACTGGCGTTAAGCAGATGTTCAATGACAAGGCTTTAGCAGCAGAGCTTGATGCTGCAGGCTTCCAGTTCTCATCTGCCAACTCAATCAACATCGGTCGTCTAGTTCCTCAGATAGCATACTACGTATATGCGTATGCAAAGCTTCTTAAGGAAGAGAAGATTAAGTCTGGTGAGACAATCAACGTTGTTGTTCCTACAGGTAACTTTGGAAATATCCTTGCTGCATACTATGCTAAGAACATGGGACTTCCAATTGACAAGCTTATCTGTGCATCAAATGAAAACAAGGTACTTTACGATTTCTTCGCAACTGGCGAGTACGACAAGAATCGTGATTTCATCCTTACAAATTCACCATCAATGGATATTCTTATCTCAAGCAACCTTGAGAGACTTATCTATCACATTGCTGGAGATGATGCTGCTGAGAATGCCAAACTTATGGAAAGCCTCAAGACATCTGGCAAGTACCAAATCACACCAGAGATGAAGGCTAAGCTAGATTCATTCTATGGCAACTATGCAACTGAGGCAGAGACATGCGCAACCATCAAAAAGGTATTTAATGATACAGGCTACATCATTGATACTCATACAGGTGTTGCTTCAAACGTATTTGACAAGTACAAGGCTGAAACAAACGATAGCAAGACAACTGTTATTGCTTCTACAGCTAGCCCATTCAAGTTTACACGTGCAGTTATGGGCGCAATTGATCCAGCTTACGAAAAGGAAGAGGATTTTGTTCTTGTTGATAAGCTTTCTGAGCTTGGAAAGGTTGCAGTTCCAAATGCAATCGAAGAGATTCGTTCTGCTGCAATCAGACATGATACAGTAGTAGAAGTTCCAGAGATGTGTGCAGAGGTTAAGCGTTTCTTAGGAATTTAGAGAATATTAAATCAAAAGTGACTCCATACTATATTAAGAATTAAACTCTTTTAGAGTCTTAAGTGAAAACACTTTTAATTCTTAATGTAGTAGGAGTCACTTATTTTTTATAACAAGCACAAAGGAAATTCCTGGTAGCTTAACTGATTGTCTAAAAACAAATAATTAAGTGTATCGTTCCAAATGGATAAGCAACTGGGAAGACAATACATTTATCTGAACCCCACAATACGCCGTCCTCGGTAACAACAGGCGGCTCTAAATATACATCCGCAGAGGTGTTGTTGGAAACGTTTACTATATACAGGCCGTTGTGGAGATTCAAGAAATCCTCTAATGCCGCAACTGTATATTCATTGAATTCGGTAAAATCTTCCTTGGCATATCTTGAGGCGAAGGCGATAGCAGCCTCTCTATCACAATCGATATGAGTGATAAATTCGTTGTCGCCAACTATAGCTTGAGAAACGCCAAAGGTAATTGGAAATTCGTCGATTACCATAGGTGTGAGAGGAGTAAAATCCTCGCCTATAAAACGAATCAAGCTGTTAAACATCAACTCTAGATACATAGCATTTTCTGGAGTCATCTTTAAGTCGGATAAATCAAAGAATTTATTGATGATTGTTTGAACAGCCTCTTGATTCTCGATATCAAGACTCAAATCGTATAATTCGGAATCATTTTTATAATCGAAGATGAGTCGCTCTAGTTCTTCATATGTAATGATGCCATCATCTACAAGAATTTGTCCTAGAAGCACATAATCAGGAGTTTGCTGTGATAACAAATCTTTGACCTGATTGTCGTCCAAATAACCTCGATTAACAGCTATTTCACCAAATCGCTTGTTCTCACGAGTTTGAACATACAAGCATTCATCCACCTCATTGGCGGTCATCATACCTGAACTGATAGCGATAGTGCCCAGCTTGATATGAGTTTGGGAAAGTTTTGACATGGCGTCAAATAATTGTTCCTGATTTACAATCCCTTTTTGAAGAAGGTAATTACCCAAGAATTGTGTAAACATAGTCTATTTTCCTCCAAGTCGAAGCTCAATAATCTCTTTAATTTGACTTTTTTCAAATGGTTTTTGGATGAAATCTTTTGCACCAAGCTTAATTGCTTTTTTTAGCTGTTCTTGGGTTCCCACTGACGAAACGATAATGATAGTAGCTTCATTATCGTATTCACGAATTTCTGCTAGAGCATCAGTGCCGTCTTTTTCTGGCATGACGATATCCATAAATACAATATCTGGATTTTCTTTTTTGTAGAACTCTACAGCCTCAGCACCGTTCTTACCTTCTATAAATGTGGCGCCAGTTGCAATTTCGTTGACAGCATCCATGAGTTGCTTCCGTGCAAGTACCGAATCATCACATACAAGAATCTTTTTGTTGGAAATATCCATAAGGCCACTCCCCTCCTGTAAAGTCATAGATTTATTCAAAATCTCAATTTAATAATACAATAACAATATCCATTATTCAAATAAATTTACAGATATTTCATTATATTTACGTATAATTTTGCGCCGATTCATTCTAAGGATAATTATTTAAGGCTGTGGAAGTAATTAATATGGAAATCCTTATAGAAATGAATGATGATAAAAGTTATAATAATCCTTGAAGTTTTTAACATGGAGGATATTACTTATGGATATGGGTTTTTTGAAAATTTTTGATGCAATCATCGGAATTTTAGGATTATATCTTATCTTTATTGGAATTAAGAGCTCTCGTGCAGGCATAGTTGATCCTATGATTATCACAGTAGAAGAGCAGCAAAGATGCAAGGATATTCAAGGCTTATCAAGCTATCTTATGCCAAAGACAACTATTTTTGGCATTTTCTGTGTAATCTTTGGTATCCAAGGTGGACTCAATGATTTAGGGATTGTCAAATTCCCTTATGTAGTCAATGTTGGATTCTTGGTTTTGTTTTTAGTAGTTTGGGGTGTATTTTCGTTCGTAATTCGCAAAGCAAAAAAGACATATCTTGGAGGTATGTAGAATGAAGATATTAGTTGTTGATGATGAAGCCAAGATTCGCTCAATCATACGCAAATATGGCGAATTCGAAGGCTATGAAGTAGATGAGGCAAGTGATGGTATGGAAGCCATCGATAAGGTCAAGCAGGGTGGCGAATACGATGTCATTATCATGGATGTCATGATGCCCGAGCTTGATGGTTTTTCTGCTTGTCGCGAAATCAAAAAGATAAAAAAAGATATTCCTGTCATTATGCTTTCTGCTCGTGGCGAGGAATACGATAGAATACATGGCTTTGAAGCCGGCATCGATGACTACGTGGTCAAGCCTTTTTCATCCAAGGAATTGATGATGCGTGTCAACGTAGTTACATCTAGGCGTCAGGCTCAGGATGACGATGCAGATGTATTCAAATACGAAGGACTAGAAATCAATTTTACGGCGCGAACTGTTTCCATCGACGGTCAGCGTATCGACATGTCTCCAAAAGAGTACGAGCTTCTCTTTTATCTCGTTAGGAACAAAAATATCGCCCTTGAAAGAGAGCGACTTATCACCGAGGTTTGGGGATACGATTATTACGGAGATGACAGAACTCTTGACACTCACATCAAGCTATTGCGCAACAGCCTTGGTGAGTACAGAAAGTTGCTTGTCACCTTGCGTGGTGTAGGTTACAGGTTCGAGGCATAATTTTGGAGGGTTTCTTTTGAATTCTAATCGTCGCAGCATCAAGTTGAAAACTTTTGCAGTGTTTTTTGTTTTTGCCATAATCCTTCTAGGGGTATTATGGCTTTTTCAGATTATCTACCTAAAAGATTTCTACAAGATGATTAAGAGAAACGAAACTGTGCAGGTTCTAGAAAAGGTGGAGAATTTGCTTGAAACCTCTGACAATTGCGACAAGGAAATCGATGAGCTCGCTGCTAGTAACAACATGGGTATTTTGGTCGCAGACAAAGAGGGTGAGGCGCTATATGTTGCTGAACACATATCCAATTCAGAGATATCATCCTTGCCACCATATATGTTTAGTCTGTTCCGCGATAGTGCTGTTTCTAAAGGCGGCGATGTAGATATTGAGTACATCGGAAGCAAGATGCAAAACAAGTCCTCTAGGGAAAATTTCTTCATCATGAAGGAAAAGGATGACGATCTTCCTATTTCTCAGGCCACTCCCGAGGAAGACAAAACCGAAAAGATTACAGTTGAAAGCCAAGGTAGGATTCAGTATACCATTCCAAACGATGGCAACTCAGGTTTCAAACAAAACGTTGGTAACGAGATGGCAGAATCCGTTATCTATGTCAGAGTGCGTGAAATCAACGGAGTGGAGCGAGTTATCATGATTAACTCCGTGCTCACACCTGTGGATGCTACAGTCAGCACTCTGAAGGTCGAGCTCAAATATATCACTATAATCATTCTTCTAATCGCATTCCTATTGGCATTCTTGGTTTCGAGAAATATTTCTCATTCCATAGTTATGCTTAATGTTGGGGCGAAGAAGCTTGCTGCAGGCGATTACACTGTTCATTTTGAATCTAATGACTACAAGGAGGTTGGTGAGCTTTCCGATACATTGAATTATGCCGCAAGAGAGCTTGGCAAGGCAGATCGTCTGCAAAAAGAGTTAATTGCCAATGTTTCACATGACTTGCGTACGCCTCTTACTATGATTAAGGGATATGCCGAGGTGATGCGTGATATTCCTGGCGAGAACACACCTGAAAATGTTCAGGTTGTCATAGATGAGACTGAGCGTTTATCTAGCCTCGTAAATGATATGCTTGATATTTCAAAACTCAAGGCAGGTACTATGGCCATTCATCCAGAGGAGTACAACATCACTGAAAGTATCAGACATCTTTTGGAGCGTTACAACAAGCTACGCGAAGTGGATGGTTTCACAATAGATTTTATCTACGACGATGAGGTGGAAATCTATGCTGACGAGCAGATGATGAATCAGGTTATTTATAATCTTGTGAATAATGCGATTAATTATACTGGGCATGACAAGACAGTTAAGGTTGTTCAGAAAGTGATAGATAAAACGCTCAGAGTTGAGGTTACAGATACGGGTGAAGGCGTTAGCCAAGAAGACATACCTTATGTATGGGATAGATATTATAAAGCCAAGACCGTGCGCAAAAACAGAAAGCTGCAGGGCACAGGACTTGGACTTTCAATAGTAAAGAATATTTTAGAGCTGCATGGAGCCAAGTATGGTGTGTCATCAGTAAAGGGTAATGGAGCAACCTTCTGGTTCGAGATTACCATCAACCCTTTTGATGATGAATGATTAGAGGTTTGCCGTGTCAAATTTGCGTGTGAACTCGTTAGGCTGTGCTCTATGAGTTTTGGATGTGATTATGGCATTTAATATGTCAGTTGCTAAAATATCTGAAGGATAAATTAGCTCTATATCAGGATTTGTGAGAATGGTGTTTTTGCCATTCTCTTTTATTTTGGAAAGAAGCTCTTTGCCGTTTTTGCTGAAGCCAAGCATCCTAAGGTAGGTGATGTAGCCTTGCGCCTTGGCATTTTCAAAATTATCCTCTGTTACGCCAAGCAGTATGTGGCAGAGTGCTCGACTTATCCGAGAGTATTCCATATTTTTGGTTTTGAGAAGGTCGCAAAACTGATGGAAAGAAACAAAATCCTTGATGTTGTTTTTGATTCTATCAGATAGGTCGCTGTTACAATCCAAGTATTGGGAAAAATCTGCTGTTGTCAAAAGCTTGAAGTGTAGCATTTCAGATACATCGTCTGCAAAAACAAAGGTGTTTTCGGTGTAAATATCTGCGGCTGCTTGGGGAACAGACTCAAATCGATCGTGAAGCTTGAAGTGCTCTCTGATAGCAGAGGCGGAGCTAAGTTCGCCGGACAGGCTTAAATCATCATAGCTATTACCTTGGCGCAACATAATATGAACGTCCACATCAAGATTGTTTGCAACTATATAGCGGCAGTACTCTAGACCTAGAATGTTGTTAGGGGAAGACAGTAGCTGGCTAGGGAGATGCTCCTTGAGTGCCGCTGCTCTTGCCTTGGCGTAGCTTAGGCCTGATGACATATGAGTTGATATATCATCATCCAAAGTGCCTGTGGTTTCAAGTTCTACAAGCTTTCTTGCGCTTTCCATAAATAATGATTTATCATCACATTCTGCTGAAAACAATATGGCATCAACGACACCGGTATTGTAAAGAAGCTGGATACCAGCTGAGGCAAATTCTCTGGCTGAGGATGTGGCAAATATAGTTGGAAGCTCAAATACTACATCTGCGCCGCCTGAAATAGCTGCTTTTGCACGGGTGTATTTGTCGAAGCAGGCAATCTCGCCTCGCTGGGTAAAGCTTCCCGACATGGCAACAACCACCTGAGATGCTCCTAATTCATCTTTAGCGTAGTCTATTTGAAGCTTGTGACCGTTGTGAAATGGATTGTATTCTGCGACGATACCTATCACCATTATTTGTTCCTCCGAAAATACAGTAATAATCCTAGTAAAATCTAAGATTTTTTATTGTGAACACAAATTTAAGTGCTATAATGATAAATGTTGTATATCTAAATTATAATTATTTTTAAATATAAAGAAAGGAATTCCAACTATTATGAAAATTTTAGTTATCAACTGTGGTAGCTCATCTCTTAAATATCAAGTTATTGATTCTGAGAGTGAGCAGGTGCTTTGCAAGGGACTTTGCGAGAGAATCGGTATCGATGGACGTATCGTATATCAGAAGGCAGGTCTTGATAAAGAAACCACAGAGATTTCAATGCCTACACATAAGGAAGCAGTTGCAGCTGTAATCAACGCTATCACAAATGACAAGACTGGCGCTATCGCATCCCTTGATGAGATTGATGCAGTTGGTCACAGAGTCGTACACGGTGGCGAGAAATTCGCAGCTTCAGCTCTTATCACAGACGAGATGATTAAGGTTGTTGAAGAGTGCAACGAGCTTGCGCCACTTCACAATCCAGCAAATATTATCGGTATCAACGCATGTCGCGAGCTTATGCCAGGCAAGCCACAGGTCGGCGTTTTTGATACAGCCTTCCATCAGACTATGCCTAAGGAAGCATATATGTATGCAGTTCCTTACAAGTTCTACGAGCAGTACGGTGTTCGTCGCTATGGTTTCCACGGTACAAGCCATAGCTACGTATCTAAGAGAGTTTGCGAGTTCGCAAATGCTGATATCAACAATTCCAAGATTATTGTTTGCCATATCGGTAACGGAGCATCATGCTGTGCTGTTATGAATGGCAAGTCAGTAGATACATCAATGGGACTTTCTCCACTTGAAGGTCTTGTAATGGGTACTCGTTCAGGCGATATTGACCCATCAGCAGTTGAGTACATGGCTAAAAAGGAAAACCTTGATTTCGCTGGTGTTATGAATGTTCTTAACAAAGAGTCAGGTGTTCTTGGTGTTTCTGGTGTTTCATCTGACTTCCGTGATCTTATTGCTGCTTCAAAGGAAGGCAATGAGAGAGCTCAGTTAGCAATGGATATGCTTGCTTATCGTGTTGCTAAATACGTTGGCGCGTATGCAGCCGCTATGAACGGAGTAGACATGATTTGTTTCACAGCTGGTCTTGGCGAGAACAACCCAGGACTTCGCGAGGCTGTTTGTAAGCATCTTGGTTTTATGGGCGTAGAGCTTGATGCAGCTAGAAACGATGGCCCTAGCGAGGACAAGCTTATATCAGCGGATTCTTCAAAGGTAAAGGTATTTGTTATACCTACAAACGAAGAGGTTATGATTGCAAGAGATACAGCTGCAATCGTGGCAGGTAAATAAGGGTGCATAGCAAGAGTTATAAATATTACTTTTCACAGTAACGTTTTTGCAAAAAACGTTTGACAACCTTATTTTACCTATGTATAATTGACAAAGTGTGGATAGGAGATATATATGAGGATTTCTATAAAAGATATCACTTCATTACCTGATCAGAATAAGAAGTTTGCTGGTTCAAGTGATTTGCAAAATCTTTCTTATCTTGGCAGTGATTTTTCTATCAATCACATAGAGCCATTTGATGTAGTTTTATCTATGAAAGGCACGGGAAAGCTTCACATAGCTTTTTCAACCACGGTCACTATTGTAGGTGCCTGTGACAGATGCCTTACAGATGTATCATTCGACATTCCTGTTGTGGCTGATGAAACTGTTGAAGTTGCAGAGGGACAGGTTGTCGCTGATGAAGACACTGGTTCTTATCCATTTGTAGATGGCGAAGAAATCGACATAGATGAACTTATTTTAAACGAGATCTTAGTGAATTTCCCGGCAAAGATATTGTGCCAGGATGACTGCAAGGGCATTTGCCCGGTTTGCGGCAAGAATCGTAATTTAGTTGATTGTGGCTGCGACGATACAGTCTTAGATCCTAGAATGGCACAATTTTTAGATGTCTTTAATAGTGTTAAGGAGGTGAAATAGCATGTCTATTTGTCCAAAGAACAAATCTTCTAAGGGAAGAAGAGATAAAAGAAGAGCAAACTGGAAAATGAGCAAACCAACACTCGTTAAGTGCAGCAAGTGTGGAGAGCTTATGGTACCACATAGAGTTTGCAAGAACTGTGGATCATACAACAAAAAAGAAATCATCGCAGTTGATTAATTTTAAAAACCTTTCGGATTTTCCGAAAGGTTTTTTTATTTGAAATAATGCCTAATTTAAAGTATAATTTCTAAAGTATGTATGAAAGGATATTATCATGAGTGATTATACTATAGTTGCACTTGATGCAATGGGCGGAGATAACGCACCATCAGCAATGGTACAGGGCGCTGTTGATGCTGTTAATGCAAACAAAGCTATTAAAGTTATTCTTGTTGGTAAGGAAGATGTTATCAAAACAGAGCTTTCATCTTACACATACCCACAGGACCAGATTGAAATAAAAAATGCTACAGAGGTTATCGAGACAGCTGAGCATCCAGTTGCTGCCATCAAAAGAAAAAAGGATTCTTCCATGGTAGTAGGCCTTCACCTTGTAAAGGATGGTCAGGCAGATGCATTTGTTTCAGCAGGCAATTCCGGAGCTCTTCTTACAGGTGGCCTTGGCATTGTTGGTCGTATCCGTGGCATTGAGCGTGCACCATTTGGCACACTTTTCCCAGTAAAGACCGGCGTTGCTCTTTTGGCAGACAGCGGAGCAAATGTTGATTGTCGTCCTAGCCACTTGGTACAGTTTGCCAAGATGGGTAGCATCTACATGGAAAAGGTTGTAGGAGTTAAGAACCCTCGTGTTGCCATTGTTAATGTTGGTGCCGAAGAAGAAAAGGGTAATGCTCTCGTAAAAGAGACTATGCCACTTTTAAAGGAATGCGAAGATATTAATTTCATCGGTAGCATTGAGGCTAGAAACATTCCTAACGGCGATGCAGATGTTATTATCTGCGATGGTTTCGTTGGTAATGTTATTCTTAAATTATACGAAGGTTTGGCAGGTACACTTATCACTGTTATTAAGGGTGGTTTAATGAGTACCCTCAGATCAAAAATCGGCGCTGCACTTGCACTTCCAGCTTTAAAGAAGACT
>JAEEGL017211426.1_pt1 | contig 11880 bp, 9 predicted proteins | sample 9134231 | NCBI WGS metagenome assembly JAEEGL01 (sample SAMN16246548, study PRJNA631951) | gut metagenome | biome: gut microbiome; feature: rumen; material: fiber-attached | host: Bos | place: Iran: Karaj | collected 2018-10 | reverse complement strand
ATCCGTTTCCACCAAAGAATGCAACGTCGGAAAGGCTCTTAAAAGCTTCTTTTTCCTCAGAAAGCTTGCCCGTTGCAGGGTCAAATGTGTGCAGTTCCATTCCTGAGTCGCCCCAGAAATAAGCAAACAATTTGCCTTCAAAGCCCTGTATCAGATTCAGCGATACGTCATGCAACTCGCTTGAAGGATCTTTCATATCAACGATGGTCTTAAAAGAACCGCTCTCTTCATTGAGGACCTGCACGCCCTGCTCGGAGCTGATTATAAGTCCGTACTGGTCGTCATATACAGTGGAGGAAATGTATACGTCTCCATCCTCTTCATTTCTGCCTTCAAGAAGATCAACTCTCATGAGCTCATTTCCGGATCCATCATACTTTATAAGAAATTTCTGATCTCCATCAGTTTCTGCATAATCGCTGCCCATTGCAGCATTGCCATCTTCTGAAGGTGCCTGGGGATCTGTATCATGAGCTTCGCCTTCTGCTCCATTGTCGTTAGTTGAAGCGTCACCGGCAACCTTCTTGGAGTCAGCACCATCAGCAGAAGCCTCATCCCCACCGGCATTGGCGGTATCAGCTGAAGTCTCATCCCCGCCGGCATTGGCATTATCAGCCGAAGCCTCATCCCCTCCGGCATTGGCAGTATCAGCAGTTCCCTCGCCTGCAGCTTCGCCGCCTTCAGCATCAGCGGTATCAGACGAAGATTCCTCCTCGTAAGTTATGACATCTTCACCTTCCATATCAGAATAGTCATAGATATTGTATACAGCATAAAAATTGCCTTTACCATCAGGAGTTATGTATCCATAGCTCTCATTGTCCTTCTGCGGAAGCTTAACTGTCTTAAGATCAGTCCCGTCAGAATTGAGGATAAAGACTGTGCAGTAGCCGCTTTCTCCATAGCTTGACATATACAGCTTGTCTCCCTTGTAGGATATGCTGTTGCAATCGTAATCTCCGCCCAGGTCAATGTGCTCTTTTCTGAAAACATATTCCTTGCTGTTCTTGGTCGCCTGATTCACAAGACTATCATTGTCGCTGCTACCTTCGCCGCAGCCTGTAATAGCCGAAGCAAGAGTGGCAACGCAAAGCCCAAGGGTCAGCGCCTTTTTAAGTATCCTTTTCCTCTTCATAATATTACTCCTCTCCGCCGTCCAATAAATCGCCGGCATTTAACACATTCTTTTCCGCTTTCTTCTGTTTATGTGAAACCTCCAGATCGTACTTCTTATCTGAGAGGTAGTTTACAACTCCTCTTACAGTCCACTTCTTGTGTCTGTACATATTTACTATGACTACCGATGCGATCACTGCCATGGTCAAAAGAGCTATCGCCCTGAACAAAAGAAGTATCGCCAGCATGTCTTCATATCCCCTCGCAATGTTCTCCCAATAGGGATAGAAAATTGCTTTGCCCCACATGCTTCTGGTGCCGAAGGCCTTCAGAACATTGAAAAGAGCAAACGGTGAAAACCTGTCTGTGTTGTCGATAACAGTGCAGCTCGTTTCATCAAGTCCAATCGCTTCGCCTGAAAGCTTGGCTGCAAGGCCGTTAACCGGGTTAGGGCACACAACTTCTATACAGTTGATGCCGCCGTCCATAGCTGACGCCCCGTCCTCTGCAATATCTCTACTATCATACCGGCCGCTTAAAATGCTTGTTCCATACCTGGAAAGTGATTCAAGTGACATGAACACATAGCAGTTTGAAAGACCTGCGGCCTTCTGTATGCGCCCGGTATCCTTCCTTACAACGCCTGCGATGTAGTGGGGAGTCTCTCCCACAAGAACCTGCTGGCCTATGATATCAGTGGATCCGAACAGCTGCCAGGCCGTGTCCTCATCTATCACTATCCGGTCCTTCATCAGGTCATCTCCGCCAAAGTAGCTGCCGCTTACCAGGATCATGGGGTGGAACAAAAAGAAATCTCCTGCAACTCCAATCACCGAGGCATTGTCCAGCGTTCTGTTTTCATAAGAGATTGAAGCAGTCCCCTGTGCGGAATAAGAAATGGCCATAAGCTTCTGAATCCATGTCTTTTCCTTCTGCGGAACGAGCTCTTCTTCAGAGTTCATATCATCTATGCCGATGGTCTCGACAATCTCAGGGCCTTCTGACTTGTCATCTTCTTCATCCTCAGGCTCTGTCACACCTGCGTCCATAAGCTTAGTCTCCAGTGTATAAGAGAACCGCTTTATATCATTCTCAGTAATCATCTGATCCTGAGTGGTAAATATGCTTACCTGTGCCATCCTCATTGTGTCTGACCACCTGTCTGCCTCCAGCTGATCCGGAAGCTCAGATATCAGCGCTTTTGAAAGAGCGCCTGTGATCACAAAGATAAGAATCATCACAGCAAAAAGAATGCTCACAACGAGGTTTCTCTTTACAGAAATAAAGCTCCTTAGAAAGCCGGATACATATTCTTTTGTATTATCAAACATACCCTTAAGCTTCATCACTGATTTGCAAGCCTCACCTGATCACCCGGTTTAATAAGTGTCGTAGCGGTTGTTACAACAAACTCATCTCCGTCTATTGCCGCAGAAATGGCTGTGTTGTTGTCATCCTGTGCCTTGACTGTCACGTCAACTCTGGATGTGATGTATCTGTTTCCAAGAGGGCTTGACTTACTTCTGACAACAAGGATGTACTTGCCGTCTGATGCGGTCTTTATGGCAGAATTGGGAACTACAAGGTCATACTCTACAGACCTCTCTCCTATAGCAAGGGAGAGGGACTGTCCGGGAGTTACATCCTTGCTCTCGATCTTAAAGGTGAGGACTCTCTTTCCTGCCGGATCTGTCTTGTCATTTTTGATACCTGTAAGAGTTGCCTTGAAATCTTCGCCGTACTGCCAGATATTCTGAGGCTTTGCAGCATCTCCGACCTTGAGCTTCTGGGCCTGGGATGTGGTTACAGAAAAGCTTACTGTCATATCCTTGCCATCAACCTGGATAACCGCTACAGGCTCATCTGCGGAAGTTGACTCTCCGGCAACTTTTGCAAGACTTGAAATTGTACCGGCAACGGGAGCCTTTACGGAAGCACCAACAGACTCACTCTCGAGTCTCGCTATCTTTTCCTTCTGCTCTGCGATCTTGTCTCTCTGCTGGCAGAGGCTTATCTCTGTATTGATGCTCTTTAAGAGCTCTGTCTTTTCTTTTTCTGCCTCTTTTAGTGCAGCTGCCGTTCTTGCTTTCTTCTTATTAAGTTCGGCCAGCTGTCCCGAATTGCTGTATCCGTTCTGGGCGCCGTAGGTTCCAAGCTGGCTCTTGTCTCTTGTAAGCGCAGCGATACTTCTTGAAAGCTCATTAACCTTATCGGTATCTCCCCTGGCCTCAGCATCAGCCATTTCAAGTTTGATATCCTCTATCAGGTAATCCGGCGTAGCAGCATTATAATTGTTGACAGCCGCCTGCAGATTGCCCTCCTGCGTCATATAGTCAATGTCCGCCTGAACAGCATTATCTTCATTCAGCGCATTATTGTACTTGTCTACTGCGGCAGCCAGTTCCTTCTGATATGTATCATAAGTAGTATTCCTGCCATTTCTCACATTGCTGATCACGTTGTTCGGAATATCCCCGGAAAAGAGCGACTGCTCATATGTAAGCTCCATCTTATCAAGCTCATCTTTTGCATCCGAAAGCTCCGTAGATTCCTTGTCTTCAAGGTAATAGATCACGTCACCTATATTGACATGGGCTCCCTCTTTCACTGCAACGCCTGAGATCTTTCTGGTCTCCTTGAGCGTTACATTGTATGGATCTTCTGCGCTGACAGTTCCCGTACCTCTTATCTGAGGGCTGATGGAGCCGCTTGATATCTGGCTTGTGGACACCTGCGGCAGCGAGTAATTCATGATTGTATTGGAAAAGAATGTAAGAAGCAGCATCACGGACAGAAATCCGATGGCCACATTCTTGACCATGTCCTTTCTGCCGGTTTTCTGAGGCTCTTTCTTTCCCCCGTCCTCGCCCGCAAGTTCAGTGTTTTCTTTTACAATTATTTCTTCTGACATAATGCTCTCCCTAAACATAGACTAAACTTCTTAACCTTTTATTCCTCCCTGGTAGGAAATTCCCTCTACCAGATAGTCCTCCCCGTACAGGAAAATGAGAAGCGGCGGAACCAGGTATATTACTGCCACGGCAAACGCCAGACTGATCTCTCCTGTATTTATCTTGGACAAAAATACCGACAGCGGGTGGAGATCCGAATCCGGCAAAAGAATCAGCGGCTGCTCCACCATGTTCCAGTAATCAAAAAATACCAGGATTGCTATTGATGCAAGTCCTCCCTTGCAAAGCGGCATACAGATCCTTGAAAAAATCATCCACTCATCCGCACCATCTATAGACGCCGCCTCCATGACTTCCGTCGGTATCCTCTTCATGAACTTGGTCAGAAGGTACACCGCAAAGGGTGAGAAAAATCCTGGAAGAAGTATGGACCATCTCGTCCCGTATATCCCAAGTGACTTTGATACCAGGAAATTCGGCACCAAAGTGACCTGATACGGCATCAGCATCACGATAATGTACAGGAAAAAGATTGCTCTTTTAAGTCTCCCGTCATATCTCGCAAAGCCGTAGGATGCCAGTGTGGCGATACCAAGCTGAACGATCACTATCGGAACCACATAAATGATCGAGTTCCAGAATTTGAACAGGTATTCAGGGCTCTTAAGGAGCACCGTGAAATACTGGGAAAAGGTGATCATATCAGGTATCAGCTTCAAATTAACGGTCTTACTGACAAAGACCTTGCCGCCCTTTTCCGTTGTTGCAAAAATGCTTCCGTAGTTGGCGCTTATCTCCGACGCAGACATAAACGAGTTGGTTATCGTAAGTATGATGGGCGTCAGGAAAACTATCGCGAACATGACAGCCATCATGGTGACTATCACGGTTTTTGTTGTATCGATGCGCTTCTTTCTCCTTAGAGCGCGCTGTCTGTCTCTTGTTATCATCACTATCCCTCCAGATCCTTTCCGTAGAAATTCTCAACCTGGTACATGATGTAAACAAGCCCGGTCACCACCACGAACATGATAATCGCCGCGGCAGACAGCTTCTGGTAGTCCAGTGAGGCAAAGGTGTTATTCATAAAATGCTGAAGCATATACAGACTGCTGTAGGGGTAATCTCCCGTCATCAGGTATACTTCCCTGAACACCTTGAAGGAATTGATAAGTGACATGATCGCCACGAAAAGGATCGTGGATGACATGTACCTGACCTTGATATACCAGAACACCTGGAATTTGGTGGCGTTTTCCAGGGATGCAACCTCTAAAAGATCCTTAGGGATACTTGCCAGCGCCGCCATGAACAGGATCATGTTGTAGCCAAGATTCTTCCATAAAAAGAGAACGACGATAACCACCTGCGCCTGCTCTGACTTAAGAAAGTCCACCTTGCCTGCCCCAAAGAACATTCTCATATTATTGACGATTCCGTTGTAGTTAAACAGCACCTGCCAGATCAGCACAACGGAAGCCGTGGGAACCATCAGGGGACTTAGGAAAAAGGTTCTGAAGTAGCTCCTTCCCGGAATCCTCGACTCCATCACCGCCGCAAGAAAGAGCGAGAGCAAAACAGCCAGCGGAACCGAAACCAGCGAAAACCTAAGTGTGTTGAGCCCCGCCTGCAGAAATGCCGAGTTGCCCCAGACGTTGACGAAATTCCTAAAGCCCACAAAGTTCTTCTGTATGGGATTGTCTATCAGAGAATAATAGATGACAACAAAGAACGGTGCCACAAAAAACATAAAGACACCCAGAAGTGAGGGCAATAGAAAGAGCCAGGAAATCAGCTTTCTCTTTTTATTGGCCGTCATTCCTCTATTCAGTTTATCTGTTCGTATCTTCCGCAACAAAACCAGGAACCTTTCCCTTTAAGAATGTATAGTACGCACCGGAATACATCTCCCCATTTTTATAGACCTCAATTGAGTATCCGGTGTTGTTATTATTGTAGTTATACCACTGGTTGTAGTAATTATTGGCAATGGACGCATCAAGAACAGCCTTTATTTTATCTTTTTCAGTGTAAGTTACACTTGTCGACTCAAGATCATCAGGTATGTCCGCATAATCTTCTGTGTCCATATCATGTCCCGGATAGTAATTGGTGATAACAAGCTTCTCAATATCATCAGGATTCACTACACTATCTGAGTATATACCATATTTTTTCATCAGTGAAATAATATTGCGATAATTGTCATAAATTTCGAAACTTCCATACGCATAAGATTCACCGTTTACTTCAATCTCAACAGTAGCAATCGGCATCTTGTTCCTGACTTCAGAAAAGCTGTAATTTTCAAGTATGTCCTTCCTGTAGGCGTCGCTCACCTCTGCATAATCAAAGTCTTTGGTTGAATTTGTCGCACCCGGAGTAACAAAGCTGAGAGTCTTGTTAGATGCCTTCGCCATGACTTCTCTTATGATCTCGTCGTGGAATACTTCGAAACCACCTGTCTTGTACTCATCTCCCGACAGGATCCTTTCCAGACTCTCATCCACTGTGTCATAGGGAATTGTGATCTGCCTGTAGATCTTTCTCCCACTCTTCATCCTGTAGATTATTTCTGTCGAATAGCCCACGTCAGGGTATTTTCCTTCCTGAGAAGCCATCGTTATTTCCCTCTGGGTCTCCATTCCGGCTTTGGCAATGGTCAGGAAATCATCGATATCGGTTATCTTCATGTACTCTGAAGTGTCGAACTCGTAGCGCCCTCCGTTTATGGAATCAAAATAGTTGAAGCTGTTGGTGTATATCTTGAATGCGCAGCTCTCAATCTTGTCAGCTGCAGGTACAAAGCTGTCATATCCAAGAAGATCTCCTCTGTATATTACAAACACAAGTACAACAACAGCAATTCCCATGACGGTCTGGGCCATTCCCTTGAACATCCTTCTGATGTTTCCCTCAAGGATGATCTCTGTGACACATCCGGCGAGAATGGTCGCAAGAACCATGATCACGCACATCATCATATAGAGCCTTGTATTCCATACGCCTGAGTAAAGAAGATATACAAAATATCCGGCTCCAAGACCGATCAGGATGCACACCAGTATCTTGATGAACCATCTGAACGGACGGATCGGTATGCTCTGCCCCACATGCTCTGTCTTTCTGAATCTGGAAAAGACAAGAACAGCCACAAAGGCAATAATACCCACTATAAGAATGTCGACTTCTCCCCGGGTAATGATTTTCAGGTTTTCAGCGATATATCCGCTTTTCTGTACCGCTCTTGAGAGACTGTCCGTGTATAAACTGCCCATAGCAGCTATCCGGTCATACAGAGGTGAAAGAATTACTGTCATAGGCTCTGATGCGGTGTAGGTAGCAAAGAAAATGCTTTTAAACAGCATCACTTCCCCGGACAGGATAATGGATATAAAAGTAAATCCTGCTGTAAGAAGGATCGCTATCGGAAGTGAGCCGCTGAGCATAACTGCAAGGACCGTTATATTGTAATAGGTAAAGAACAGTATAAAGTTGCGGACAGTCTCGATCCCGGCAGACATAAGGACGTTACCGTTTACTGCTCCCATGGCCGCAGCGATAATAAGCGCCACCACTTCGCATCCGATGTACATCATAAGAAAAGTGGTGTGGGCGTTGACATAGTTCTTTCTTATTCTCTGCGCCCTGGTAGTCGGCTGACTTAAGTAAAAATCTATCTGGCTTATGTTGAACACATAGGAAAAACCCTGAAGTGCAAACATCACCGCACATCCCGCCACCATCAGCCAGGTTATGGAATTCATTCCCGTAATGCGCTCAACGGCTGCGATCTTCTCACCTCTCAGGATCTCCTGCGACTGATTGTATATCGCCGCGTAGTTGACAGATCTGGATACCATCATGATAACGCCAAGAATAAAGTAGGCTGCAAAAAACGGCAACGCAACAAGGCTTGTCCAGAGCGTTCTTCCGATATACATTCTGTTGTTTTTTAATCTTTCACCCAAGGACAAATTTGCGGATGTCATACCCAACCACCTCCGTCTCACTGATAAAGATTTCTTCAAGGGTAAGTGCAAGCACTTCAAAAAAGACAGGGTTGCCTCTCTTAAAGGCCTCTTCCACTTCCTCCCTTGTTCCTCTTATTGTATAAGTTGAGAGTCTTCCTCTCTTTTCATGCAAAAGAATCTCAAGACCATCGATAGCGCTCTTTTCATCCTCTTCGCTCTGAAATACGCACTGGACTTTCTGGAGCCGCAGCTTCATGTCCTCTATATCCTCGGAGAGGATAACTCCTCCCTGATGGAGAAGGCCTATGTGGTCACAGATGTCTTCAAGTTCTCTGAGGTTATGTGAAGCGATCACAGGAGTAAGTCCCCTGTCTGCCATCTCACCGGCAAAAAGGCTCTTAACTCCCTGCCTCACCACCGGGTCAAGGCCATCGAAGGTCTCATCGCACAGGATGTATTTGGTTCCTGCACAGATGCCAAGAAGGATCGACACCTGCTTTTTCATCCCCTTTGAAAAAGTGCTTATCCTCCTGGTTCTGTCAAGGCCAAATCCTGTGCAGAGCTTGAAGAACTTGAGCTTGTCAAATCCTGAGTAGATCTGCTCGTAGTACACCGCCATCTCCTCAGGTGTCGATGCCGGAAGGAAATACTGGTCGTCTGATATGTAAAAGATATCTCTCTTAACTTCCGGGTTGTCATACACGGGTCTCTTGTCCACAAGCACAATTCCTGCATCCGGCTTAATGACTCCCGCAAGGATCCTCAGGATCGTGCTCTTGCCGGCTCCGTTGGTCCCAACAAGTCCGAAGACTTCGCCGTCCAAAATGCTAAGTCCTACACGATTGACTGCTTTTATCCGGTCAAATGATTTTTCAAGATCTATTAACTCAATCATGCTTCTCCTCCCCATATCTTATCATTCCAAGATGTTCTTTTATCTCTGCAACAAGTTCATCCACAGGAATACCAATGTCCACGGCCTCAGTAAAGAGTGTGACGATCTGCTTAACCAGTTCGTTCTTCTTGTTTTCTTTTAAAAGAGCATCTCCCTTGACGAAATTCCCCCGTCCCTTGACAGTATAAATAAATCCCTGCCTCTCCAGCTCTGTATATGCCTTCTGAACAGTGTTGGGATTGGTGGAAAGCTCCACGGCAAGGCTCCTCACCGAAGGCATCTGATCGCCCTCCTGCAGGATTCCTTTGTACATCTGAGTTTTAAAGTTCTCAACGATCTGTTCGTAGATAGGCCTGCTATCCTGATAGTTGATAAGATTCATACTGTCGTTCCTCATGGCTTAATGAAAAGCTCCACATGTAATGAAATGTGTACAAAAACAATACAAGGTGTACTAGTTATCCTAGTACACCTTGTATTCTAATCCATTACTTAAACGTTTTCAATACTTTTTTTATGCAGTTTCAATATTTCTTGTTGCTATTACGTCAACGCCGGTTCCTGCAACATCTTTTACAAGTACGTCGCCGATCTTGACAGGTGCCTTGGCAACTGCTGCGTCGATGTCCTTCATAACTTCAAAGATCTTACTCTTGGGGATATCGTTGGCAGTCTTTACTGAAACTCTCTCTTTGTTGCCGCCCTCGATCCTGACGGTGCTCGTAACGATCCTTGTGGGATTGACTACTTCTTTTCTCGCGTAGATGTCACCCTTTGCACAGGTGTTGCCCTTAACTTCCGTAACTTCTCCGTTGTCCAAAGTAACTGTAAGAAGGCATCCCATGGGACATCCGATACATGTAAGTTCTCTTGTTTCCATCAGCTTGTCACTCCTTTTCTATCTTAACAGTTATCTTCTTGAGGCCCGGATACTCATCCAGTTTCTTCTTCTGGAGAATGATCTGCTCCATCTCGCCGGGTGCCAGGATTCTCTTTTCGTTGTGCATTACTCTCTCATCGTCGAAGTATACACTCACGAAGGAATTCTTGTAGACATCACCAACTCTGAATCTGACAGTGAGAAGGTCATCCATCCTTGCCTTGTTGATCGTGCTGGGAACTGTATATCTTGCGCCGTCAGTTGCAAAGAGCTCGATAACATTGTCATTATCTGCTTCCTTGCATCCATCGTTAATATACTTAACGGCGTTCTGTCCGGCTCTCTTAGCTTCCTCTGAAACGTAGTCAACCAGGTCATGAACATGAAGAACATTTCCGCAGGCAAATACGCCGGGGATGTTGGTCTCAAGTGACTCATTTACTACAGGGCCTGATGTTATAGGGCTCATTGTCACGCCGGCTGATCTTGAAAGCTCATTCTCAGGGATAAGTCCGCAGGAAAGAAGAAGTGTATCACAGGTATATCTCTCCTCTGTTCCGGGGATGGGCTTTCTGTCGGGGCCAACCTCAGCGATCGTAACGGCTGTAACATGCTCTTTTCCCTCAATATCAACCACAGTGTGTGAGAGCTTGAGCGGGATTCCGTAGTCATCAAGACACTGAACGATATTTCTCTTAAGTCCGCCTGAATAAGGAAGAAGCTCTGCAACTACCTTGACCTTGGCTCCTTCAAGAGTCATTCTTCTTGCCATGATAAGTCCGATGTCACCTGATCCCAGGATAACTACTTCACGGCCGGGCATATATCCTTCGATATTGACCAGTCTCTGTGCTGTACCTGCTGAGAATATTCCTGCAGGACGATATCCGGGGATATTCAGTGCGCCACGGGGTCTCTCTCTGCAGCCCATAGCGAGGATAACAGCCTTGGCAGGGATCTGGAACATTCCGTCCTCTCTGTTCATGGCTGTGACTGTCTTATCTGCTGCGATGTCCATTACCATGGTATTGAGCTTGTACTCAATGCCAAGATCCAGGACCTGCTTGATAAAGCGATAAGCATACTCAGGGCCTGTGAGCTCCTCTTTGAAGGTATGGAGTCCGAATCCGTTGTGGATGCACTGGTTGAGGATTCCTCCAAGCTCATGGTCTCTCTCTAAAATAAGGATGCTGTCATTGCCGGCTTCCTTAGCCGCAACGGCTGCTGCGAGGCCGGCAGGGCCGCCGCCTACAATTACGATATCATATGTCTTCATGACCCGCTTACCTCCCCTTTTGTTCTCTCAAGTACAATGTTGGAGTTACCACCGCTCTTTGTGATCTTCTCATATGGAATACCAAGCTCTCTGTGGAGGATCTCCATTGTACGTGGTGAGCAGAAACCAGCCTGACATCTGCCCATTCCGGCACGAGTTCTTCTCTTTACGCCGTCAAGACTTCTTGCGCCAAGTGGTCTGTGGATAGCATCAAGGATCTCTCCCTCAGTAATGGACTCACATCTGCAGATAATGGTTCCGTATGCAGGATTCTTTTTGATGAGTTCATTTCTCTCTTCGATGCTAAGGCCTTCTGTCTTCTTGACACCCTTACGTGTGCTGATCCAGTTTGCCTTAGGCTTAAGGCCCATCATATCCTTCATCATGTTACCAACCATCTCGCCAATAGCAGGGCTGCTGGTAAGACCTGGAGACTCGATTCCCGCGCAGTCGATAAAGTTTTTAGCATCATCAACTTCCTTGATGATGAACTCATGGTGCTCCTCATGGGCACGAAGTCCTGCAAAGGATGTGATAACGTTCCTGATAGGAAGGTTTCTTACGTGATCTCCTGCTTTTGCAATAAGATCATCGATACCAGCTGCTGTGGTGTTGTTGCCCTCCTTGTTCTCAAGGTCAACAGCTGTAGGACCAACAATGAGGTTTCCATGAACTGTAGGTGATACAAGTACGCCCTTACCAAGTTTTGTAGGCTGAGGGAAGATAGTGTGTTTTACATGTCCTCCAACAGTCTTATCAAGAAGGCAATAATCACCTCTACGCTCGATGATGTGCATCTTGTCTGCACTTACCATGTTGTGGATCTT
>JAEEGL016914731.1_pt1 | contig 11880 bp, 9 predicted proteins | sample 9134231 | NCBI WGS metagenome assembly JAEEGL01 (sample SAMN16246548, study PRJNA631951) | gut metagenome | biome: gut microbiome; feature: rumen; material: fiber-attached | host: Bos | place: Iran: Karaj | collected 2018-10 | reverse complement strand
GTATGCCGAACCCACCGACAACACCATTAAACAAAGAATCAAAAGACTTTTGTTGTTAATGGTTCGCTTTTTATTTTGCACTATATCGCCGATATTTTGCTTGCGTACAAACCGTATCGCAATCACAATAACCAAAACCAACACTAAAACCGAAAGCGACCAAATCATAAAACGGTTCAAGTTATCGCCTTTCACCCTACTCCACATCGCGAGCATATATTCCGTTTTGTCGGCACAATCGTGCATCAACGCACACCTATCAATCGTTTCGATAGACGGGTAATAAACAGGATTCACTGGTATTTTTTTGGCTTCTTCACCAAAGAAATACGACACATCAATTGAATCAAAATCCTCGTCAATCGCCCACTCCAACACCTTATCGGTTGACACCACACTGACGTAACCAATTTCTTCCATGTTGGCAATCGCATTATCTTCACGACACATATAATCAATAAAATAGGTCGCCGCTTTGATATTTTTTGCATATTTTGGGATACACCAACCGTCAAACCACACATTGCTTCCTTCCACAGGCACCGTATATCGCAATTCCAAGCCCATTTCTTTTGCTTCATCAATCGCCCACTGTGCATCGCCCGACCAAAGCAGATTCAACCATGCCTTGCCTTTCGCCATTTCTTCCTTGCCAAAGTCCACTTCCCAAGCCGCGATATTTTGTTTGGCACGCAACAGCAGACGCTCTACACTATCCACTGCTTCCAACGGAATATCCGAAACCAAATCCTCTCTATTTTCGTCTCCCGAAGCAATATCGTCCTTGTAAGCGTACTGCACAAGCACCGAATACACATCGCGGAAAGCGTCTTTCATAAACACTTTATCCACAAAACGCTCGTTGAGAATCGCACCCCACGTGGTTACTTCGCTATCCTGCACAAAATTGGGATTGTACAAAAATCCAGTCGTTCCCCACATATAACCCACTGCATAGTCGCTCACCTTGGTTCGTTCATCGGGTGCCATTTTCTCGAATTGCTCCGCTGCATAAGCCGACACGTTGCCAAAATAGTTGATGCTATCGGGAATGATGGACTTATCTATCGGCAAGAGCAAATTTTGGTTCAACATCCGCTCAATAATGTACTCCGAAGGACAAATCAGGTCATAATCTTCGTGCCCAATCTCAATCTCGGCAAGCATAGTTTCGTTGAGTTCAAAGGTTTGGTAAATAATCTCAATGTCTTCGCCCGTTTGCTCTTTATACCACTTTGGGAAGGTTGCGAGCACACGTTCCTCATCTATATAATCTGCCCAATTGTAGATTTTAAGCACATTATCTGCCCTTTTTACTTCTTTTTGGCAAGATGTCATTACTCCAACAAACGCAACGAGGAGTATGAAAAAAATGGGTTTAATCTTCTTCATGTTTTTTACTTCTGAAATTGATAACTACTAATAAAATTAACAAAACTACAAAAATAATAGTAAAAAGTGGTCTTAATTCTGGCGTAAGTCCACCTTTTCGTGCATCAGCATAAATATATGTTGATAGCGTATTGAGTCCGTCACTGCCTTTGGTGAAGAGCGTAACGGCAAAATCGTCAATCGATAAAGCAAGCGACAGCACAAAGCCACTTACCATCCCCGGCAAAAGTTCAGGAATGATTACTTTGTAAAACGTCTGCGAAGGCGTGGCTCCGAGGTCAATAGCCGCTTCGTACAAGTTGGCAGGCATTTTTTCCAAGCGTGGCATAACGCAAAGCACCACATACGGCGTACAAAAAACGATGTGTGCAATAATCACTGCCACCATTCCTCGCGAGATACCCAACGCCACAAACAGCAAAAACAAACTCACACCCGTGATAATATCGGGGTTGATAATCGGTATCTGGTTGACCATCAACACTTTATTGCGGATGCGAGAGCGTGTGTAAAAAATGCCAAAAGCCGCCATCGTACCCAAAAGAGTCGAAAGAAAAGCCGCTACCAAAGCGATAAAAACGGTATTAAAAATCGCCATATTGAGCGAATGACCAGCCTCACCGATAAATAAGTTTGTGTATAAGCCCAACGAAAATCCCGTCCAATTACCCAAAACCTTCGTCTGTGTAAACGAGAAAATAATTATCACCGCAATCGGCACGTACAAAGCCAACAAAAGCACGGTCAAATACAATTTTGCCCCGATACGACGATATATGGATAATTCGTTATTTTTCATCATTTACGCCCTCCGTTTTATTAAAAAGATTCGTTAAAAGTATGAAAACCAACATGATAAACGACAACGCCGCACCATAATTCAGCAACACACCCGATTGGATATTCTCTTGGATAATCGAACCAAACAGTTTGATTTTGTTACGCGTAAGCAACTCCGTGATGGCAAACGTGGAAACAGTCGGCATAAAAACCATCGCAATCCCCGAATAAACCCCAGGCATCGACAGCGGAAAAATGATTTTAATAAAAACCTCTTTGCGATTGGCTCCCAAGTCGCGTGCTGCCTCAATGACCGACTTATCCATCTTCTGAATCGTGTTATAAATCGGGTAAATCATAAAGGGCAAAAAATTATACACCATACCAAACATCAGCGTCCCTTCGCCCAACGGAATGTTCGCCAAACTAAACACTTCAACGGTGGCAATCGTCCTCAAAAGCGAGTTAAATGACATCGGCAGAATGAACAGCATCGCCAACACCGTACTCACTTTGTATTCCTCCATGCCCATAAAATATGCTGCTGGAAAACCCAACAGAAAACACACCAAAGTCGTATAAAATGCTATTCCCAACGAATAAAAAAACGTGTTAATCGCTTCCGAACGCGTAAAAAAGCGGACAAAATTATTGAGCGTAAAAGCACCCGTGTTATCCTCGAACGCATAAATCACAATCATAACGAGGGGCATCACCACAAAGCAAAACAGGAAAATGATGTACGGCCAAGCCCACCGCGAACGTGTATGGATGTCGTTGAAATGAAACATATTAAATCTCCTGCTTTTTTATCCGAATTTTGTCTGTATCTAAATGTATTCCCACTTGGTCGCCATCGTCCCACACATCGGTCGTATTCACAAAAATATCCTCCGAACTCTCACTCCGAATAGTCAAATGGTAATAATTACCTTTGTAGAGGATGAAATGCACCTCGCCACTGAGTTGTCCTTCTGCAAAGTCGTCCTCCAACACCACCGCATCAAAACCGAACGACACAACGATTGCATCGCCCACTGTCAAGCCAGTCAACTGCTCAGCCGACACTTGCCATTTGGTATCCAAAAAGCGTATCTGATTGTCGGACAAAACCTCTCCCAAGAACGTATTTTCCGTACGCTCTTTCTTCATTACCTGTATATCTTCGGGCTTGATGAGCAAACCTACATACGTTCCTGCCTCAAAAGCGTGATAATCCTGCACCAACAACTCGTATCCATTGTCTGTCAGCACTGCCATCTCGTAATGCACACCCTTGAAAATGCAACTTTTCACTTCGCCTTTCAGTTGCCATAAATTTTCGTGGGCTTTATTATCTTGTTGATATTCAGCAATATAAATATCTTCGGGTCGCAACACCACATCCACCGCTTGCATCTCGCCAAAACCCTTATCCACACACGGAAAATCCACATCGCAGAAATGCACCAACTCATCTTTTATCATCGTGGCATCCAAGATATTACTTTCGCCAATAAAATCTGCCACAAAACAGTTTTGCGGCTCGTTGTAGATGTCAGTGGGCGTTCCGATTTGCTGGATTTGTCCTTCTCGCATCACCACCACGCGATCGCTCAACGTGAGGGCTTCTTCTTGGTCGTGCGTCACATATATAAAAGTGATACCCAACTGCCTGTGCATCTCACGCAGTTCAAGTTGCATATCTTTCCGCATCTTCAAATCCAACGCCGCTAACGGTTCGTCCAACAAAAGCACATCGGGCTTGTTGATAATCGCTCTCGCAAAGGCCACACGCTGCTGTTGTCCACCACTGAGCGAGTTCACATCACGCCACTCGTAATCGGTCATCCCCACCATTTTGAGGGCTTTTTTCACCTGCCGATTGATTTCTTGCCTTTCCACACCACGCAATTTTAAGCCAAAAGCCACATTATCATATACGTTCAGATGGGGAAAAAGAGCATACTTTTGAAAAACCGTGTTGATAGGTCGTTTATGGGCAGGCAACGAAAGTAAATCCTGCGAATTGAGGGTGATGGTGCCGCTGGTGGGTTGCAAAAAGCCACCTAAACACCGCAACAAAGTCGTCTTTCCACACCCTGACGGACCTAAAATAGTAACAAATTCTCCTCTACGGATATTCAGACTCACGTCTGACAATACATACTTGCCATCGGCAAAACATTTAGAAACATGCTGTATTTCTATAATGTAATCGCTATGTGTTTGTACCACCTCTTATCAAAAAAATAAATTAAACGTTAAAGTCCAAAATAAATTTGCAGTGCGAAGGTAACAAAAAATAATAAAAAGTAAAAAATTTTGTAGATACAAAAAGATTTTATACCTTCGTTGAGTTTTTGCGACTTTTTGTTGCAAAGCAAAGAGTAATTATTTTGAACTATTTAGTAATATGAAACGTACATTTCAACCTTCTCAACGCAGAAGACGTAACAAACACGGTTTTATGGAACGAATGGCTACTGCTAATGGTCGCCGTGTGTTAGCGGCTCGCCGTGCAAAAGGACGCAAAAAGTTGTCCGTTGCGTGTGAGGGCAGACACAAACGTTAAGAAAAAGCGATAAAATGGAGTCTACACGACAACAGAAAATCGCCAAAGTTATCCAAAAAGATTTAAGCACCCTTTTTCTGCGGTACACAAAAGAAAAAAACGGGGTGCTTGTTTCGGTTAGTGAGGTACGTGTGTCGCCCGATTTGAGCCTTGCACACGTGTTTTTGAGCATTTTCCCGTCCGACAGAAGCGAGGAAATGTACCATTTTATCAGCGAAGAGCAAGCCAAAAAGATTCGGGGTGAACTTGGACAATTAGAGCGGCATCAGTTGCGAATCATTCCGCAATTGGTTTTTCATATTGACGAAACGCTTGACCGACTGGAAAAAATCGGCGAGTTGATTCAACAATAATCATTCATGGCGATATTTTATAAACAATAAGCGAGGCACGAACTCGTTTTTTTGTTTTTAAATAACATTTTACAAAATCGTCAAAATACACAATATTTTAAAGATAACACACTCCTCTAAAATGCTATTTCTATATTTTTTTATTGTTTAGTGCTAAAAAAATTTTTTTTAATAAAAATAAATTCTACTTTTGCTAAAAATTGGCAACTCGACATTACATTTTTAGGAAATTTAATGGAAGAGTTTACATTTTTGGATACACTTAAAAACTATAAAAAAACAACTATTAACCTACGTGATTGGCATGTGTCAAAGATTGGGTTATAAAAACAAAATTGATGAATACACAACGCAAAAATTATGATGTAGTTGTGATAGGTGGAGGCATCACAGGTGCAGGAACCGCACGCGATTGTGCGATGAGAGGGCTGAAAGTTCTTTTGGTGGAACGATATGACTTTTCGACAGGTGCAACAGGCCGTAATCACGGGCTTCTACACAGCGGTGCACGGTACGCAGTAACCGACCCTGATAGTGCAACCGAGTGCATACAAGAAAATATGATTCTTCGCAAGATTGCACGCCATTGCGTTGAGGAGACAGAAGGACTCTTCATCACGCTCCCCGAAGATGACCTCAATTATCAAGCTACTTTCGTTCAAAAATGTACCGAAGCAGGCATTCGTGCCGAGATTATTGACCCCAAACTCGCCAAAATCATGGAGCCTGCCGTTAATCCCGAAATTATTGGTGCCGTAAAGATCCCCGATGCGTCTGTTGACCCGTTTCGATTGACGATGGCGAATGTGTTAGATGCCCAACTGCACGGTGCCGAAGTGCTTGTATATCACGAAGTTGTGGAACTGATTATTGAGCAAACACGCGTTGTGGGAGTGAAGTTACGCAATAATCACAATGGCGAAACATTCAATGTTTATGCCTCTATAACCATCAATGCAGCGGGTATTTGGGGTACGTTGATTGCTCAAATGGCAGGCGTGAAAATCAATATGTTTCCTGCCAAAGGTTCGTTGCTTATCTTTGGACACCGCGTGAATAATATGGTGATTAACCGTTGCCGTAAACCCGCTAATGCAGACATTCTTGTACCTGACGATGCCGTTTGTGTCATTGGAACGACAAGCGACCGTGTGCCTATTGAGGAATGCGATTATATGCGTGTAACCCCCGAAGAAGTGGAGGTTCTACTGACGGAGGGAATGAAACTTGCACCGTCTCTTGGAACGACTCGTATTTTGCGGGCTTATGCAGGCGTTAGACCTTTGGTGGCGAGCGATGATGACCCAACGGGGCGTAGCATTAGTCGCGGTATCGTAACGCTTGACCACGAGAAACGTGATGGCTTGGCTGGCTTTGCTACCATAACGGGTGGTAAGATGATGACTTATCGGCTTATGGCTGAACAGGTTACCGACCTTGCTTGCCAAAAATTGGGGGTTACCAAGACCTGCCAAACCGCCACTACCCCACTTCCGGGTAGCGAAAAAAAGCCCGAGCTGAAGAAGTATAGCTTTGCACAAAAGGCTTCCGAAGGTCGTCATGGCACACTTGATGCCAACGTTAAGCATGGCGATGTGAGCAACGATGCGTTGGTGTGCGAATGCGAGGGTGTCAGTGTGGGCGAAGTAAGGTATGCGGTAACGAAGTTGCACGTACATAACCTCATCAATCTGCGTCGTCGTACGCGGGTGGGTATGGGTACCTGTCAAGGCGAGTTGTGTGCATGTCGTACTGCGGGTGTGATGGGTGAGGAAGATGGAGCCCAACGAGCCATCAACGACCTTGCTGGTTTTATGAACGAACGTTGGAAAGGTATGCAACCCGTTGCTTGGGGCGACAACCTTGCCGAAGCACAACTGACAGCCACTATTTATCAGGGTTTGCTCGGAGTGGACAAATTAGCAAAAGAAAGGAGGCTCGAATACTATGAAATTTGACGTTATTATAATTGGTGGTGGACTGAGCGGACTTACAGCGAGCATTGCGTTGGCTGAGGCAGGCAAAGAGGTGGCTTTGGTGAGTGCAGGACAGAATAGTTTGCACTTTGGAAGCGGCTCGTTTGACTTACTCGGCTTTGATGAACAAGGCAAGGCAGTTTCTGAACCCATCGCGGCGATTGCACAACTGAGCGAGAAGCATCCTTACAAGAAAGTACAAGATGTGGAAAAGTTGGCTCAACAAGCGAAGCAACTCCTCGAAAAAGCAAAGATAGCCACTTTCGGCGACACAACCAGCAACCATTGGCGTATCACTCCCGTAGGTGCCCTGATGCCGACTTGGCTGAGCGTGGAGGGTATGGTTACGGTGCAAGAGCCTAACCAAATGCCGTGGCGAAAAGTGGCGTTGATAAATATCCAAAACTACCTGGATTTACCGACTAAATTCCTTGCTGCTGGCTTGCGTGAGCGGGGTGTGGAAGTGGATGTAAAGGCTTTCACGTTGCCCGAGTTGCAAGCATTGCGTCAAAGTCCAACCGAGATGCGTTCCACCAACATAGCCAAAGTGATAGAGCAACACAACCTCATTGCAAGCGTGGCTGACGAGGTGAACCGCCTAACGAGCAACGATTACGACATGGTGCTGTTGCCCGCAGTGCTTGGCATAAAAAGCAACGCTCAAGCCGACCAACTGCTCCAACTCATCAAAACACCTGCGAACTATGTTGCCACGTTACCTCCTTCGGTGTCGGGCGTGAGGATAGCGACCTTGTTGCGGAAACGTTTTACGGAACTGGGTGGGACATTTTTCACGGGCGACCAAGTGGTGGAAGGCGTTTGGGAAGGCGAAACGCTCAAAGGTGTGAAAACCGCTAAACTGGACGGAACCGTTTTGGAAGCCAACCATTTCATCTTGGCGACTGGTTCGTTTATGAGTCGTGGATTGGCAGCCGATTACACTCATGTGTATGAACCCGCTTTGGGAGTTGATGTGGACGATTTAGGACTTGACCGCACCAATTGGGCAAAAATTGAGGTTACCGACCCGCAACCGTACATGGAGATGGGCGTAAAAACCGATGCAAACCTGCATTGTGAGCGGGCTGGAAAGACCATTGCTAACCTATATGCCGTTGGTTCAATCCTAAGCGGACACAATACTATTAAGCGACTTGACGCTGCTGGCGTGGATATGCTCACCGCTTTGCAAGTCGTACATAATATCGTAAAATAAAAACTGACGAACTATGGCAACCGAAACTCAGACAAAAAATGTGAGCGTCAACAATTTTGAACAATGTTTGAAATGCTCAATCTGCACTGTATATTGCCCTGTGTCGGCAGTTACACCTTTATATCCTGGTCCCAAACAAGCCGGTCCTGATGGCGAACGGTATCGCCTCAAAGATAAAGAGTTCTTTAACGAAGCATTGAAGATGTGCCTCAACTGCAAACGTTGTGAGGTGGCATGCCCCAACGATGTACACATTGGCGATATTATCCAAGCGGCACGCATTAAGTATAGCACCCAAAAGCCGAAACTGCGGGATATGATGCTCGCCAACACCGACTTTATGGGCAGTATGGCTTCGCCTTTTGCACCCATCGTCAACCCTATGCTCAAACTCAAACCCGTTAAGGGTATCCTGCACGGCGTGATGGGCATTGACAAGCACCGCACCTTCCCCAACTATGCTCACCAAAAATTTGAGACGTGGTTTAAGAAGGAGGCGGCTCCCCAGCAAGACCAATACCGCAAGCATGTGACTTACTTCCACGGCTGTTATGCGAACTATAACTACCCGCAGTTGGGCAAGGATTTTGTCAAAGTGATGAACGCTGTGGGGTATGGTGTGCATTTGTTGGAAAAAGAGAAATGCTGTGGCGTGGCACTCATCGCAAACGGTCTGGCAGAGCAAGCCAAACGGCAAGGCGAGGTGAATATGGCATCGATGCGAAAAGCCATTGCAAAAGGGCATCCCGTCCTCACGACCAGCTCCACGTGCACCTTCACCATGCGTGACGAATATGACCACTTATTGGGCATTGACAACCACGATGTCCGCGACAGCATCAGCCTCGTAACCCGATTTTTGCAGCAACTTATCGAAAAAGGCGAAATCAAACTCGCTTTCCGTGCCGACTACCGCAAACGCATTGCCTACCACAGTGCTTGCCACATGGAACGCATGGGCTGGGTTCCGTACAGCACACGGTTGTTGCGTATGATTCCGAACATTGATTTTGTGATGCTTGAATCGCAGTGCTGTGGCATCAGTGGCACGTACGGCTTTAAGAAAGAGAACTACGAGCGTTCGCAAGCCATTGGCGAAGGACTTTTCCAAAACATCAAAGAAGTCCATCCTGATTGCGTTGCTACCGAATGCGAGACGTGCAAATGGCAAATTGAGATGTCAACGGGCGTACCCGTGATGAATCCGATTTCCATCATTGCCGAGGCTCTTGATGTAGAAGAAACGCGTAAATTAAACGAAAAATAACATAGTAACATTAACAAATAATTGATTAAACAATATGAGTAATTTTTTGACTCCTCCGGCTTTTAAGCCAGAACGAACAGGACCAGAAGCCGATGCTGAATATCGCCGTCTAAGATGGCAGGTGTTCATTGGTATCTTTATCGGATACGCAGGTTTCTATCTTGTTAGAAAGAATCTTTCGATGGCTATCCCCATGTTGGAACCGTTTGGGTTCACGAAGGGTGAGTTGGGTACCGCTTTGGCAATGAATGCACTTGCATACGGCTTCTCCAAGTTCATTATGGCAAGTGTGAGCGACCGCAGTAATGCCCGCATTTTCTTGCCTCTCGGACTTGTCCTCTCGTCTGTAGCCATGATGTTTATGATTATCCCTATCCAGTACTTCAGCGAGCAAAAAGCCCTTGCTATCTTCTTGATTGGTGCTTTCAACTTCCTCGTGGGTTGGTTCCAGGGTATGGGTTGGCCTCCGTGTGGACGTGTGATGACGCGTTGGTTCTCGATTAAAGAGCGTGGAACGTGGATGAGTGTGTGGAACTGTGCCCATAACGTGGGTGGAGCCCTCGTGGGACCAATGGCAGCGTATGGTGCTATCTGGTTTGGTAGTTGGTTCTACGGCACCGATGAAAAAATGTACTTCCTCATTGGTACGTATGCTTTCCCAGCTGCAGTAGCTATCTTTATCGCTATCGTTGCTTACGTGTTGATTCGCGATACCCCACAATCGTGCGGACTGCCTTCTATTGAGAAATGGAGTGGCTCGGCATCGAAAAACTACGACGAGACGAAGAGCGAGCAAACCCTTAGCACAAAGGAAATCTTCAAAATCGTTCTTTCCAACAAGTTCTTGTGGTACATCGCCCTCGCTAACTCGTTTATTTACATGGTTCGCTATGGATGTCTCGACTGGGCTCCTACTATTTTGAGCAGTCAAGGCGTTGACATCAAGAGTGCAGGTTGGGCTTACTTTGCTTACGAAGCCGCAGCTATCCCAGGTACTATTTTCTGTGGTTGGCTCAGCGACAAGGCGTTCAAAGGGCAACGTGCATTACCTACCATGATTTTTATGGCACTTATTGTCATAGCCATCGTCATTTATTGGCAAAATATGAGCAACTTATGGGTTGTTGTTGGCTGCCTCATCGCCATTGGTTTCCTTATCTACGGACCGGTGATGTTGATTGGCGTGCAAGCACTTGACCTCGCTCCGAAGAACGTTGCAGGAACGGCTGCTGGTTTGACGGGCTTCATGGGTTATGTGTTGGGTACCGCTATCCTCGCTAACACGCTTCTGGGTTTTGTTGCTGACAATTGGGGCTGGTCGTGGGTATTCATCTTGCTGATGATTGCTTGCTTACTCGCTATCCTATTTATGGCAATGACCTACAAAGAAGAGCAATACCTCGTTGCTGACCGTAAAGGTGAAAAAAAATAATTAATTAACCTTATATATTAACCAAAAAACAAAATTTATATGTTTAAAAATCTCATTAAAATAGGACTTGCCAGCCTGATGCTGGTATTCCTTGCAACCTCTTGCTCTGATGAGCAACAGTTTACCAGTGAGAAGACCGACGCTAAGCGGGTTGACGTTCAAGTACTCAACAACGATTTGGCGAAGGTTCGTGATTATGTCCCATTGTATGCCGTAATCGCTCACCGTGGTTCTACGTTCTGGACTCCCGAAGAGACCGAAGCCGCTTGGCGTTGGGCTCGTGAAATGGGTGCAGACTATCTTGAAAGTGATGTACAATGTACAAAAGACGGTATCGTTTTGGCTAACCATGACGAAAACCTCAAACGTACTACGAACATCGAGAATCTGTTCGGCGAGGAAATTCCTGCAAGCCGTATTGATTTCTACATGAGTTTGGGCTTCTCCGAAGAAGACGCAAAGGCACAGTACGGTCGTGATATGGCTGCTTTCCGTCCATTCTACACGTTAAGTTACTACTATGCAGAGTTGCTTATGTTGGATGCTGGTGGCTGGTTCAACGAAACATCGTTAGAGCAAGCACGCCCTGCTTTCAAAGCAGCAAATAATGGCTACTTCGACAAAGTTAACAATAAAATTGTTTATAGCGATGGTCAATATGTTAGTGCTTTGCAAGACCAAATTGCATACGCAGAAGGTAAAAAACTTAACCGCGATGGTGATAATCGTCGTGTACTCAAGTACAAAATTAAAGATGAGTATCAAGGCAAGACATTACAACAAATCTACGATGCTATCAAAGCAAAAGGCGAATATAACGCTAAATACATGGACTTTCTTGAATACGAATTCACATACGCTGAGAATGCTACTACCGATCCTGATGTTGCTTATGTAAAAGACGACAAAG
>JAEEGL016881179.1_pt1 | contig 11880 bp, 7 predicted proteins | sample 9134231 | NCBI WGS metagenome assembly JAEEGL01 (sample SAMN16246548, study PRJNA631951) | gut metagenome | biome: gut microbiome; feature: rumen; material: fiber-attached | host: Bos | place: Iran: Karaj | collected 2018-10 | reverse complement strand
ATGCGTGATTATATACTTGATTCTGGTGTTGATTCTAGAGATGTTTTTTTAGATCATGCTGGTTTTTCAACATATGACAGTATCTATCGTGCTAAATATGTTTTTGATGCAAAAAAAATTGTTATTGTTACCCAAAGATTTCATATGTATCGTGCATTATATATTGCAAATAAACTTGGCTTAGAAGCCTATGGTGTTGTTGCTGATGATATTAATAATAAAATGGTTATTTTAAAAAATGAAATTAGGGAAGTACTATCACGTGATAAAAATTTTGTTAAAACTATTTTTACACCAGAAAGTAAGTATTTAGGAGATAAAATTTCATTAAAAGAAGATGGAAACATTACAAATGGATAAAAATGGAGGATAGTTATGAATACTAATACAATTAAAAAAAATTTTTATTTAATTGTTATTATAATTGTTTTAGTAATAATTATTTCTTTTTTTATTATTTATAATAAAAAGAAAAATATATTTATATTATATGGTGATGATATTGTATTAAAATATAATGAAAAATATCAAGAACCAGGATATAATTATATAGATGAAAATGGTAATGATCTTACTGATTATGTGAGTGTTAGTGATAATATTAATATTAAAGTACCTGGGGAATATGAAGTAACTTATACTTATAAAGAAAAGATTTTAAAAAGAAAAATAACTGTTTTAGAACCTAAAAGTTATGATTTAATCATAAACTATAGTTTTAATACTGATAAAATAACAAATAAAGATTTAATTATAAATTATTCTGTAAATGGGGAAACATTTAGTGAATTAGAATTACCAAATAATGTAAGGACTAAAGAATCAAAAGGCAGTTTTTTTATTAAAGAAAATGGGAACTATAAAATAGTTGCTTTAAACACTCGTGGTGAAAAATATGAAGAGGATATTGTTGTTGAAAATATTGATAAAGAAATACCAATAGGAAAATGTATAGCAACATTAAATATAAATAATACAGAAATAAAAGTTGAGGGTACTGATAATAATGGAATAGTTAAGTATGATTATTATGATAGTGAAAAATTATTAATAAGCTCTTTAGTAGATAATTTTATAACAAAAGAAAAAACAGGTAATAAAATAAATGTAAAAATATATGATGAAGCAGGAAATATTAATGTAATAAATTGTGATATAAATGATAAATCATTTTATGAAGTAATTAAGCCTTCTGCTGATGAAAATGTTGTGTTTCAAGGAGAAACAGATACTTTAAAAGCGTATATTATCAAAAAAAGTGGATATTTTCTTACTAGGGTATGGGTAAAAGATGCTTATACACAGTTAAATAAAGCTGTATCACCAGAATATGGTGTTAATTTATATCTTCCAAAAAACTTATTGAATAAAGCTATGCAAGATAATCAATTAAATAGCAAATTAATAATAGGATTTAATGCAAGTGGCTTTTTTTTGAAAGATAGATTTCATGCTAATGCTGTACGTAATTATCCACCGTTTGATAAAACAATTAATGGTACTATTATTATTAATAATGGAAAACTTGTAAGAAATTGTTATGATAATACTTATGGATTATGGTATATAACAGGAATAAAAGCTGATAATAAGATGGTTGTATTTGAAGATAAAGAAGCAAAAACAAGTGATGAAATAGTTGCTAAGAAAAAATGGGGTGAAGAGGTTATAAATTCAGGTATAAGAAATACCTTTAATTTTTCAGGACCTGTGATTTTAAATGGACAAAGATTGACAAGATTTGCTTCGTCGATGCCTGATTCAAGTAATAATAAAGAAAAGCAATTGCAATTATTTTGTCAGATTAATGAAAATAATTATGCAATTTTTACGACTGATGGTGGTGTTGTTAGGAAAAAAGCAATTGAAGTATTTGAATCAATTGGTTGTCAAACTGCTGTAAATTTAGATGGTGGTGGATCTCTTGCCTTGCTTTACAAAGAAAGAAATTCTAATGAATTTTATGTAGTAGTAGGGGCAGCAAGAGAACTTCCAGAGGTAGCTTATTTTACAGAATAATATATAGGAGGAAGTATATGCTTGATAATGATGAATTAAAAAGTAATAAAAAAATTTCTAATGATTATTTAAAATATATTATCGTTGTTATTATAGTTGTTTTATTAATAATTTTAATAAAAATATTATTTTTCAAAAAAAATAATTTTTACTTAGTAGGAAGTGATATGGTTTTAAAATATAACGAAGAATATCAAGAACCAGGGTATAGTTATATAGATAACAATGGCAATAATTTTACTGATTATGTTACAGTAACAAATAATGTTGATATTAAAGTTCCTGGTGTATATGAAATAATTTATACATATAAAAATGATGTGTTAAAACGAAAAGTAACTGTTTTAGAACCTGATAGTTATAAATTGTCAATTGATTATAAACTTAATACCAATGATTATACAAATGAAGATATAATAATTAATTATAAAGTTAAAGGAGAAACATTTGAAAGAATAGAATTACCTAACCAACAAAAAAGTACTAAAAATGAAGGCAATTTTACGGTTAATGAAAATGGAACATATAAACTAGTTGCTTATAATGTAAAAGATGAACTTTTTGAGAAAGAAATAATTGTAAATAATATTGATAAAGAGAAACCAAACGGAACTTGTCAAGCAACACTTAAAAATGATAAAACAGAGATTACTGTTGACGCAAAAGATAATAATAAAATATCTAAATATGAATATTTGGATGATGGGAAAATAATAAATACAAGTATTTCTAGTAATTATAATACAACAACTAATACTTCAAAAAATATTAGTATTAAGGTATATGACGAAGCTGGAAATTATAATAGTATTATTTGTGAAGTAATTGATAAATCATTTCATGAACCTATTTTACCAGCATCAGGAGAAGATGTTATATTTCAAGGAGAAACGGAAACTTTAAAAGCATATATTATTAAAAAAAGTGGTTACTTTTTAACTAGAGTATGGGTGAAAGATGCTTATACACAATTAAATAAAGCTACATCGCCAGATTATGGAAAAAACTTATATAAACCGATTGATTTGTTAAAAAAAGAGATGACAAAAGAAAATCTTGAAAATAAATTAGTTATAGGGTTTAATGCTAGTGGATTTTATCTTAAAGATACATTTGATGCTAGAAGTGTATCAATTTATCCAAGTTATGATAGGACAAGTGTAGGAACAATAGTTATTAATAATGGTGTTTTGGTGCGTAATGCTTATAATTATGCAGTTAAACAGTGGTATTTAACAGGTATAACAAAAGATAATAAAATGGTAGTGTTTGAAGATAATGTTGCAAAAACAGAAACTGATAAAATTGCAAAGCAAGCATGGGCGCAAACAGTAATTGATTCTGGTATTAGAAATACTTTTTCTTTTGCAGGACCAGTTATATTAAATGGTCAAGAATTAACTAGTTTTTCGTCAAGTATGCCAGATAAAAATAATGGAACTGTTAAAAATTTGCAATTGATATGTCAAATAAATGAGAATAATTATGCTTTATATACATCAAGCGGAACAAATCGCAAAAATGCAATTTCTGTCTTTTTGGCATTGGGATGTCAGACTGCTGTTAATTTAGATGGCGGTGGCTCTATTGCTTTATTATATAAAGATAGAAATAGTACAGAATTTAAAACAGTTATTGGTGGAGGTAGACAATTACCAGAGGCTGGTTATTTCACTGAATAATAATGGAGGATTTTTATGCATGATGATTTAAGGACGGATAGAAAAGATTATTCTAAATATTTGAAGTATATTATTGTATTTATTATAATTATTTTGTTAATGATGATAATAAAAATATTATTTTTAAAAAAAGATAATTTTTCCTTAGTAGGGAATGAAGTAATTTTAAAATATAATGAGGAATATCAAGAACCAGGTTACAATTATATTGATAAAAATGGTAATGACTTAACAAATATGGTTATTGTAATAAATAATGTTAAAAATAATGCACCAGGTGATTATGAAATATTGTACCAATATAATGATAAGGTATTAAAGAGAAAAGTAAAGGTTTTAGATCCTGAAAGTTATGATTTAATAATTAACTATAGTATAAATAATGATAAATTAACAAATAGTGAAGTGATAATCAATTATAATGTGGAAGGTGAAGCATTTAAAGAAGTAGTTTTGCCAACAAAAGAAACTGTGGAAAATAAGAGCGGAAATTTTTCTGTTCAAGAAAATGGTACATATAAGATAATCGCCTATAATATTCAAGGTACAAAATATTCTCAAGATATTGTTGTTGAAAATATTGATAAAGAAAAGCCTACTGGACAATGTCACGCTATATTAAATGTAAAGAATTCTGAATATAAGGTTAAAGGTAAAGATAATAAGGGAATAGTTAAATATGAATATTATGATGGGGAACAATTGTTAACAAGTATTATTCTTGATAACTATGTTACAACGGATAAAACTGGAAAAGATTTAGCTGTGAAAGTGTATGATGAAGCAGGAAATAGTGAAGAAATAAAATGTGAAATAGAAGACAAATCGTTTTATGAACCAATAATTCCAACCGCAGGAGAAAATGTTATTTTTAAAGGAGAGACAGATACTTTAAAAGCATATATCATTGATAACAAAAGTTATTATTTGACCAGAATATGGGTGAGAGATGCCTATACACAATTAAATAAAGCAGTATCACCAGAATATGGTAAAAAGTTATATCAACCAAGTGATTTATTAAAAAAAGAAGTAGAAAAAGAAAATTTAACAGATAAATTAATAATTGGTTTTAATGCCAGTGGATTTTATCTTAAAGATGTTCATGATGCTGATAGTGTAAGAAAGTATTCCGCTTACGATAAAACTAGTGTGGGAACAATCATAATAAATAATGGACAAGTAATTAGAAATTTTTATGATCATGCAGTTAAACAGTGGTATTTAACTGGAATAACCAAAGATAATAAAATGGTAGTATTTGAGGATAATGTAGCCGTAACATCAGAGGCTATTGCAGCAAAAAAAATATGGTCAGAGGAAGTAATAAATTCTGGTATTCGAAACACTTTTTCTTTTGCTGGACCAGTTATTTTAAATGGGCAAAAATTAACTACATTTTCTACTAGTTTACCTCATAATGACAATCAATCAACGGCAATGTTACAATTGATATGCCAAATAAATGAGAATAATTATGCTTTATTTACATCAGTTAAAACTAATCGTCAAAAAGCCATAGATGTCTTTTATTCCATAGGTTGTCAAACCGCAATTAATTTAGATGGTGGTGGATCCACAGCGTTATTATATAAAGAAAAAAACAGCACGAAAATTAATACTCTTTTTGGTGGTGAAAGGCAATTAACAGAAGCCGGTTATTTTACAGAATAAAAAAGCAGGTCTTTTTAGACTTGCTTTTACTGTACCCACATATTTGTTACATTTCCTTCGCTTGAATATTGATAAAGATTTACTCTTGAAAATTTATCTTTTTCAGGTAGATTGCGTTTATCCAATTTGGAAACAATAATTGCATTAATATTACCTGTTGTTGATTCTGCAACATAAAAATAACTATCATCAATACCGATTATAATACCTACATGACTTAATTTATAATCATTTTTGCATGTGCTTACACATGGCGAATATAGTAAATCACCTACTTTAATTTGGTCAATTACTTCTCGTATATTAAAATGATTATTACTATATGGATGCATTGATATTCCATTTTGATAGAATGCCCATGATACGAAATTTGTACAATCCATTCCTTGTATCCAGCCACTAACTAAGCATCCCCATGCTCCTTTTTTTCCGATATTTAATCCTATTTTAGAATACCTTCCTAAACTACTGTCATCTTTCTTAGGTCCAAGATAAGGTACTTTATAATCTAATGCTCCAACAAGGAATCTTGCTGCTTCAACAACACCAGCTCTTGTGCCATAACCTGCTTCCTCAATTGCGAGTTTTAATTTGCTTTCAAGGTTTATGCGATCAGCATCAGTATAAGTATTGCATTTCATAAATGGTTTAGTGTTGTTTTCATCATAATTGAATTGATATATTAAATTATTTTTAATATCACAGTTAATTTTCTTTTCTTCACCGCTAGTAAATAATAAATTAACAGATGCATTATTAATAATTTTATTTTCATTAAATATATTACTACCTTTTATGGTTTTAGATGGTATAATCCATTCATATTCTTTTATATTACTTTCATTCTTTGATTTAACTTCTATGGTTGTGCCATTTCTTGTTATAGTACCATTACAAGTAAAAGTATTATCTAAACTATATATTTTAATGATTTTTTCAAAACTATTACTTTTTGTTATAATAGTAAACTTATATTCGCCATTATTATTTATTGGATAATTAATTACTTTCTTTGTTTCTTTTTCTCCATTAGGTAGTATTAGTTCATTAAAATCAATGATATTGTTAAAATCAAAATTAATATCAACTCCATTATTGCGATTATTAATTTTATAATCTATATTAAATACGTGTACTTTTCTTACTTCAGATATTTCGATATTATTAATTTTATAGTAATAGGTGATATTATATGTACCTAATTTACTTGTATCAATATTTCCTTCTATTAATACATCGTTAGATAATTTCTCCATAGAATTAAGACTTATTACATATGCTCCTAATTCTTTATATTGACTATTTTGTAAAATACTTATTTCTTTTTCACCATTAAGTTTAATTTCAATGTCTTTTTTTGTAACACTTGAAATAATTATATTTCTTTCTAAAGTTGTTTTATTACCATTATAATTTAATGTGTATATAATATTTTGTCTTCCTTCTTTAGTAAAATCAATTTCTGATATTGTTACATTATCACTGATATCTTTTCCCCATCCGTTTTTGGCAATAAAACCTGGATCTTCATATTTTGATGCATATTTTAAAGTAATATTTTCATCACCATTTAAATAAAAAATAACTCTTCTATTATTATAGTAAATAAATAATGAGCAAATTAATATAATTATAGATATAATAATAATTTTTTTATTTTTCATATTTAACACCAATTATATTATAAAACAAAATTATATTTTCATAAAGAAAAAATAGAAAATTAATATTTTGTTGCCATATTTTAATTAATATGTTAGAATATATCACTTGTAGGTGAGGGAAATGGAAAATATTGATTTAGAAAATTTAGATGATGAATCATTATTAGAATTATTAGCATCACTTAAAGGAATGGATGATGAACTTTTAAGAATGGAGAATGAAAATAATGGATAAAAAAGAGAAAAATAAAACACGTATTGAACAAATTAAAGAAGAAAGAAAGCAATTGTTACAAGAAGTAAGAACTAATATTGAAGAAGGTAATAAACAAGTTACAGAGCATGCCCAAGAAATAATAGATTTGTTGGATTATGATGAAAAAAACATAAAGAAGTATGAGGCTTTAAAAAAAGCTCAGGAATTAATCGAAAATTTGACAATAGAAATTCTTAATGCTTCAAGTAAAGAAGAGGTAATTGAATTACGTAAAAAATTAAATTACTATATTAATAAAATAAAGAATGAGGCTAAGAAAAGAAATATTGATTGTAGTAAATATTCTGAAAAAGTCACTATAATTCGCAAAAATATATCTACATTTATTCGCTTGACTAAAAAAATGGATGAAGTTCAAGATTTAGAAGATTTAAATAATATCTATGATTCTTTAGATGAAGAAACAAAAAAAATTTTGCAGCGTCGCTTAAGTACTGCACGAGATTATAATACAAGAAAGAAAAGAGATAATAATCATAAGACCAAAGAAGTTACAAGTATTGCAGTAGTTGAAGAAAAAAGTGATGAAGTAACTAAGAAAAATCCACTGGTAGAAAATAATGATGAAGCTGAAGAGAAAACTGATGAAGAATCTGTAGAAGAAACATCAATTTTTGGATTAACATCAGCACGTTCAAATCACTCTGCAGTAAAAACTTATTCTTCTGATAGTGAATTTATAACTGAAAGAATAAACGATTTCATTAGGCGATATAGTATAGAAAATCCACATGGTTATGGTCAAAATGTTCTGGAAAATATAATAAATTTCTTTAGAAATCTTCCAATTTATCAAGCAAATAAAAGGGGAGTAAAAAGAATGATTTTTGACTATAGTAACTTTTATCGTGGTAATGACTTGGGTGTTTTTATTGAATATACAAGACGTAATAATTCTATAATTGAAGGATTAAGAAGCATTTTTAATAAATCATCATTATATAATGAAGAAAATGATTGTTTAGATAGTCATGAAAGATGTATTAGATGGATATTATCTTGTGTAAGAGATAATAATATTAGTCTTAATTATGTAAAAGCAAAATAATTTTGCTTTTTTTGTGTATTTATAATATTTTTACAATAAATATGAAATATGTGGTACAATAATAACGATTTGGAGATTTTTATGGATAAAATTATAATAAAGGGAGCAAGAGAAAATAATTTAAAAAATATTAATCTTGAGCTTCCTAAAAATAAATTAATTGTTATGACGGGATTATCAGGTAGTGGTAAATCATCACTTGCCTTTGATACAATTTATGCTGAAGGAGAAAGAAGATATATTGAAAGTCTATCCGCTTATGCTAGACAGTTTTTAGGAGGAAGTGAAAAACCTGATGTTGATAGTATAGAAGGATTATCACCAAGTATTAGTATTGATCAAAAACAAGTTAATAATAATCCTCGAAGTACAGTTGGTACTGTTACTGAGATATATGATTATTTAAGATTATTGTTTGCAAGAATAGGTATACCTTATTGTCCACATCATCATCGTCCCATAACAAGTCAAAGTGTAGAGGAAATTGTTAATAAACTTTTAGAATATCCCATTGGTACTAAAATGATTATTTTATCACCAGTAGTTCATGGTGAAAAAGGTACTCATAAAGATTTACTTGAATCTCTTCGTAAGGAAGGATTTATTCGTGTTAGAGTAAATGGAGAAATAATTGATTTATCAGAAGAAATTAATTTAGAGAAAAATATTAAAGACAAAATAGATATAGTTGTTGATAGAATAGTAATTAAAGATGATATTAGAAGTCGTTTATTTGAGGCAATAGAGCTAGCTACTAACAAAGCAGATGGTAAAGTTGTTGTTGATATTGTCGGCGAACGAGAAATACTTTTTTCAACAAAATATGCTTGTCCAGAATGTGATTATTCATTACCAGAACTTGAACCAAGATTATTTAGTTTTAATAGTCCATATGGTGCTTGTCCAGAATGCAAAGGTCTTGGTACAAAACTTAAAATAGATGCCGACTTAATTATTCCTAATAAGGATAAAAGTTTAAATGATAATTGCATTGTAACCTTATCTGATGATAAAGAATCAATTGATTATAAGAAATTAGAAATTGTATGTAAACATTATCGTATTGATATGAATAAGCCTTTTAATAAACTTGCTAAGGAAAAGCAGGATATTGTTTTGTATGGTTCTAATGATTTAATTGATTTTAAAATTACAACAAAAAGTGGTAATGTTAATAAAAGTACAAACTTTTATGAAGGTGTTATTAATAATCTTGAAAGACGTTTTATGGAAACAAGCAGTGAGTGGATACGTGATTGGTTATCAAATTATATGATTGAATTAGAGTGTCCTAAATGTCACGGAGCGAGACTTGATGATGGTGTATTAAATATATTAATTGATAAAAAAAACATATTTGACATTACATGTATGTCAATAAAAGAATTATTAAATTGGATTAGTGAATTAAAATTAACAAAAAAAGAGGAAGAAATTGCAGGGCTATTAATTAGTGAAATAAAAAATAGATTAAATTTTTTAAATAATGTTGGTCTTGATTATTTAACTCTTGCTCGTAGTGCTGGAACTTTATCTGGTGGTGAGAGTCAGAGAATTAGATTAGCAACGCAAATTGGATCACGATTAACAGGAGTACTTTATGTTCTTGATGAACCAAGTATTGGATTACATCAAAAAGATAATGAGAAATTAATAAATTCACTTCTTGAAATGCGTGATCTAGGGAATACTTTAATTGTTGTAGAACATGATACAGATACGATGCTTGCAGCAGATTACTTGGTTGATATTGGCCCAGGAGCCGGTGATGAAGGTGGTTATGTTGTAGCTTCTGGAACACCAAACGAGGTTATGAATAATCCTAATAGTATTACTGGTAAATATTTAAAAGGTATTCTAAAAATAGAAGTTCCTAAAAAGCGTAGAAAAGGTAATAAAAAGTATTTGGAAGTAATTGGAGCTCGTGCAAATAATCTTAAAAATTTAAATGTTAAATTTCCACTTGGAACGCTTACGTGTGTAACAGGGGTATCAGGTAGTGGAAAATCAAGTTTAGTTAATGAAATATTAATGAAATCAATTAGTTCTAAATTATATAAATCAAAAGAAAAACCAATGGATCATGATATGATTAAGGGAATTGAAAATATTGATAAATTAGTTTTTATTAGCCAAAATCCTATTGGTAGAACACCAAGAAGTAATCCGGCAACATATACAGGGGTATTTGATGATATAAGAGAATTATTTACCAATACCAAGGAAGCTCGAATGCTTGGCTACGAAAAAAATCGTTTTTCTTTTAATGTTAAAGGAGGACGTTGTGAAGCATGTTGGGGTGATGGTGTAAAAAAAATTGAAATGCATTTCTTACCTGATGTTTATGTACCGTGTGAAGTATGCCATGGAACCCGTTATAATAGTGAAACTTTATCTATTAAATATAAAGGAAAAAATATTGCAGAAGTTCTTGATATGCGCGTTAGTGAAGCATTAGACTTTTTTAGTAACGTACCTAAAATTAAGCATAAATTACAAACAATGCAGGATGTAGGGCTTGGCTATGTTAAATTAGGACAGAGTGCACCAAGTTTGTCAGGTGGGGAAGCAGGACGTGTTAAATTAGCAAAAGAACTTCAAAAAAAACCAACTGGCAAGAGTTTATTTATTCTTGATGAACCAACTACTGGTCTTCATACTGATGATATAAAAAAACTTCTATATATTCTTCAAAGAATAGTTGATAATGGTGATACAGTTATTGTTATTGAACATAATTTAGATGTAATTAAAACCGCTGATTATATCATTGATTTAGGTCCTGATGGTGGAAATGCCGGTGGAAATATTGTTGCACTTGGAACACCAGAAGAAGTAGCGAAAGTAAAAGAAAGTTATACAGGAGAATTTTTGTCTAAAATACTATAATTTGACAAAATTCTTTTTTTTGCTATAATAAACACTTGTTTTTGGGGGTAAAAATGCAAGAAAAAATTGTAATTCAAAAAGGAATTTTACGTGAATTTGATATTGATGATACTATAGAAATACTAAAAATAGGTTATACTTTAAATCCGGAAGGAACAGGTTATAAAAACGCTATTATTGTAAGAGATGCTGATGATATGGATATAATTGCAGATAATCAAGAAGAAATAATGCGTTTTATGAATCTTTTAGCAGAACAACAAAAAATGCCTTTAGATAGAATATTTGATGGCAATTTAGTTATGCAATTGCATGGTAATGATGAACAAAAAATGAGTAATTTAGTTGCTAGGATGCATTATTTGGAATATTTATATAGAAATAAGAAAAAAAATAAAATTTGTATAGTATTACTTGCATTTACAAGTTTATTATCATATGGTATTATTAGTCTTTCTAATATAAAAAATGAACAAATGATATCTGGATTAATAGGTATGATAACATCTTTCTTTGCTGGTAAATTATTTGTTGATACAAAAAATATTCCAACTAATCAACATCAGGAGGAATTAGATAGGGATATTCAAGCATTTGGTGATAGCTTACTTAATGATAATTCATATT
>JAEEGL015353994.1_pt1 | contig 11880 bp, 9 predicted proteins | sample 9134231 | NCBI WGS metagenome assembly JAEEGL01 (sample SAMN16246548, study PRJNA631951) | gut metagenome | biome: gut microbiome; feature: rumen; material: fiber-attached | host: Bos | place: Iran: Karaj | collected 2018-10 | reverse complement strand
CCTCAACGATATTGGGCCCTAACCAGGCAGCCATCTCCTTATTACGCCCATTGACATGCGAGCAGCCATTGATGACACCCTCGAAATCCTGATTGACGGTGACTTCGTATTTGTTCTGTTTCAATAGCTGCCGCATGGAATGGCTGACGTGGATGGCATTGGGAAAGATGACGTAACGCTGAAGTGGACAATACCAATGCGGTTCTGATTCCATCTGATAGGCATACCAGGGAAAAAAGCCATTGCTGTAAGCCAACAGCAGACGGTCAACGGACAGGTCGCCACCAATGGCCACAAGGCCATCAGGCTCGCCCCATCTAGGATTAGGGAACCATAACTCGTCATCAAGTTGCCAAACCGCCATAATCGTTCGATTACTCCCCTACTCTACTGTTTATTAATTGTGCAACTACTTGTTTTACAGTGTCTTACTTAATTGTAACCATGGTTGCACCATAGCCGTACTCCTGGAACGAGGCATCCTGCCAGGTGTAGCTCTTGTAGCGATACTGCAGTTCGTTGAGCAGGGCCTTGCGCAACACGCCCTCGCCCTTGCCGTGAATGAAGATGATGCGGGTGCCACGCTTTTTCTCATAGTTCTTCAGCGTACGGCGGAACACGTCGAGCTGATGGTTGAGAATGTCGCTGGCACTCATGCCTGTCGTATTGTCGAGGAGGGCATCGACATGAAGGTCGACGACCAATGCGCCGTTGTCCTTGCTTGCCGGCTGAGCAGGCTTATGCTGGCTTTCGGGTGCTTCATCCCTTGACGTCATTCCATCGAGCAGTCCCTTCGGGTCGACATAGAGCGGCCGCGCCACCTTGTCGTTCTCCACAATGGTATATATCAAGGCAGGCTGCTCAAAGAACTCGTTGTCTTGGAAGGTATGCAACTTGAAGAACTTCACTCCGTTGATGCGTATCTGCACGTCGACAGGAGCCTTCATCAGGAATGGCTTCTCACGCTTGTAGGCAATGACTTGTATGGCCACGCGCTCCATGGTGCCAAGGTCCTCGCGTCCGAACTCCTCAATGAAAACCTTCGTGTTGGGTTCCACCTCGTCAGTAAAGCGCAGCGTCCACGCCGTACCCTCGGCAGTGAGGTAAGCAAAGCGCATGTAGTAGTTGGAGTCGTTGACGAAGAATGCCTCAAAGCGTGTTTGCGACAGTTCCTTCACGTCGATGGGCACAAAGGCGAGATAGGCTGACAGGTGTTCCCCACCCTTCCGCTCCTGTGGAGGAGCCTTGAAGGTCACGGGCAGGTCGGCAGGCTCCTTTTCCTGCTCCTGCGCCTTTTGGCGCTGCTGTTGCAGCTTGCCTTCCACGATGCGTGAGGTATCGTAGCTCTCGTCGCCTACCACCACCACCTCGTGCTTGAGCATGGGCACCTGGAAGCCGTCTTCGTCTTCAACCAGCACCACGTCCTTACCCTGGAAGCCAGCCACGCGGCCACCTCCCTTCTCACTCAGAAATCTGACTTTATCTCCAATCTTCATTTTATTTAATTATATAAAGGAACGATAAAGAATAACTTTGTATAATTAATTAGAAACGAATTAGAATAATGAAAATAATTCTTGCCACGAATGAGAATAGTTATTATTCCAATTCGTGAACTTATTATTCCAATTATTCCAATTCGTTTCCATAAACTTTACCCAGTTATTTTTTTGCTGTTGCTAAAAGCACCCCTTGCCATGAGCCGTGGAGAGCGAATCGAGATGGAAGTCGTAGATGAGGTTCTTCTCGTCAATCAGCAGGAAGTGCTTCTTTCCTTGTATGCTGTCGTCAGGCGTCTCCCACATCATGTCCTTGCAGTTGATGGTGTCTTCCAATGCAGGAGTGCGCAGCAGGGTGTTCTCAAAGTAATAGGCGAAGGCTGTGACGCTGTCGCCCTCCATGGTCTCGCCCATCACGACGTCGTCGTCATAGCCCGTCACGATGCTGTTCTTCATCGACATGGCATACAGGGGGTAGGCATAGTCACCATGGAAATTAGTAAAGCGCAGGGCAGCGCCACGACCCCCAACAAAGGGATAGAACTGTGCCAGGGTGCATGACTCCATGACGGCAGCCCCGCCAACGAAGGACACGCAGTCGCCCTGAGCATTGCTGAAGAGACAGCGCAGCAGTCCCACCCACGAGTTGAAGGCCTTCAGGCCGTTACCCGCACAGTTGTGCACCACGCAGCGCTCCATGTAGAGCCGCTGGCGGTCGCTTTGGAAAGCGGTTGAGTCGCACACGATGCCATTCTCGGCATTTCTTATCTCGGTGGCTATCAGTTTGTTCTCATAGGATGAGGGCATGAAGCGCACCCCCCGCCACTGTCCGCTGACACGGTCGTAGGGCAGGTAGTCGAACATGTGGTCCAGGCGGTCGCCACGCAGCACGACGCTGTCAGTGAGCAGTCGCCCGTAGATGTCGGCCCCGGCCTTGTTGTGGAAGAAGAGCGTCGTGTTGCGCATGGTGAGCGTGGTGGCGCTGTCAACGCGCAGGCCCTTGCTGATGACGATGGGCTGGCGACTCTCTATCGTGGTGTCGCGGCTGACGACCAGGCTGTCGCACAACAGGGCATCCCAGGCATAGGCCCGCAGGACGACCTGCTGCTGCACACCGCTCTCCAACAGGAACACCAGTTCGTCCTGCACCAGCTGTGGCGTGAGTTGCTGGTTGCGTGGTGCGGTGAACTCGACAAAGACGCGCAGGCTGTCGCCCTTGCGCACCTCCAGTCCGGTGGCCACCGACCCAAGGTCGTTGTCGAGGTAGGAGCCATCCACGTTGACGCGGAAGCCGGTTTGATTGCCCTGACGCAGGCGGACACTCTGCAGGCGCACACCACGACTGCTATGATTGTAGACCCAGAAGTCATAGGTGCGCGAGCCGACGGTACTGAACACCGTGTCCATCTTCACCGAGTCAGTCGAGAAGGCCAGCGTGGCCGTAGGCGACGTGGTGAACGCATCATTGTCAGAACAGCCCGTCAGTGCAAGCACCGACAGGCAGCCGAGAAGTGTGAAGAGCAATGAGAAAGGCTTCATTTTTTTAGAGGTGAGAGGTAAGAGGTGAGAGGATAGTTTTTCCGTTTCATTCTTCTTAGAGGTGAAAGGTCAATCCATGCGACTGCGATAGTCCTCGTAGCCGTACTGGCGGAGCACTTCGCTGGTGCCGTCGGCGTGCAGCATGACGATGGCAGGATGGCTGATGCCGTTGAACATGTTGGTCTTCACCGTCGTGTAGTGAATCATGTCCTCGAAGATGACCTCCTCGCCCACCTGCAACTCATGGTCGAAGGCCCATGCCGACATGTAGTCGCCACTGAGGCAACTGTTGCCGCCCAGGCGATAGACCACCGCGTGAGCATCAGGCTGGTCTGAGGGGTCGATGTGCCTGGCCCCCCGCACCTCGGGGAAGTAGGGCATCTCCAGGCAGTCGGGCATGTGGCAGGTGAAACTGACGTCGAGGATGGCGGTGCTGATGCCTTTGTCCTCGACGATGTCGACGACGTGGCTGACCAGCGGTCCGGTCTGCCAGGCGAAGGCGCTGCCAGGCTCCAGTATGATTTTCAGCCAGGGATAGCGCTCGTGCAGCCCTTGCATCAGGCTGATGAGCAGCTCCACGTCGTAGTCCTTGCGCGTCATCAGGTGTCCGCCACCCAGGTTGAGCCACTTCAGCTGAGGCAGCCATCTGCCGAACCGTTCTTCAATGTGCACCAGCGTGCGCTGCAGCACGTCGGCCCCGCTCTCGCAGTGGCAGTGGCAATGGAATCCCTCGATGTCGGCGGGCAGTGTGGCGGGCAGCTTGTCGGCCGTCACGCCAAAGCGCGTGCCAGGGGCGCAGGGGTTGTAGAGCAGCGTCTCCACCTCGCTGTACTCAGGGTTGACGCGCAGGCCTATGGAGGCCAGCCCCCCTACCCTATTGCGTAGACGCTCATACTGCGACAGCGAGTTGAACGTCAGGTGGCTGCTGCATGCCACTATCTGGTCAAACTCGTCATCGGTATATGCCGGCGAGTAGGTGTGCGCCTTCGTGCCGAACTCCTCGGCCGCCAGGCGAGCCTCGCTCAGCGAGCTGGCCGTGGTGCTCCTGATGTACTCTCTGAAGATGGGGAACGTCTTCCAGAGGGCGAAGGCCTTGAAGGCCAGGATGATGTCCACGTCAGCTCGCCGGGCTACGTCGGCTATGAGCTGCAGGTTGCGCCGCAGCTTCGTTTCCTCTATGATATAGGCAGGTGTGCTCAAGGCTACTGAATGGCTGGCTTACTTGACGACATATTTCCTGCCGTTGGAAATGTAGATACCCTTCACAGGCCTGATGGTACGTATGCCGGCAGGTGTGTAGAACACATCCTTAGACTGTGTGCCGTTCTGCTCGATGGCATGCTCGGCGATGGAGGTGACAACGCCGTCGCCCACGAGGAGGTAGAGGTGACCGAGCTCGTAGGTCAGGCTTGCATTGCTGATACCCTCCAGCACGATGTCGCTGATGTTGCCATTCAACGTGCCGATGGCTCCCAGGTCATAGGCACCGTCAGGCAGAGCGCCGTTGGGCACTATCTCGATGACGGGCTTCAGATACTTCGGACCATACTCCTCCCATTTGCTGCCGGTCTTCTTGTTGATGGTCAGCGTCGTGGTGTTCACTTTGTCGGCCGTCAAGTCGCTGTTCACATCGAGCAGCAGTCGGGCACCGTGGTTCAGCGTCAGCGTGGTGGTGGTCAGCGTTCCCACGTTGTTCACGTCGCCGGGTATGATGGTAGCGTCGTAGTCGGCGCTGATGCCACCGAGGAAGTTGCCGCCATCAGAGATGAGCTTGGTGAAACGGTTCAGCCACAGGGCGCTGTTCTGCAGCGTGCCGTTGCAGCTCAGTGTTCCACCCCACACGTCGGTCTTTCCGCTATGGGTGTGCACGCCGCTGTGCAGGCGCAGCAGTCCGTCGCCCTGCTTCACCAGTCGTGTGGTGCCGCTCAGGGGTGCGCCCTTCATGGTGTGCGTATAGGTCTTGACGTCGATGGCAGGCAGGTTACTTGCGCCCTTAGCGCCAGTCTTCACCTTCGTGGCTGAGGTGCCGTTCACGTCGGTGCCCTGCACCCATGCCGGTGTGTTCACGGTGATGACGGCAGGCTGGGCGCCCTCGCCAACGGTGAAGCTGCTGGCTGTCGACACGTTATCGCAAATGAGCACATGCTGGCCGTTCAGGGCCGTGCCGATGGTGCCATCCTTGGCTATCTCCGTGCGGCCGGTCATCGTCAGTGGCGGAGGAGCCATGGTGATGCCCTCCAGCTGTCCGAGGAAATAGCTCAGGTGAGGGGGTTGGTTGTAGGCAAACATCTGCCACACCATGGCCTGGCGGTACTGATGGTCGTACCACAGGCAGGGCAAGGAATAAGTGGTTGAGATGCCCGTGGTGTAGACACGCAGGTTACGTCCGCAGCGCACCACAATCTCCTCGCGCCAGTCGCCAATGATGTCACCCTGGAAGCAGGGGTTGTTCTTCGAGCCGTTGTTCATGTTACAGCCCGACGAGGTGAACAGTCGGCCCGTGCCGGGCTTCTCAATCTTCGCATCCTTGGCTGTTCCCGGGCTGTTGAGTATCTCTGAGCACAGGTCACCATCGAAATAGATGCGGTTGTTCAGGTCGCCCCATTCGATGTAAGCGTTCTCTTCCATGCCGCTGACGGTCTTGCAGGTCACTGACGAGATGATGTCTGACGACGACGAGCGCCCCAGGCTGCCGGGATAGTCGTTGCTGAAGTTGGCCATCAGAGCGCGTCCGGTGTCGCCCGTGCCGGTGAACTTATAGAGCACCTCGCTGGTGGTGGCGTCGCGGTAGTTGCAACCCCAGAATGGGCTGTTCTCAAGGCAGCCGAAAAACTCCAGGCCCTTGCGGTAGGGGTCGAAGTCGGTGCAGTGCTGGGCGTCGCCATGCTCATAGCCGGTGGTGGACAGGCCCTTGCCGTTGTCGTCGATGACCATCGAGCCGTAGACAATCTCGTCGCGTCCGTCCTCATCGACGTCGGCAATGCAATAGTTATGGTAGCCATTGCCATACCATGCGCTGTTCTTGTTGTTGCAGGCCCACGTCCATTTCTGCGACCACTGATGGGTGCTGCGGTCCAGGTCCAGGGCTATCATCTTGTGGCGGGTATAGATGCCACGAGCCAAGAACAGGCTGGCCTTGCGTCCGTCGAGGAAGGGTGCGCCCATGAAATACTTGCTGGAGCGGTGTCCATAGCTGTCGCCCCATGCGGTATTCAGGTCGGTCTCGTTTGACTCAAGGCGCTTCAGGGGGTAGGTCATCTGCTGGTAGAGGGCACCCGTCTCTCCATTCATATAGATGAGGTATTCGGCACCGCTGTTGGTATAGGCCATGCTGGCGATTTCTTTTCCGTCGCTTTTTCTTGTCGAATACCACGTCTGGCGGGTGTTGGCGTTCATATTGCCAATGGTGTAGAGCTGCGTCTTGCCGTCGCTGCCATACACTATCATGTTGTCAGCGCCACGCAGGGCCACCTCGGCCTTGCCGTCCTCGTCCCAGTCGTAGGCAATGATGTTAATCTCAGTCGAGTTGGCGCTCACCATGTTCGGACCGCAGTCGATGCGCCACATCAGGCGGGCGGCACCCGAATACCAGTTGACGTCATAGGCATCGAGCACCACAAACTCTTTCGAGTTCTTCGGGTAGATGTTAAACATGTCATTTCCCTGGCCATCCTTCTCGCCCGTTTTTACGCCAGTGGCATCGGTGGTGTTCAGGCGCTTGACGATGATTTCCAGTTCGCCGTCGCCGTCCAGGTCAGCCAGCTCGGCATCGTTGGGCTCGTAGTGGGTTGTCACGTCGGTGCCGTTACGGTCGTAGACTGCTGCCATCGGAATGTCGATGTAGCCAGTGGCAACGCGCTGTATAAGGTTATACACATACTGCTTCCACGGTGTCACGGCGGCGCACTTCTCCTGCTCCACACCGTTCACCACGGCTGCCACCTGATAGGTCGTCGAAGAGGTGGCGCTGCGGCTGTCGTTATAGCACGTGTTGGTCAGCTTCGAGGCGAGCAGCGCCCCGTTCTTGTAGAGGTTGTAGGTCACGTCGTAATACTCATCTGCCAGGCGTCGCCAGCTGACGAAGTTGGTTGTTGACCCACTGGTGGAACCGGTGGGCACGGCTACGAGACCACGCCCCAGGGCGTCAGTGAAACGCTGTGCAGTGGCCCAGTTGCATCCCGCAATGGCCAGCACAATGAGGAGGAATAGTTTTCTAATCATTTGTTCTAGTATTTATCGGTTTTATCGGTTGCAAAGTTACAAAAAAAATAAATGATAGCCAAACAATTAGCAATCTTTAGGGTACAAAAATCATATAGCAACGATATCGGGCCAGTTGCTTTCTTACCGCTAAAGCGCCTTTACGAAACAAATGAAAATGGACAAATGACGCATTGACGCATGGGGCGCATTCGCTGCGGCCCATGCTTGTTCCCGGGTTCCTTATCAAAATAACGCTAACTTTTTATCAAAAATAAGACTAACTATTTCTTTTCTAATTTCTTTGCACCGAGCATCAGCAGGTCGTGGATATACTGGTGCTTGTCGTTGTCGAAGTAGTGCTGGGCAACATCCACCAGACGGTCGGCACTTACCTTTCGCTCGTCGTCATCCAGTTGGTCGGCGTTCTTGCAAAGGTCCAGGATGATGCCGGCGGCCACCACCAGGTCCTCTGGCGACTCCTTCTGCGCGCGGTCCATCATCTTCTGGGTAATCAGCCCGAAGACACGGTGCCAGTCACCATTGCTCAGGTGCCCTATGTTGTCGATGGCCTTGCCCAGCCACTCGCCCTGTCCACCCTTACCCATGGGGATGTTGGCTGGGGCGGCCGGCGCGCTGCCCATCACGCGGCTCATGCCGTCGAAGTACTTGCTCAGGTCGGGAAGGCCACCGTAGGCCTTACTAAGAATGCTGTCGGGAATGCCGAACTGATGTAGCCACTTGGGGTCAATGTCTGGGGTGGCAAGATGGCTGGCCATGGCAGGCTTCTCGCCGTAGGATCGCAATAGCATGCCCTGCCTGATGTCAGGGTCGTCAGTATTCCACCACTCTGCGGCGTACACCGTGCGGAAGCCCGGGCGTGCCTCATCGTCGAAGGTGGCGATGGCGTAACTGGAGTTGGGCTTCTGTCCGATGCGATAGTTGCCCCCCTGCTTCAACTTCACCTCCCACAGTTGGCGGTGGCTGTCAGGCATGGGGTTAAAGCAGGTGTAGAAGGTGGCGGCATCGTCGTAGTCCTGCTGAAAGGCCTTCTGCAGGTTGTCGAGGAGTGAGAGATGAGACTTCCCCACCTGGAAGTCGTGAACCACGGTTCGCTCGGCATGGGCGCCGTTGACGTCGCGCGTCGTGCTCTGGCTGACGGATGCATGGATACCCTTGGCACTTACAATGTCATCGAAAGCCTTGCTGATGTTGCATTCGCGTAGCTGTGCCTGGACGGTCATGGGCAATGCCAGCATGATGAGTGGCAGGAGTTTCATGGTTGTTTTCATTGTCGTATGTTTTTTAGGGTTTATAATTCTATGATGACAGGCTGGCGGTCGTCAACCACCATGCAGTCGCCGTTGTCGCAGACCACAAGCTGAAGGTGTGCTGACTGTGGCGTGGCCTGATAGGTGGTCCTCACAATATCGTTTCTGATGCGCTGCTCACCGCGCTCTATCGTCACTTCACACTCGCTGAGCATCTGCATGGCCAACATCACGTTCTCCTGGCTCTGCCAGATGCCGTCGCCAAGGGTGTCGGGCAGTTCTCTATGCTGCTGGGCTGCCCGCCTTTTGCTTTGCGCCACCGCCCTTGGGGGAGCCACCTCTCTCTTGCGAGCCGGATGAGCGACCGTCCTCTCTGGAGCCTGATGAGCGACCGTTCCCTGGGTGGCAGGAAGCGTGTCCGTGGGTAACTTCCCCTCGCTTGCTGTGGCCTTAGTTTGTGCCACTTCCCCGTAAGGGTATGGCTGCGCCACAATGGGTTGTTCTTTTGGCTCCAAATGGAAATGATGAAGCATCAGCAGCAAAGCGATACTGGCAGCAACCGTCCCGACGAGTGCAGGATAGAGCCATCGGCGGCGGGCCGTAGGTTTGGGCTTGATGCGCTCCATCACCCGCTGCTCCATGTCGTCGGGCATCTTCATGCCTGCCGCCCGGTCGTTCTGTCGCTGCAGGGCTTGGCGGAAAAGTTGGTCGTTACTCATCGTTCATGCGTGTTAGGATGATTCTCAGTCGTTGGCGTATTCGGTGAAGCTGGCTACCAAGCCGCGATGCTTCACGGTTGAGAGGGGCTTCTGCCATGCCTGTGATGAAGGCTATTTCCTTCAGCGGGCGTTGGTCGAAGTAATGGAGGTGCAATAGCATCTGTTCTTCAGGTGTCAGACGCTGGATGGCTTCATCCAGTTGTTCGGCTGTTGTCTCCGGTGGCAATTCGTCTGGAATGTCATCGCCCACGTCTAACGGTAGCAGCACCTGCCGTCGTCGACGCCGCTGATGGCTGAGCGCCTCATGGTAGGCGATGCGCTGCAGCCACGTTGACAGTGAGGCCCTCGCCGGGTCGTAGTCGCTGAGGTGCTCGTAGGCTGCAACGAATGTGTTTTGCACCACATCCTCGGCATCCTCCTGCTGGGTCACGATGCGGCCGACAAATGTCATGAGCGTCTGACCATAGCGGTTGACCAGCAGGCCAAACTCGTTGGCCTTGCCACTGCGTATGCGCTGGATGAGTTGCTGTTCGTCGTTTGTCATTCTATCTATATATAGACAAACAGAGGCGGTTTATCACAACAAGGGGGTGATAATTAAGAAATATTAACCCCACCCCGAGATGGAGGGGGAAGCTGCGCCGTCATTCGTTGCAAGTCTATATACTCCCCTCTCCTTGGGAGAGGGGTTGGGGGTGAGGCTTCCCCTCCCTCTCGGGGAGGGGCTGGGGGTGGGGTCGTTAGGGGAGGGTTTTACATCACCAACCCCGCTGCAAGCAGCAGACCGTAGACGAAGATGTTGCGGGCCGTCTCGCCCAGGCAGCGGTTCAGTCCCCTACCCTGCCAGATGGACTTCATCTTGAGGAAGGTGAACAGATGGAGCGTGAGATAGACGAAGGGCAGGACAAAGGCCAGCCAGCGACCATGAAGGGCGAACACCAACCCCATGAGACAGGCCACCACGCCCACGCCAAGGTAAAGCCACAGCGTGGCACGTGCACCGATGCGCACCACCAGCGTCAGCTTGCCCGCCTGGCGGTCAGTGTCGCGGTCGCGGAAATTGTTCACCAGCAGCAGGGCGTCGATGACCAGGCCACAGGCCAGCGAGGCCAGCACCACCTGCAGGGTGAGCGTGTGCAGCTGGACATAATAAGTGCAGCAGACCGGCACCAGGCCAAAGAACACCAGCACCAGCAGGTCGCCTAAGCCCATGTAGGAAAGATGGGTGGTGTAGAGAAAGCAGAAGACGACGCAGGCCACGCCCACCAGAATCATCTCCATGCCGCCATACCACGCCAGCGGCAAGCCCACGATGCAGGCCACAACGGTGGTGAGGGCAATGGCATGCTTCATACGGTCGATGCTGACCCACCCTTGCGCACAGGCGCGCTCGGGGCCCAGGCGTGTCTCACGGTCGTCGGTTCCCTTGGCATAGTCAACGAAGTCGTTGACGAAGTTGGCGTCAATCTGCATGATAAAGGCGAAAAGCAGGCACAACACGGCAGGCACCCACTGGAACGTGCCTGTCATATAGTTATCGCGAGCGTCGGTCCAAGCCAGCGCCAGACCTATCATCACCGGCACGGCAGCCCCTGACAGCGTCTTCGGGCGTGCGGCCAGCAGCCAGGCCTTGAAAGAGTCTTTCCTTACTTCCATTTTCTTATTCTATTTAAGTTCCGCATATTCTTTTCAGAGGTGAGAGGTAAGGGGTGAGAGTGAAGCAAGCTGAGCTTGCGGAAGTTGAATTATTCTACTACGACCTTATATGACACGATGGTATTCGACTGTGCAATGAACTTCTGTACGTAGGTGGTGCCCCTGGCCACGCCGAAGAGCGCACCGTCAGCAATGCGGGCTCTCACGCCGTCGGCGAAGACGAAGGCATCGCCATCAGAGCAGGTCACGGGTGGGCCACCCACCGACAGGACGATGGCATCAGGCTGCACGCGGTGGTAGGTATAGCGCCCCATCTTGGTCATCACCTCCAGGTCGCTGCTGGTCAGAGCGGTGACGAACCAATGGTAGCCGCGGTTATAGCCATAGCCGTTGGACTGCAGCGTCAGCAGCGCGCCGTTCAGCATGTACCACCCATAGGTCGTGCTGTCGAAGCCATAGGCGAAGTAGTAGTCATAGCCCGTATAGGTCTTGTCGGCATTGAAGGTTAGCAACTCGTAGTAGCCAGCCACGGCATCGCCCCACAGCCATCCGCCCGTCAGTTGGGCCGTTGCCTCCTGCGCATCGCCGCCGGTGACGAAGGTGATGCTGTCAATCTGCTCTAACGGCACGTCGCTGTGGCCTCCACCCTGGTGGTGGATGCGCAGGTGCGTCTGTGCCTGAAGGACCAGACCGCACATGGCGAGCAGAAGGATGTACAGTAGTCGGCTCATAGCTAATCAGCGGCAAATTTACACATTTTTATCCGAATCAGCAAGTCTGGCAATGTTAAAAATTACAAGTTTAAGTTCCGCATATTCTTTTCAGAGGTGAGAGGTGAGAGGTAAGAGGTGAGAGGTGAGAGGATAGAACGGCAAAGGAAAATGCGCACTTTATGCAATTTTAAACGGGAAGTGGGCGATTTTGCCCTATTTTACCCTATATAGTAGGGGGTGTCTCAGGGTGTATTTAGGGTGTCAAATCTCTCAAAACCCCAGT
>JAEEGL014794638.1_pt1 | contig 11880 bp, 9 predicted proteins | sample 9134231 | NCBI WGS metagenome assembly JAEEGL01 (sample SAMN16246548, study PRJNA631951) | gut metagenome | biome: gut microbiome; feature: rumen; material: fiber-attached | host: Bos | place: Iran: Karaj | collected 2018-10 | reverse complement strand
CGGCGAACTGGTGTGCAACGAATCCATCGCACAGGATCTGCTGGAGATCTTCTATGATCTGTACCGCACGGGATATCAGCTGGAAAGCGTCCGGCTCGTGGATGATTTCGACGGCGACGATGATGCTTCGATGCTCGCGAACAACACCTCGTGCTTCAATTACCGCACGGTAGCGGGCACCAACAATCTCTCCAAGCATGCGCTGGGGCTGGCGGTGGATATCAATCCGCTCTATAACCCCTGGGTCAACGGCGGAGAGGTCACCCTGCCCGAAGCCGCCGAATACGCCGACCGGAGTCTGGATTTTGAACACAAGATCGATGAGAATGATTACTGCTGTCAGTGCTTCCTGGATCATGATTTCTTCTGGGGCGGGAACTGGAATAACCCCGATTATCAGCACTTCCAGCGCAACTGAGCCTTTCCGGGATCTTCCGATCCCCTGAGTATAAGAATATGTCTGTTACATCCTTAAGAAAGAAATTTATCGGCGACCGCGCCTTTTACCGGCGCGTGCTCGCAGTTGCCGTGCCGATCATGATCCAGAGCGGGATCACGAATTTCGTGAGCCTGCTGGACAATATCATGGTGGGACGGATCGGCACGGAACAGATGAGCGGGGTGGCTATCGTCAACCAGCTCTTCTTCGTGTTCTATCTCTGCATCTTCGGCGGCTTCGCCGGAGCCGGGATCTTTACGGCCCAGTATTACGGCTGCGGCGACATGGAGGGCATCCGGCACACCTTCCGTTACAAACTCTGGATGGGTGTGATCCTGGTGGGCGGCGCCTGTGCCGTATTCTTGAGTCACGGAACGGAGCTTGTCGGTCTGTACCTCAACGGCAGCAACGACGGCGGCGATCTGGCGGCTGCGCTCGGGTATGCTCTGGATTATATGCGGATCTCGCTGATCGGCCTGCCGGCCTTTATGCTGGTCCAGGTGTATGCAAATACGCTGCGCGAGTGCGGAGAGACCGTGGTGCCCATGGAAGCGGGGCTCGTGGCCGTCTTTGTGAACCTCATCTTCAACTATCTGCTGATCTACGGAAAATTCGGCTTCCCCGTGCTGGGTGTCGTCGGCGCGGCCATGGCCACCGTGATCTCGCGCTATGTGGAACTCCTCATCGTGACGGTCTGGACGCACCGGAATCCGGAGAAATGCCCCTTCATCGTGGGTATGTACAGGAAACTCTCTGTCCCGGGCGATCTGATCCGCAAGTATTTCATCACGGGCTCGCCGCTGCTCATCAATGAATGTCTGTGGTCCGTGGGTGTCGCGGTGGTGGCGCAGAGCTATTCCATGCGCGGCCTCAATGTGGTGGCCGGGCAGAATATCGCCAATACGATCAGCAATGTCTTCAACGTGGCTTTCTTCGCCATGGGGGATGCCGTTGCGATCATCGTGGGGCAGCACCTCGGTGCCGGGCGTTATAAAGAAGCGAGGGATGACGACAACAAGATCATCGCTTTTTCCGTCATGCTCGCGACCGGCGTCGGGATCATCGTCTTCCTCACGGCGCCCTTTTTCCCGATGCTGTATAACACGACACCGGAGGCCAGACGGATCGCCATGCATTTCCTGATGGTGCAGGCGCTGTTCACACCGCTCATGGGCTTTCTGCACGCCTCCTACTTCACCCTCCGCTCGGGCGGCCGCACGATCATCACCTTTCTGTTTGACAGCGCCTTCATGTGGCTGGTGAGTGTGCCGTTAGCCTATGTTTTCAGCCGGTTCACCGACTGGTATGTCATCTGGGTCTTTGCGATCGTGCAGATGGCGGAGTGGGTCAAATGTGCGATCGGTTTCATCCTGGTGAAAAAAGGTGTGTGGATGAAAAACATAGTAAAATAGCACATTTCTTGCATTTTCGCGGTATTTGCGATAAAATTTAATGTTGTTTCGCATCAGCCGGTCAGACGGAGAGGACAGACCATGAGCAGGAGTTTTGACGAGCTGTTGGCCAGAGGAAAGCGCTGCGGCACAAAGAAACTCTCTGTGGCGGCGGCACAGGAAGGCTCCGTGCTGGAGGCTGCGGAACTGGCGCGCAGGGAAGGGATCGCTTCTCCCGTGCTGGTGGGCGATAAGCGGCAGATCGAGAAGATCGCGGCGGAACACGCCATCGATCTGACCGCCGGTTATGAGATCATCGATCTCCCGGATGCCGGAGAGGCGGCAAAGGCCGCTGTGAAACTGGTGCATGACGGGGATGCCGAACTGTACATGAAGGGCGCTCTTGAGACGAAGCTGTTCCTGAGGAGCGTTCTCGATAAGGAGGTCGGTCTCCGCACCGGCAGGCCGCTCTCCCATGTATGTGTGTTTGAGATCCCGGGGATCGACCGGCTCCTGTTCCTGACGGATGCGGCGTTTATCCCGTATCCGACACTGGAGGAAAAGAAGATCATCATCGAATACGCGGTGGAGGTCGCCCGCGCCTGCGGGATCGAAATGCCCAGAGTGGCCCCTCTTGCCGCGGTCGAGGTGGTCAATGAGAAGATGCCGGTGACGGTTGAGGCTGCCGAGCTCACACGGATGAACGAGGCCGGCGAGATCACGGGCTGTATCGTGGACGGACCGCTGTCCATGGATCTCGCGATCGATCCGGATGCTGCGGAGCACAAGCCCGGCGCGAAAGACCGCAGGATCGTCGGGAACGCCGATATCCTGCTCTTCCCGGATATCCACGCGGGCAATCTGGTCTATAAGACCATCGTCCGCACGGCGCAGGTGAAAAACGGAAATATCCTCACCGGGACGAGGTCCCCCGTGATCCTGACCTCCCGGTCCGACACGGTGCAGGTGAAATTCAATTCCATCGCCCTGGCGGCGGTGGTGGCGGATAAGTGAGCAAACCATGGCGATTAGGAGTCTGGTCATCAATCCCGGATCGACCTCGACCAAGCTCGGGATCTTTACGGACGAGACCGCGGAGATGGAAGTGACGCTCCGCCACTGTGCCGCTGAACTCGGGCGGTTTGACTCCATCGCCGCACAGCAGGATTTCCGCAGGGAGATCATCCTGGATTTCCTGCGGGAGCGCGGCACCGATCTGCGGGGATTTGATGTGGTCGTGGGACGGGGCGGCATGCTGAAGCCTGTCCCGGGCGGCGTTTATCTTGTGACGGATGCCCTGTACCGGGATCTGGAGAACGGGGTACAGGGAGAACACGCGTCCAACCTGGGCGGGATCCTCGCGAGAGAGATCGCCGACGAGGCCGGCATCCCCGCTTACATCGTGGACCCGGTGGTCGTGGACGAACTGATGCCTGCCGCGAGGCTGTCCGGTCTGCCGGAGATCCCGCGCGTTTCCGTTTTCCATGCGCTCAATCAGAAGTCGGTCTGCAGGCGGTACGCGGCGGAAACGGGCAGGAAATACGAGGAACTCAATCTCATCGGCGTCCACCTCGGCGGAGGGGTATCCGTGGCGGCTCATGAGAAGGGCCGGGTGGTGGACGTGTTCAATGCGCTGAACGGAGACGGCGCCTTTTCTCCGGAACGGGCGGGCGCATTGCCGGTCGGCGGACTGATCCGCCGCTGCTTCTCCGGAGAGGTCACGGAACGGGAGATGATGAAGCGTGTTGCGGGCGGCGGCGGTTTCAATGCCTATGTCGGCACCCACGATGTCCGTGAGATCATGGAGCGGATCGAAGCGGGCGATGCGGACGCGAAGCTCGTGATGGATGCCTTTATCCTGCAGGTTTCCAAGGATGTGGGCGCCATGGCGGCGGTATTATCCGGCGAGGTGGACCGGATCCTCATCACCGGCGGCATTGCCAACAACAGGCAGGTGACGGAGGCGATCACGAAGCGGGTGGAATTCATCGCCCCCGTGACGGTCTATCCCGGTGAAGATGAATTGCTGGAACTTGCGCAGGGAGCCCTGCGTGTGATGCGCGGCGAGGAACAGGCCAGGATCTACGAAGAGATCAGATAAGGGGAACGAACGGTTATGGCAGGTTTGTTGGATAAGATCATCGGTACCCACAGTGAACGGGAGATCCGCAGGATCATCGGACGGGTGGATGCGATCGAGGCGCTCCGTCCCGAGATGCAGAAACTGACGGATGACGAACTGCGGGCGCGGACAGACTGGCTGAAGAAGCGTCTGGCGGACGGAGAGACGCTGGATGACATCCTGGTGGACGCCTTTGCCACGGTCCGGGAAGCCTCCAAAAGAGTGCTGGGGATCGAACACTTCCGCGTCCAGCTCATCGGCGGCATCGTCCTGCATCAGGGCAGACTGGCCGAGATGAAGACCGGTGAAGGCAAGACCCTGGTGGCGACACTGCCCTCCTACCTCAATGCGCTGGAGGGGAAAGGTGTCCACGTCGTCACGGTCAATGACTATCTGGCAAACCGTGATGCCGAGTGGATGGGCAAGATCCATGAATTTCTGGGACTTCGCGTGGGCTGTGTTCTGAACCCCATGACCCCGCAGGAGCGGCAGGAGGCCTACAACTGCGACATCACCTATGTGACGAACAACGAACTGGGCTTTGATTATCTGCGCGACAATATGGCCATCTACAAGGAGCAGCTCGTGCTGCGCGGCCTGCATTACGCCATCATCGACGAGGTGGACTCGATCCTGATCGACGAAGCCCGCACCCCGCTCATCATCTCCGGCCAGAGCGGCAAATCCACCAAACTCTATGAAGCCTGCGATATCCTGGCGAGGCAGATGACCCGCGGCGAGGATATGGAAGAACTCACCAAGATGGACGCCATTATGGGCATCGAGCGCGAGGAGACCGGCGATTTCATCGTCAATGAGAAGGATAAGATCGTCAACCTCACGGCACAGGGTGTGGAGAAGGTCGAAAAATTCTTCCACATCGAGAATCTCGCGGATGCGGAGAACCTGGAGATCCAGCACAATATGATCCTGGCGCTGCGCGCCAACAACCTGATGCACCGGGACCACGACTATATCGTCAAGGACGATGAGGTCCTGATCGTCGATGAGTTCACGGGCCGCGTGATGCCCGGCCGCCGCTATTCCGACGGCCTCCATCAGGCCATCGAGGCCAAGGAGCGGGTTAAGGTCAAGCGCGAGTCCAAGACACTGGCCACGATCACCTTTCAGAATTTCTTCAACAAATTTGACAAGAAATGCGGCATGACCGGTACGGCACTCACCGAGGAGCGCGAATTCCGTGACATCTACGGGATGGACGTCATCGTGATCCCGACCAATGTCCCGGTGGTCCGTCAGGATCTGCAGGATGCCGTTTACAAGACCAAGAAGGAAAAATACAATGCCGTCGTGGAGGAAGTGAAGCGGGCCCACGAAAAGGGTCAGCCGGTTCTCGTCGGTACGATTACGATCGAGACCAGTGAACTCCTCTCGGGTCTGCTGCGGAAAGCAGGCATCCCGCACAATGTGCTGAATGCCAAGTTCCATGAGATGGAAGCGCAGATCGTTGCCGAGGCCGGCAGACACGGCGCCGTCACGATCGCGACCAACATGGCGGGCCGCGGTACCGATATCAAGCTGGATGACGAAGCGCGCGCGGCGGGCGGTCTCAAGATCATCGGCACGGAGCGCCATGAATCCAGACGTATCGACAATCAGCTGCGCGGCCGGAGCGGACGTCAGGGCGATCCCGGCGAATCCAAATTCTACATCGCACTCGAGGACGATCTCATGCGCCTGTTCGGCTCGGAGCGTCTCATCGGCATGTTCAATGCCCTGGGCATCCCGGAGGGCCAGGAGATCGAGCACAAGATGCTCTCCAAAGCGATCGAGAACGCGCAGAAGAAGATCGAGGACAACAACTTCGGCATCCGTAAGAATCTGCTGCAGTATGACCAGGTCATGAACGAGCAGAGAGAGAAGATCTACGAGGAGCGCCTGCGTGTCTTGAACGGTGACAGCCGCCGCGAGGAGATCTACAAGTGGATCGCGGACATCGTCGAGGGAGCGGTGGAGACCGCTATCGGTGTCAACAACAACTCGGATGACTGGGATCTGACGGAGCTCAATGAACTGCTCCTGCCCGTCATCCCGTTAAAGCCGATCACCAGAGGCCGGATCGAGACGCTCAACAAGGATGCGCTGGTCCAGCAGCTCAAGGCGGAGGCAGTCAGGCTCTACGAAGACAAGGAAACGGAGTTCCCCGATGCGGAAGCGATCCGCGAGGTGGAGCGCGTGATCCTGCTTAAGGTCATCGACCGCAAATGGATGGACAATATCGATGACATGGACCAGCTGCGCCAGGGCATCGGCCTCGCCGCATACGGACAGAAGGATCCGCTGCTCGAGTACGAGCGGATCGGCTATGAGATGTTCTCGGAGATGATGCACAATATCAAGGAGGATACGGTCCGCTTCCTGATGCATGTGCAGGTCAAGGAGAAAGTCGAGCGCGAACAGGTGGCCAAGGTCACCGGGACCAATAAGGACGATACCGGTCCGAAGGCGCCCGTCCGCCGCGAGAGCGTCAAGATCTATCCCAACGATCCCTGCCCCTGCGGCAGCGGAAAGAAATATAAGAACTGTCACGGCCGCGCGGGTGCGGAAGCCCTGCAGTAAGGCAATATTAAATAACGGGTGATATTATATGGTCATTCTGGATCAAATGAAAGTGGAACTGCAGAACCTGCGCGGCACGCTGGATGAGGTAACGGCAGCCCTGGGACTGGACAACAGGAAGAAGCGGATCGAGGAGCTCTCCCGCGCCATGGAAGAACCCGGATTCTGGGACGATCCCGACAAGGCGAACCGTCAGACCAGGGAACTGAAGAACAATCAGGACATGGTGGAGCGCATGGAGGGGCTTCACAGACAGTATGACGATATCATCGATCTCATCGATCTGCAGAATGACGAGGGGACGGATGACGAGGAGATGGCGGCGGAGATCCGCGCCGATCTGGACAGCTTCGAGGAGACGCTCGAGCAGATCCGGATCTCCAATCTCTTAAACGGTCCCTACGACCGGAATAATGCGATCCTGCGTCTCGGCGCCGGCGCGGGCGGTACGGAGAGCTGCGACTGGTGCTCCATGCTCTACCGGATGTACACCCGTTGGGCGGAGCGCAAGGGGTTTTCCGTGGACCTGCTGGATCTGCAGGACGGCGACGAGGCGGGTATCAAATCCGTCTCCTTCCAGATCAACGGCGAGAACGCTTACGGCCTCTTAAAATCCGAGCACGGCGTGCACCGGCTGGTGCGCATCAGTCCCTTTAACGCGCAGGGCAAGCGGCAGACCTCTTTTGTGTCCTGCGATGTCATGCCCGATATCGAGGAGGATCTGGATATTGAGATCAAGGATGACGAGATCCGGATCGATACCTACCGTTCCAGCGGAGCGGGCGGTCAGCACATCAACAAGACGAGTTCCGCGATCCGGATCACGCACTTCCCCACGGGGATCGTCGTGACCTGTCAGAATGAGCGCTCCCAGTTCCAGAATAAGGACAAGGCGATGCAGATGCTCAAGGCCAAGCTCTTCATGCTCAAGCAGGAGGAGAACGAGGCGAAGCTGGGCGGCATCCGGGGAGAGGTGAAGAAGACGGATTTCGGCAGCCAGATCCGGTCCTATTTCCTGCAGCCGTACACCATGGTGAGCGATCTGCGCACCGGCAAGAAGGTATCCAATGCGGACGGCGTGCTGGACGGGGATCTGGATCCCTTTATCAATGCGTATCTGCAGTGGCTGGCCGGCGGCGGGGAACCCGTAGCCGTGGAGGATGAGGAGATCTGATCTTCAGAAGAGGGAGACGACATTGGTGATCCCGCCGGCGTCATCCAGTTCAAAACGCCAGATGCAGGGACCTTCCGATACATGCACCGTGAGATACCAGTACTGATCCACCTGCGAGAGGTTGTAGGGAGTACCGTTCCCTCCGAAATACTCCGCGAAGACATCGGTGTAGCCGCCGTCCGCAAGATGGGACGGATCGTCGGTCCTTAACAGGGCGGCAGCGCCCTGATCACCGGCCGCGTCGGTGGAGACGGTGATGAACCAGTCGTTTTTGCCCGAATGCACGATCTGGGCCATCCCGGCGATCTCATCCGGAACAGGATACTCTTTGACGATCTCCAGGGTCTTCAGATCGCAGCAGAGGATCGCGGGCTTGTAATCCGGATTATCCGAAGAAGGCATGCCGGAGACAAAATAGATCCTGCCGCGGTCGATGGTAAAGGAGCGGATGTAGATCCCTTTCAGTTTCTCGATGGTATGCTGCTCCGTGAGGTAGACATCCGTGGTGCCGGCGGCGCGGCGGAACAGGAACAGTTCACCGGTCATGGAACTCCACACATACCAGGTGGCCGTGTCCTCATCGTAGACCGTGCAGTGCGGACGGATACCGGTATTCCAGTAGGTCTGGGTGGTGATGAACTTATCGACGATCCGCTCAAAGACGAGCACACGGTTATTCTCCGTGTCATCCGCGAGGAAGATCTCCCCGTCACCGGCGATGGTGTGCCCTTGCGTGATATCGGAATTCACGACCTGCCAGTCCGTGAGCGCGATATACTGGGCATCCGGCGCGTCGTTGAACAGGATCTGATTGTGATAGCAGTCCACGATGAACCAGGTATCCCGGATCCGGTTGAACTGGGTAGGGACACTCAGGGACTGCCAGAAATTGAACCGGCGCTCGGTGGCCGCGGCCGTCGAGGACATCTGATTCTCGGGGACCGCGCGCTCGGAATAGGAGATATAATTCGACCCGTCAGCCGCGGGGAAAAAGCTGCGGGGCTTGTTCAGGGAACAGCCCGACAGGACTGCCGCAAATGCGGCAACAGTCAGGATCGTCAGGATGCGGTTGCGGGAAAAAACGGTTTTCTTCATAACGGGTGTATTATACCACGTTTTCGGAGGATGAGAAACCTATGACCATCAGTCTCTGCATGATCGTGAAAAATGAAGAAAAGACGCTGCCGGTCTGCCTGTCCTCTCTGCAGGGGATCGTGGATGAGATGATCATCGTGGATACCGGATCGACGGACAGCACGAAAGACGTGGCACGTTCTTTCGGCGCGCGGGTCTGTGACTATGTCTGGCAGGATGATTTTGCGGCTGCGAGGAACCATGCGTTCTCCCTGGCGACCGGCGACTATATCTACAGCGCGGATGCCGATGAGGAAATCGATGCGGAGAACAGGGAGCGGTTTCTTGCGCTGAAAGAGGACCTCGCCTGCGGCCGCATCGAGGCGGATATCGTGCAGTTTTTGTACGGCGGACAGCTGAACCAGCGGTCCGTCTATAATTATGACTGTGAATACCGGCCCAAGCTCTTTAAGAGACAGCGCTCCTTTGTGTGGGAGGGTGCGGTCCACGAGCAGGTGCGGCTCGACGCCGCGGTGTATGACAGCGGGATCCGGATCGAGCATAAGCCGCACGGACAGCACGCGGCACGCGATCTGGCGATCTTTGCCCGGATGACGGAACGCGGGGAGAAGATGCCGGAGCGTATGGAGAAGCTTTATGCCAGAGAACTCTGGATCGCCGGTACGGAAGATGACCTGCGGCGGGCGGAGGGATTTTTCTCTCTGTACGCGGAGGAGACGCAGGACGCGGCGGCGCTGGAGGCGGCGCTCCTCATCTGCCTCAGGGCGGCGCGCGCAGCCGGAGATACGGAGTCGTTCTTTAAATATGCGATCCGCCTCATCGACGGGCAGGAAAAGAGCAGCGAGCTGTGCATGGAGCTCGGGGAACATTATCTGACGGCGGGAGACCCAGGTGAGGCGCTCCTGTGGTTTTTGTCCGCACGGGCCGCGGCCGCGCCGGTCCTGGATCTGGAAGCGGGCACGCGGCTCGCCGCGAAGCGCGCGGCGGAGTGTTTCCGCCTGCTCGGGGATGCGGACAGCGCACAAGAATATGAAGATCTGGCAGCAGGAGAGAAGGAGGAAGCCGATGGCGCTCAGGGATAAGGTCCGGTTCATCACGCCCTATACTCCGGGGGAACAGCCCCGGGAGAGCGGGATCATCAAGCTCAATACCAATGAATGTCCCTATCCGCCGTCTCCGGAATTTGCCCGGACCATGGCGCAGATCCCGCCAGAGAGCTTCCGGCTCTATCCGGATCCGAATGAGAACGAACTGCGCGATGCGCTTTCCGAGGTTTACGGGATCCCGAAAGAGCGGATCTATGCGGGCGTCGGCAGTGATGAGGTGCTGGCACTGGCCTTTCTTACCTTTTTCACGGGCGGCGGTCCGCTGCTGTTCCCGGATATCACGTATTCCTTCTATCCGGTATGGGCGGATCTCTATCAAATCCCCGTCCGGACGGTACCGCTGGATGAGTACTTCCGGATCCATGCGGAGGATTACTGCACACAGGAGGATAAGGCGGGGATCATCATCGCCAATCCCAATGCGCCCACCGGACTGTACGCGGGGCTTGATCTCATCGAGCGGATCCTGCAGGCGAATCCGGGCATCGTCGTGATCGTTGATGAAGCCTATATCGATTTCGGCGGAGAGAGCGCACTGCCGCTCATCGATAAGTACGACAATCTGGTCGTCGTGCGCACCTGCTCCAAATCACGTTCGCTCGCCGGTCTCCGGATCGGCTATGCGTTCGGGCCGCAGATGCTCATGGATGCTCTCTGGGCCGTGCGCAATTCCTTTAATTCCTATACGCTCAATCATGCCTCCATCGTGGGCGGCGCGGCGGCGGTACGCGATACGGCGTATCTGAAGCAGACCTGTGAACGGATCATCGCCACGAGGGAACGTCTGGCGGGAGAACTCCGTGCGATGGGCTTCACCTTCCCGCCCTCTTCGGCGAATTTCATTTTCGCGAAGCATGAGACGGTCCCGGGAAGCGAGATCTTCGCGGCACTCAGAGAGAGAAAGATCTTTGTGCGCCGCTGGGATCTGCCGCGGATCGGCGACTACCTCAGGATCACCGTCGGGTCGGAAGAGGAGACGGATGCGCTCATCGCGGCGCTTCGTGAGATCCTCGCTGCGAAAGGAGTGAATGTATGACCACTTTTACGGAATATCTGATCGTCTTTTTCATCTCCATGGTGCCGCTCATCGAACTCAGGGGCGCGATCCCGTTTGCTTACGGCTTTCATACGGCGGATCCGGCCTTCCGGCTGCTCCCCGCGTATGTGATCATCGCGGTGGGCAATATGCTGCCGGTTCCGGTCATCTTCTTTTTTGCGCGTAAGGTCCTCGAGTGGGGTAAGGATAAGCCGGTGATCGGCGGATTCTTCACCTTCTGTCTGGAGAAGGGACACAAGGGCGGAGAGAAGTTGAAGAGCAAGGCGGGCCGCGGATTGTTTGTCGCGCTGTTACTCTTTGTCGGCATCCCGCTGCCGGGAACCGGTGCCTGGACCGGGACGCTGGCAGCCAGTATCCTGGATATGGATTTCAAGACCAGCGTGCTGGCGGTCATAGGCGGTGTGGCACTGGCCGGTGTGATCGTCGGTGTTCTGTGCACACTGGGCTTCGGGGCGCTGTTCGGGATCTGAGCATGGCCTCCTACGGCGGATTTGCATCGGTCTATGACGAACTGATGACGGACGTGCCCTATGCACGCTGGGCGGATCTCGTGGATTCCCTGATCGCCCGGTACGGTGTATCGAAGCCGGCAAAGGCACCGGAGAACAGGCGCCGGAGCGGGACGCTGACCGAAGAGGAGGCTCTGCGGCAGGAGCGGGATCTCGTGATCGATCTCTGCTGCGGCACGGGCACGATGTCCTGTCTGCTCGCGGACCGCGGATATGATGTGACGGGGATCGATCTCTCGCCGGAGATGCTCATGACGGCGCAGGAGAAAAATGCCGGCAGGAAAAAACCGGTCCCGTATCTTTGTCAGGATATGCGCGCATTGGATCTGTACTGCACGGCAGGGACCTTTGTGAGCGTGTGCGACAGCGTTAACTGCCTGCTCACGGACCGGGATATGCTGAGGATG
>JAEEGL014449443.1_pt1 | contig 11880 bp, 9 predicted proteins | sample 9134231 | NCBI WGS metagenome assembly JAEEGL01 (sample SAMN16246548, study PRJNA631951) | gut metagenome | biome: gut microbiome; feature: rumen; material: fiber-attached | host: Bos | place: Iran: Karaj | collected 2018-10 | reverse complement strand
TCCATGATTCGCCATCAAAAGCCATCAAAGATTCACGGGCATGAAAAGACCCCGGAAATGGCGTATTTCCGGGGTTTTTCGACTCTTGTTGGGTCTGATTAACGCTTCGAGAACTGAGGTGCTCTGCGCGCAGCCTTGAGGCCTTATTTCTTTCTTCTCATATACTGGAACGCGACGATCAGAGCAACGACGGCGATCCCGCCGATGTCGGTCAGCGTGCCGGGGATAAGGAGCGCGAGACCTGCGGCGATCATGACGACCCTGAGCGGCAGCATCAGCGTGCCTTCGATATAGCCTTCGAGACCTGCCGCTATCGCGATGATGCCGGCGACAGAGGTCACAATGACTTGGATGACCTGGATCACATTCGTATCGATCAGGAGCATTGCCGGATTCAACGCGAAGACATACGGAACGACGAACGCCGCGATCGCGAGCTTGGTCGCGTTCAGGGCGGTCTTCATCGGCTTCGATTTCGCAATCGCGGAACCGGCGTACGCCGCAAGTGCGACCGGAGGCGTGATGTCCGCAACGATGCCGAAATAGAACACGAAGAAATGGGCCGCCATAGCAGGGATCCCGATCTGGATCAGGATCGGCGCGCAGGTCGACGCCATGATGCAGTAGTTTGCGGTAGTCGGAACGCCCATGCCGAGGACGATGCAGCAGAGCATCGTGAAGAACAGGGCGATAAACTTGGAACCGTGCGCGATTGTGATAATTGCAGTGATCAGAGACGACGCGAGGCCGGTCATGGAGATGCAGCCGGCGATGATGCCCGCGATGGCACAGGCCGCGGCCACGCCGATCGAGCTTTTCGCGCCGTTTGCCAGCGCCTCAAAGAACATTTTGGGCGTCATGCGCGCATCCTTGTTGAAAAGGCTCACCACGACAGCCGCGATAATGGAGACCGCCGCCGCGAACGCCATCGTGTTTCTTCCGCTGGAGACCAGATAGACCAGAAGGATCAGCGGGATCAGGAGATAGACCTTTGTGATCAGATGGCTCATCTTCGGGAGCTCGTCGCGCTTCATACCCTTGAGACCGAGGCGCTTCGCTTCCAGATGGACGCAGATGAAGATCCCGAGGAAATACAGGACTGCAGGCAGGATCGCCCGGACGATGATGTTCGAGTAGGGAACGCCGACATATTCCGCCATGAGGAACGCCGCCGCGCCCATGATCGGGGGCATGATCTGGCCGCCCGTGGAAGCAGCTGCTTCAACAGCGCCTGCAAACTCCGGTTTATAGCCGGTCTTTTTCATCATGGGGATCGTGACGGAACCGGTCGTGACGGTGTTGCCGACCGAAGAACCGGAGACCATGCCGCAGAGCGCGGACGAAATGACAGCGACCTTGGCCGGACCGCCGGAGGAAGCACCCGCCACGGAGTTCGCCATCTGGATGAAGAAGTCCGAGATGCCGGTGCACTCCAGGAACGACCCGAAAATGATGAAGACGACGATGAACTTCGCGCACACCTGGATCGGCGTCGTGAGGATGCCGGTCGTGCGGTAGAACAGGCCGATCGTCAGCTGGGTGAGCGCGCGGTCAAAGCCCAGGTTCTTGCGGACGCAGTAGTAATACAGGGCGTAGAGGATGAACGCACTCGCGACGCACAGGATCGGGATACCGACCGAGCGCCGGCACAGCTCGATGACAGCCAGAATACCGACGATGCCGATCGCGATCTCATATTTATGCACGTTCATCGTGCCCAGCCGGATGGTCAGGCTCTGCGCGTTTGCCACCACATAGAAAAAGGACGCGCTCCCCGCGATCATGATGATCCAGTCATACCAGGGGATGTGGTTGACCTTCTGCGTTCCTTTTCTCATCGGGAACATCAGGTATCCCACGATCAGGATACATCCGACGAAGCTCGGATACCGGATGAGGTCCAGCCAGGTCGCGAACAGGGTCACATAGATGACAAAGATCGAAAAGGCCGCCATGATCCCGTAAACGATGAGCCTGGGCGTTCCTTCCCAGACCCTCGTATTGGATTCGCGGTCAAATTTCTTCATGACCTCATCGACAGAGGCCTGCACGTCTTCTGCGGCGTCGGGGATCACGTTCTTATTCTCTGACGTCATACTGATCTCCTTTTTCGATGTTCCGGCTGCGTCTCCGCCTTGGACGGCGCACGTTCGTGCCGGAACCCGTTCGATTTTTATAACAGGGAAAGTGCTGCCTTAAGCAGCACTCTCCGCTTCTTTGCATTACGTTATTCCCGCACGGGGATCCGTTTTCTCACACAGCCCGCCGTCCGCTCTCAGACGCTGCAGCGGCGGTGCGGCTGCAATTCTGTTTTACTCGGTCGCGACGGTGACGCCCTTTTCCTCGAAGTACTTCGCAGCGCCTGCGTGGAACGGGACAGCGATGCCATCGGTTGCGAACTCAAGGGAGAGCTCGGCGCCCTTTGCGTGCAGTTCAGTGATGTCAGCCGCGCCTTCATAGATCGTGGAGACGATCGTGTAAGCCACATCCTCGTCGAGATCAGCGCTGCAGACCAGCGTCGCCTTGACGGTGATGGTCGTCGTATCCTGATCAAATCCGCTGTAGGTGCCTGCAGGGATTGTCAGAGAAGCGTACCACGGGCAGTCCGCAAGGATCTTTTCCATGTGCTCGTCATCGATGGAGACAAGATAGACCGGCTTGGAAGTCGCGAGATCCGTGACAGCGGTCGTCGGAGCGCCTGCGCACAGGAACGCCGCGTCGATCTTGCCGTCCTTGAGGCTCTCGGCGGAGTCGCCGAAGGACTGGTAGATGGGCTTGATATCGTCGATCGTCATGTCATATGCCGCCAGGACGTCGATCGTGTTGTAATATGTACCGGAGCCGACATCGCCGACACAGACGTTCTTGCCCTTCAGGTCGGAGACGGATGTAAGGTTCGGATCGCAGGTCACGAGCTGGACCGTCTCAGCGTAGAGGCCGCCGAGGACGCGGAAATCGCTGAGCGCGCCGCTCTCTGCGAAGGAATTCGTTCCGTTGTAGGCGTAGGTCATGACGTCCGACTGGACAGTAGCGAGCTCAACGGTCTTGTTCAGGACGATGTCGCTGATGTTCGCCGCGGATCCGCCGGAGGAGACGACGTTGATCTTAACATTGGTCTTCTGTCCGATATAGTTGGCCAGAACGCCGCCGAACGCATAATAGGTGCCGGACTCACCGCCGGTGCCCATCGTCAGGTTCGCGGACGGAGAATCTGCCTTCTCTTCTGCGGGAGCTTCTTCCGCTGCCACCTCTTCCGCGGGTTTCTCTGCTTCCGCTGCAGGAGCTGCTGCAGGGGCAGGAGCCGCTGTTCCGCATGCCATAAGTCCGGCAGCCAGTGCCGCCGCCATGAGGATCGCTGTCAGTTTCTTCTTCATAATGCTTTCCCTTTCTGATGCTTTAAATTATTGCAGTATCAAAGCGTTCTATAAATATGCATTATACTGAATCGGTTCGGTGATGTAAAGAGAATTGTACCACGGTATACAATGATACACCGCCACCACAGAAAAGCCGCCGCGTATCAATCTCCGCGGCGGCTTCCCGAATTACGCTCGTACTTCTCTTACGCGAGAGCTGCTCCCAAAGCCCCGCAGGCGGCGATCGCGTCATCGTCCGGCGCATTGTTGCACGTCACGCTGTCGCAGGCGAGCACCGCGCCGTCCGCGAGACACCGGCCTTCCCAGTCCGTCATCCACGCGCCCTGGCCCCAGCCCCACGAGCCGAACAGCGCGATCTTTTTGCCGGAAAGGCTTCCTTCAACTTCCGTAAACATCGGGTCGAACTCAGACTCCTCCAGGACTTCAGCCCCCATCGCCGGACATCCGAACGCGATCGCGTCAAAATCACCCACCATCGCGGAACTGAATTCACCGGGCGTATACACTGTGACGTCCGCTCCTTTTCCTCTCGCGCCGTCCGCGACCGCGTTCGCCATCGCCTCGGTATTGCCGGTTCCGCTCCAGTACACAACTGCTACTTTGCTCATTCTTCTTCTCCTTTATCTGTAAAAATCCGGTCTGTACATCTATATCTGCCCGCTCCCGGCGCAATTATGGTCCGGCCGGATCCCTGCCGGTCCTTTCCGCGCCATCCGCGTTTCGATACCATTTTCAAGGCAGTTTCACTGCCAGCTGATCCAGCGTCCTGCCCCGTCTCCACTGCTCACTGTAGATCCTGGTGCATTTGCGGTACCTGGAAAAGTTCTTTTCCGCCTCCTCCCGGTCGCCGTAGACCCGCCAGAAACCGGTACACTTGCAGCCTGTGTCCTTATGCTCCATAAACCCGCGAACATCTTCCGGCGGATATCCCAGGAATAGTCCGATCTCGTGCGGAAATGTCCGCCATTCTTTCAGCCGGGAGATGAGCCGTACAACGCAGGTGTCCGGATCGCTGTCCGTATAGCCGCATTTTCTCAGGATCTGCACCGCATCGCGGTCACCCATGTCCTTCCGCAGTTTACTCGGACGATAGAAATAGATGAGCGCCCTTTTCCTCCCAAAGGAAACGGGGATCACACGGATCCCCTTATCTCCGAGCAGTCGGTTCAGTCTGCGGATATCCTCTTCCACCCGCTTTCTGTCCTCATATTCCACCGAAAACAGGTTCCCTGTTTTCAGTCCCGCCAGCGTCGGTGAGCAGTTCTCGATGATCGTCTGATCTGACATTCTTCGTCCTTCCGGTTCCATGGATTTTTTCAAAGCGGGCCGCGCGCATGTGACGGCGCTGTTATAGTTAGCTACAGCTAACCTCGGAGGATTAAGGAAGGCCGCGGCACATCCGTCACGGCCCGCTAAGTTTGTTGTGGCTAACTCATTTATACATTGTTTTTCCGCATCCGTCAACCCTCATCCGATCCCGAACACAAGTACACACTCGCGCGGGTCGTCCCCGAAGAGATCTTTCGTGCTGAGATCATCAAAGTACTCGAGTTCTTCTTCTGTCATGAGATAAGCGACGCACTCGTCTTCCGGATAATAGAAGAAAAGCTTCGTCGCACGGCCGTAAGTGTAGAACGACTCCAGGATCCTTCGGATAACGCTGCGCAGGATCGTCACGGAAAAAGGATTGAAGAAATAGAAGGCGTCCGTCTCCGGGATCTCGTACTGCTCCGCAGCCTCGCACAGGAACCAGATCCCGGGGAAGCCGTCTGTCTGGAGGCCGGTCCCTTCCCGGTACGACACCGCGTTATCCATCGCATCCTGATACAGCGCTGCCTCCCGCTCGATCCCGATCACACTGCAGCCGAGCTGCGAGTGGAAATAGAATGCGGCACGCCCTTTCCCGCTGCCGTAATCCACGATCTGGTCGCCCGGATGCAGATATCCGCTCTGCGCGATCCTCTCGAGGACGGCATACGGTGTGGGTTCATAGGGATGGTGGTGGTCGTCTTCGAAGCTGTCATCCCGTCCTGCTGTCTCAATATGCAGTTTTTCGTCCCACTCGCGGTCTGTCATGTCTCTTCGGCTGTCCCTGCGGTACGTGTTCTGTCTCCCCGTTTACGGTATCCCGTCTCTCCGGCTGCCTCTGCTCCTTCAGGTCTCCGACGCCATGCGGTACCAGAGCCTGTAATACTCTCCCCGCCTTCGCAGGAGCTCCTCGTGTGTCCCCTCTTCCTCAATGCCGTTTTTGCCGAGGACGAGGATGCGGTCGGCATCCTGTACGGTCGTCAGGCGGTGCGCGATGGTGATGGTGGTCCTTCCCTTCGAGAGATCCTTCAGGCTCGCGCTGACGATGAGCTCGCTCTCGTTGTCGAGGGCGCTCGTCGCCTCGTCCAGAATGAGGATGCGCGGATCCTTGAGGAAGACCCGGGCGATGGACAGCCTCTGCTTCTGTCCGCCGGAAAGCTTGACGCCACGCTCGCCGATGTAGGTGTCGATCCCGTTCGGGAGTTCTCTCACAAACTCATCTGCGCCGGCGAGCCGGATGGCTTCCAGGATCTCTTCTTCCGTGGCGCCGGGTTTTCCGTAGGCCACATTCTCGCGGATCGTGCCGCTGAAAAGGTAGACGTCCTGCTGAACGATGCCGATGGCGCCGCGGAGCGACCGGAGCGTCACCCGGCTGATATCCTGCCCGTCGATCCGGATGGTTCCGTCCGTCAGATCATAAAAGCGGGGGATCAGGTTGCAGATCGTCGTCTTCCCGCCGCCGGACGCGCCGACGATCGCGAGATTTTCCCCTGGCTTTACCTTCAGGTTCAGATCCCGGAGCACCTTGTTGTGGTCGTCGGGATACTCAAAATATACGTGATCGAACTCAATACCGCCATCCGTAACGCACAGCTCACCGGCATTCTCCGCGTCCATGATCTCGATGGGGGTATCGATGATCTCAAAGAAGCGCTCGATTCCCGTCATACCGCGCTGGAACTGCTCGGTGAACTCGACGATCCGGCGGATCGTCGCGATCAGCGTCGAAACGTACAGGATATAGGCCACGAGGTCTCCGGCGCTGATCCTGCCAAAGGTCAGCGACAATCCGCCCGCGACGATGACCACAGTGTACATCAGGCCGTCGAACAGCCTGGTGGACGTGCCGAACGTCGCCATGGCGTAGTAAGACTTTTTCTTGATCCTCTGGAACTCGACGTTGCCTTCCTCAAACTTGCGCCGCTCTTCATCTTCCGCAGTGAACGCCTTGATGATGCGCTCGCCGAGCAGGCTGTCCTCGATCGCGGCGTTCAGCTCGCCCACCTGGTACCGCTGCGCTTTCTGCGTGGAGCGCAGCCAGTGGTTGATCTTCACGGACACGAAAAACATCGGCGGCAGCCACAGGAAGATCAGCACGGTCAGCGGGAGGGAGGTCCGCGCGAGGATCACGAAGGAGACCGCGATCTTGATCGCCGCGATAAAGAATTCTTCCGGGCAGTGATGGGCAAACTCCGTCACATCGAACAGGTCGTTCGTGATGCGGCCCATGATCTGGCCGATCTTGTGATTGCTGTAATAGGTGCCCGACAGGCGGAGCAGGACGTCGAAGGCAGACCGCCTCATGTCGGTCTCGATATAGACGCCCATGATGTGTCCCTGCGACTGCATGTAGAAATTCGCACCGGCGTCGATGAGCCGCAGAATGACGTAGAGCAGCGCCATGCGCAGCACCGCCTGCACCGTCAGCGCCGCGGCGTTCCCGAGCGCCGCATTCGTGAGACGCCGCATGATCATCGGAAGCACGATGTCGCACAGCGTCGTCAGCCCCGCGAAAAACAGGTCCAGAAACAGCAGCTTTTTATATCTGGCGAGAAACGGCCAGAATCTTCTGATCAGTGTCGCAGATGAATATGTCTGCGCTCCTTTGGAATCCGTGTTCATGTTTCACCATCCGCATGTTTTCACACGCCGCTTTCCGTCAGCCCTGTGAAAACACTGTATCCATCTGTCTTTCCGTCATCCCCGCGAGAACATCGTCTCCGGGAGGCCTTCCGCTTTCACTGTGACCCGCACTTTCCCTTCCTTGTCAGGCAGCACGATCGCCTGGCATCTGCCGCAGAAGGTCGGCACCTCTGCCGCCAGATCCGGCTGTGTCCCGTTCGGATCGCCGTTTCCGACGCCGATCAGTGTCCCGGCCTGCAAGTCGAAGAGAACGGTCCTGTCTCCTTTTCTTCCGGGCACCGGGCGGCCTGCTTTGTCCACGATGCAGACGTTCAGGATCGAGGAGTCATAGCACTTTTCCGGCGCGCCGTCCAAGACTATGACAGCAGCTGCTTCTCCTGCCGTCCTGACGCATGAGGTGAGCGTGACTTCCGTACCTTTTTCCGTCTCTTTGCACTCCGCCGTGATGTTCTCGTCGTGCAGGGAGAGTACCGGCGGAAGGACGGGACGGATCTCCTCCGCATTTTTCCCTTCGATGAATTTCACCGCGACCGCGCGTATCTCTCCTTCCTCAAAGGGGACTTCCCATTCGGCCCTGCGGCGGACGACCTTTTTCTCTTCATATGCTTTGCCGTTCACAAAAAGCCGTACTCTGTCGCAGTTCGTCATCGCGCAGACGCGCACCGTCTCTCCCGCCTCGTGGTTCCAGTGGGGAAGCAGGTGCAGCATCGGCTCGTCATCATCGCTGTAGTAGCTGCGGAGCATGAAAAACGTGTCTTTTTCAAAGCCGCAGTTGTCCGTGAGACCCCAGTGGGAGAAGACGCTCGGCCACTCGAAGGGCTGCGGCTCTCCGCGGTAGTCGAACCCGCCCCAGACGAAGACGCCCGCGACCTGCGGCGCTCCTTCCAGCGCCTCCATCGTATCCTGCAGCGTATTGCCGAAAAACGCCGTGGTCAGCCCGTAACTGTTGTAGACCTGTTCTTTTTCGTCGTCTCTGTAAATGCCGCGCGTCGCGTACAGCGGTCCGTTTTCGGTACCGACCATCGGATGGCCGGGACGCCTCGCGGCATATGTGTTGTAATCTTCAATGAAATAGTTCATGCCCGCGACGTCCAGCACGTCGGAGGCGTTCTCCTTCGTCAGCACCCCGCCGTTCATCGCGGCCGTGACCGGGCGGGAATCATCCTTTTCCCGGATCCGGCGGAGCATCTTCTGCGCCATGCGGCGGCCTCTCGTCTCCGCCTGCCAGGGTTCCTCGTTGAAAAGGCTGTAGAGGAAGACGCTCGGATGATTACGGCTGGTCTTTGTCAGCGCGTCCAGCTGCAGCATGACTTCCTCGGAACTGCGGTAGTGGCGGTTCTCCGCCATGACGAGCATTCCCATCTCATCGCAGACGGCCAGGAGATCCTCCGACGGACAGTTGTGCGCGCAGCGGAGGGCGTTGCAGCCCATTGCCTTCAGTTTTCCGATCCGGTAGCGCAGAAGGGATCTCGTGACGGCGATCCCTACGCCGGCGTGGTCCTGGTGGCAGCAGATGCCGCGCACGGGCGTCTTTTTCCCGTTGATGTACATTCCGTGGTCCGTCCACTCGATCTTGCGGAAGCCGACCGGCGTTATGACTTTCTGCTGTACCTGCGCGGCGTGTTCTTCGGTTTCGGCGTCCGCGATGTTCGTTTTATCCCGGAGTGCGGCGTCCGCGATGTTCGTTTTATCCCGGAGTTCGGCGTCCGCGATGACGGCGGTCTCCAGCCGGTAAAGCTGCGGGCTGTCCGGCGTCCAGAGCCTCGGAGCGTTCACAGAGATCCTTGCTTTGGCAAACGCTTTTCCATATGCAGGTACCGTGACAAAAGTGCTCTCATCGGCCACCGTCTCTTCCTCCCCGTCTCCTGCAAGAGAGAAAATGACGCAGACCTTCTCTTCTTCAGCGGAAGTGTTCCCGAGTTCCGCGCTCATCTCCAGCGTCCAGGCGCCTTCCGGTTCCCCGTCGCAAACGGGCTTCGCGAAGACGCCGCCTTCTGTGATGTGCACCGCCGGAGCAATCGTGAGATACACCGGGCGATAGATGCCGGCACCTTCGTACCACCAGCCTTCCCAGTTCGTGTTGTCCGCATGCACGACGATCATCGCCGCCTCTCCGGGCAGCACATAGTCGGAGATGTCAAAGGTAAAGGCAGTGTATCCGGAGGGATTCCTTGCCGCCAGCACGCCGTTCACATAGATCACGCTCTCTCCCATGATCCCCTCGAAGGTCAGCGTGATACAGGCGTCCTCCTCATAACCGGGAAGCTGTACCTGTGTGTAATACCAGCCTTCCCCGCGGGGCTTGAACCCGTTGTCCGGCATCTCTTCCGGATCCGACGCCTCCATGGTGCTCCAGTCGTGCGGAACGGATACGTCCTTCCACTCGTTTTCGTTCAGGAAGATCTCCGCGTCGCCGACTTCCTGCCCCGCTTTCGTCATCGCATAGACTGTGTCATGGTCGAGCCTTTTCCAGCGTTTTGCCTCTCCTCTGTGAAAATGCCATCCCCTGTCCAGCTCCATCCGGATCGTGTTCTGCTGCTTCATGTTCTCCCCCTGTTTTGCCGGTTATTTCTCTGCAGCCTCTTTTTTGCTGAGGCGCTGCTTCCTCCGGCGTCATATTATCGCCAGGACACCGCTTTTCTCCATATCTTCACGCTTCGTCGAGGCGCAGCATCATATTGCCTGCCTGCGTGCGACATCGTCATACTATTCATCGAGGCGCTTCATCATCATATATTCGTTCGCGAATGTGCCGTCGCGGAACCGGACCGCGTCCGGCTTCACTCCGGTGATCCGGAAACCCATCTTCTCATACAGGCCTCTCGCCCGGCTGTTACCCTCGATATAAGTGAGCTCGATCTGGCGGATGCCGCCCCGCTCCAGCGCGACACGAATCATCTCCTGAAACATCTTAGTCCCGATGCCGAGGCCCCAGTACTCCTGCAGGATCCCGATCGCGACGCTCGCCCTGTGTCTCTCCTTCTGATTGGTACAGAATGCGATCTGGCAGTTTCCGGCGATCTTTCCATCGATCTCGCACGCGATCATCATCGCGTCCGGATTCTCGAGGATCCCCTGCAGTAAAGCTTCTTCCCGCTCCATCGTATATTCTTCGAACTCTTCGGGATACTTCAGCAGAAATTCGGTCTCCCCGCTTGCCCTTATGATAAACCGAAGCATCTCTGCGGCATCTCCGCTGCCGGGGCTGCGCAGAAGCGCGCTCCGCCCGTCCTTCAGTTCAAATTCTGTTATCTCCAGTTTCATGGTTTTTCCTCTGACGATACTCAGATATACAGTCTTTCTGTTTGCCTGCAGAAACAATATTTCCGTGTCTTTATGCCGTTCCGTCTCCCGGCCAGACGTGGCTGCTGTCCGTCTGCTCATCGCAGCCGTCCAGTCATTCCTGCCTGTAATCCCCGTCGCTGGCCATCCGCAGTGTGAGATCTGCAGGCACGGAGCACTGCAGGACGCGCCGCACGTTTGGCCCGTCGACCGCGTCATACCAGGCGGCGCCCTCCGCTTCGGTCTTTCCGCCCAAGACTTTGCGATGGATCAGGCGGTCCCTGAGCTGCTCTTCTTCCGCACGGATGAATATCGTGTAATCTGCGTAATCTTCCGCGATCTCCTTCCAAGGGAATTCGTTCAGAAGAAGCCAGTTTCCCTCGATCAGGAGAATACTCCCCGTCACCGGGATCCTGTCCGGCACGACGTCGTGGAGCTGGCGGTCATAGACCGGCCAGAAGACGGCAGTGCCGTCTGCGCTTTGGACTGCGCGGAGTTTTTCCGCAAATAATGCGGTGTCGTACGACTCCGGCGCCCCTTTGATATCCTGCAGCAGGACCTCGTGCGGTGCGCATTCCCAGGAATACATTCCTCTATTTGATTTCAGATAAGCTGCTGTGTGATGAAAGCCGTCGAGGCCGAGTGTCTGGAGAAGACAGTCCTTCTTTTCGTCGTCCTCCGGTTCAGAGTCCTCATGGGCTTTCCCTTTGTCTGTCTCTGCCGCCATTTCGTCTTTTTGCTGCGCCGTAAGCTGCTCCAGAAAACAGGCGAGTGTCGACTTCCCCGCGCCGGGAGGCGCTGCCATGAAGACGATGAGCGGCCGCCCGGCTTCCTGCTGCCGCCGCTTCAGGTCCGTGAGGAGCGGCAGGAAGATCTTTTCCACGGAAGATTCCGTATATTCCGCGCTGACAGGCAGCCCGTTGATCCTGAGCTCTGCTGTGATGATCCTGTCACTCATTCTGCTTCCTCCTCTCCCGGATATAGAATCAGGCTTTCATGTATCTTTACATAGTAAAAAGGCTGTTTGCCCAAAGTATAACAGGGCAGACAGCCTTTTGCCATATTCTCCGCTATGCTGTAACGCAGTGCAGGTGTCAGTACAGCGCCCATCGGCAGACGGGAAGACCCGGGGTCAGTCGAAGCGGCAGAAATACTGATATTCCACGGCGGAATTGCCGCCGATTCACAACAGAATTGCCGCTGATTCACGGCAGAATCACCGTCATTTCCCGGTGAAGTATTCCTTGATCCTGTCGCCGTGGAACATCGT
>JAEEGL014015860.1_pt1 | contig 11880 bp, 11 predicted proteins | sample 9134231 | NCBI WGS metagenome assembly JAEEGL01 (sample SAMN16246548, study PRJNA631951) | gut metagenome | biome: gut microbiome; feature: rumen; material: fiber-attached | host: Bos | place: Iran: Karaj | collected 2018-10 | reverse complement strand
ATTCATCTGGTTCTCTCTTTCTGACTACGCCTCATTCTGCTTTACGCAAAGATATCTTACGACGTTTTCCATAATGCGCACGCGGTTTTCGATCTCAACGGGCGTGGTAGTCTCGGCATCGAACTGGATGAAGTAATAATAGCCTTCCTTCATCTTCTGAACGTCATAGGCAAATCTCTTCTTGCCCCAGTCATCAACGTTCGTAACAGTTCCGCCGAAACGCGTAATAAGCTCTTTAACACGCTCAAGCTCCGCGGCCCTGTTCTCGTCCTCGATCTTAGCATTCAGAACAACGCATAACTCGTATTTGCTCATGCTAGTACCTCCTTCTGGATTAATAGCCCTGAATCGTATTCAGAGCAAGGATAAAATGTATCACGAGTCAGTATCATAACACATCAAAGGGGCAATTTCAAGCGGAAATCTCAGTTAACTTTGATAGATCCGAGAACCTCCCCGATGCTTCCCTGGATGAGAAGATCAGCCTTTGCATCCATCGGGGTCGATGACTTGTTTATGAGCACCAGCTTATTGCCCCTGTAGTAATCTATAAGCCCCGCAGCGGGATAGACCGCAAGAGAGGTCCCTCCTATTATAAGTATATCCGCGTTACTGATATAGCTGACCGACTTGCTCATCGTGTCCATATCAAGCCCTTCCTCATAAAGGACCACATCAGGCTTGATGCTTCCGCCGCACTTTTCGCATTTCGGAACTCCGTCGGAATCAATGACATACTTCATATCGTAAAACGCTCCGCAGCGTTCACAGTAATTCCTCAGTACGCTTCCGTGAAGCTCCAGAACCTCCTTCGAGCCCGCCGCCTGATGGAGCCCGTCTATATTCTGGGTGATCACTGCCTTTAACTTCCCCTTCTCCTCAAGCTCCGCAAGCTTAAGGTGGGCCTTATTGGGCTTTGCGGTGGTACAGAGCATCTTGTCCCTGTAAAAACGGTAAAACTCCTCTGTCTTGCTTCTGTAGAAGGTATGGCTCAGTATCGTTTCCGGAGGATAATCGTATTTCTGGTTGTAAAGCCCGTCAACGCTTCTGAAATCCGGTATCCCGCTCTCCGTCGAAACTCCGGCTCCGCCGAAGAATACTATGTTGTTGCTTTCATCGATCCATTTCTGCAGGGTTTCAATATTGCTCATGTTTTTCTTCCTCCTTTTTTCCGGCTGTTATCACAGTCACTCATATAATGTGAAACAAGTAACATTTATTCCGTAACTCCGATCTGCATTTTCCCCTTAAGCACCTTTTTCCCGTCCTGATTCTTTATAAGCACCTTTACGATGATAAAACGGAAGGTATCGTTCTTCTCGGTAACCTCTCCGGAAACGGTCAGCTCATCCCCTTCATAGACCGGGGACTCAAGCTTTATCTCCACAGAATGGATAAGGCTCCTCTCTCCCGGAATGTATACACCCGCAAGGGTCGAGAGATATGAGGCGGTAAGCATTCCGTATGCCACCCTGCCCTTATGCCCCTTCTCCTTTGCGAAAACCTCATCGCAGTGAAGCGGGTTCAGATCACCGGTCAGCTCCCGGAAGCGGTCAAGCTCTTCTTCCCCGACCCTGACCGAAAAGCTTTCCTTAAGCCCCGGATATAATTCGTCGTAGGTATATCTGTTCATTTCTCATCCAGCCTTTTCTTTATAAGGTCGATCATCTCTCCGACGTTCTCAAGCTTATTGACCTCCTTAATGTCAAACTTCAGGCCAAACTCCTTTTCCATCGAAACTATGAGAGCAATATGCTCAAGTGAATCCCAGTCCTCGATATCGTCGGAATTGGTGCTGTCATATATCATAAGCTCCTCATCATCAAAGACATCCCGGAAGATGTCCGTCACCCTTTTCATTATCTCTTCTCTTGACACCGTGCTCCTCCTTTTCGGCCGGTCCTGTGAACGGAAACAGCAAACCATACAGCGTCCGCCTTTGTACTTAAATCATGATTTAATAATTGCCATAGTCCTTGATTATTCAGGCATTCTGTCAAGCAAACCGGCTGTTACCAATTTATTAATAACGTTCGTTATTCTATATACGGGCTGCTCTATTATATTGCTCAGCTCTATAATATCATTCCTTCCGTCCGCGTATGCCACCACGTCCTTAAGCGCCAGGGTATCCTGATAGGTCTCCTTGCTGCTTATGGTAGGCATCAGTCCTCTTTTTCCGAGCTGGGGCTCACAGAGGCAGTTCACCCTGTATACCGCATTATTCTCTATCGCCTCTATGCACTGTACCATTACGTCATAGCTTCCGGCAAGCCCCTCGGGACTTATGAGGTTGAGATCGTCCGCCGAAGTATGGTATTCCGGATATATATGATATTTGCTGCGGCAGAAGCATACCAGCGGGATATCCACTCCCGGAGCCTGATACTGCCGTTCATCCGAGCCCCTCTTTATATAGGGATATTCCCCGAAGTCAGGCTTCTGAAAGCTTAGAACATTCATCAGCACTCTGTCCGCGTAGGTATCGGCATACCGGGAATGTACTATGGAGTAATCCCTGTCATCACCTACACAGGTAAGATTAAACCCTGCTATAACATTTTCCTTAAGCTCCTTAAGATTGCGGCTTAAGTATGTTATGGCCCCTATGGTCTCCGGCGCCAGCACCAGCCTGTAGCTGTATCTGCGATGCTTCATCTCCTTTATGTATCTTGCCAGCCAGATGATGAGCGCCTGTCCCGAGCATTCGTTATTAGCCATGGATGGGTGGCAGACATAGCTTGAAAAAAAGACTTCTTTGCTGCTCTCTCCGGGAAAATACATCTCTCCGTAGGTCATCGAACCGTTATTAAGGCTCGATTTAATAACTGCATGATACCTTCCCGGTTTCAGGGAAAGCCTCTGTTTATGCGTCATGCAGAAGCCCCACCGCTCTTTATAGTAGGAGGTGACATAGGGGATCACCTCAGGCTGCCCTTCAAGAGTATAGATATGCGGCAGAAGCTCTTCAAGGCTCAGGACCTCATCCACGGGAACCGAATAGCCCACAACATGGAGATTGTTATCCTTAAAATCTATGATCCTTTCTCCGCTCTCATCCTCGATATAAGCCTCCTCTATGTTCCATTCCTTAGGAATGGTCCAGTCAAAGACCTGAGTACCGCTGGGGACCTCGTAAAGCTTTATATCAGGCATATATTTCTTCAGGATATCAAAGGTCTGTCTCACACCGTTTCCGGTAATGCTGCGGCATATCGGAAAGATCTCGGAGGCAAGAGCGTACATCTGCTTCCCTTCTTCGGGAAAACGAACTTTATTATCCTCCATCCCTGTTACCTCCTTCAATCCTCCTGCCCTATATAGGAGCAGACCTTCCTGCTTTTGTTATTTCGGACGTCCTGCGCTATTATCGGATATGCGCCCCTTAGATTTATGAGCTTATACTCTATATCATTGATAAGAAATTCCTCCTCGACTCCCGCGGCCTTAAAATCAGGTTCGAAGGGATCTATGCGGTTCTGAACGTCCATATCCAGATCACGCACGTTCATGGAATAGGTCCTGACAGAGGTCTCTCCGTTTTCATCGGTATACTCCGCGGTAAAATCCTTCAGATATCTGTAGGGCACAGGTCCGTTGTTTTCCTCCACATAATGCACGAAGACAAAGGAATGCATCAGGTCCTTATCGATGAAAAGATTGTTGAAATCCTTCTCCATCATGTAGGTAAAGGGAGAATCGGCGCCGAAGGAGCTTTTATTGTCGATACTGCACATATCCTGCGTTCCCTTCCCCCATACCGCAAAGGAATAGATAGGGTGCTTCGTCCGCCTGAAATCATCCCTCTGAAGGGCAAGCTTTCCAAGTGAGCCCGTCTTGCAGGGGGTTTTATAGTGATCATAGGCAGTCCCCTTGCAGAAGGCCCAGTTAAAGGTAGGAAAAACCAGGGTGCCTTCAGGGCCCAGGATACTCTGTATCCCTTCTATAAGTATATTCAGGTCCGTTTCATCCCCGTTTTCCACAAGGCTGTATAACAGCCTCTTAACGTCCGAGGTAACGAACAGATTCTCACCGCTGTACAGATGGAGCTTATTTGCCAGCTCTCTCAGTGGTATATAGCTCATCACGTCCTCCTTTCGGCGACTCTGTGAAATTTCAGGAAACGCAATTATTACGTTTAAGATAAACGCCGGCAATCATCGTATTGCCGGCGCATATATTTTCTTTATGTTCTATTCAACGGTTACGTACTTTTTGATGATCTCAACTGCCTTGGGCTTGAGCTGCTCGGAAAGAAGATACGGAAGACCGTACTCCTCGACATTGCTGTCAAAGCTGTCCTCATTTCCGTAGGTATCGTTAAGATAATCCCTGTAATCCTGCTCCGTCAGGGATACGCCCTCCGACTCCAGTACATACTGATATGCAAGCTTTTCAGTAACCTGTTTCTTTGACCTTGTATCAAGATCCTCCTCATATTCCTCATCAGTCATGCCTGTATACTCGTTGAAGCTCGAGAAACCGCTTCCATAGTAGGACTGATACATCTGATTCATCTGCTCGTAGGTCTGCTGATCCTGGTAAAGCTGAATGCTCTCATACTGCTTTAAATACTTGGGATAATTATTTACAACGCTTACCTCGGTGATCTTTTCCTCTATTGCCGATTCAAGATTCTCCTCATAATTCGTATCCTTGATATGCTGCTTATATTCCTCTGCCGTGCTGGCTTCATCCGAAAGGAACTCGGCCACAAAGTCATCATTGAACTCCCTGAGCTCATATATCCCGTGAACATCCACCGCAAACTCGGCAGCCTTGCCCTGAAGCTCTTCCGTTGAATAATCATCGGGGAAGGTCACGTTAACGGTAACACTGTCTCCGGGGTGCGTTCCGATAAGCTGCTGCTCAAAATTATCAATAAAGCTTCCCGAGCCTATCTCAAGATCATAGCCGGCCCCGTTTGAGCTTCCGCCTTCAAACTCCTCACCGTTAATGGTTCCGACATAATCAATATTAACGGTATCTCCGTCCTTTACCTCAAGGGAAGCATCCTCCTTAAGCTCCTTATGCTCATCAAGCAGCGAATCTATATCTGCCTGAACCTCTTCATCGGTATATTCCACTTCTGCCTTGTCAAGCTTCATATTCTTATAATCAAGCCCGGTAACGTAATCGGCAGCCTTCACGCCGTCTATAAAACCGTTCTCTGCAAGCCCGGCGCTGAAGTCATCCGAAGGCTTAACCTTTGTTATCGACTTATACAGACCTCTTACCACAAAGAAGCATACGACAACAGCCGCAACCACTCCTATGCAGAGAAATATCGTTTTGCTTAAAACCTTCTTTCTTTTCTCGTTTTCATGCTTCTTCTGTCTCTCAATACGCTTTTTTTTGCTGGAACTCATCGAAGCATCGTTAACACTGTTGCTCATGGCAGTAAAACCTCCTAATATTGAAATACGCGTATGAGCAGTAATCAAATCACCGCTATTCCCCATTGTATCGCAAAATCCCGACTTTGAAAACAAATATTTTTCCTAAACCATATGTTTTTCCCTATACTTCTTTCCGCGTTTTTCCCGTTCGGTGATATGAGGCCTTCCGTCTGCGAAAATTCTTCTCAAAGGCAGTACACAGCCCGATTATGGCAAAAACATAAGGCGTACACAGAACCTGCTGATAGCAGAAAAAATTATGTCCTGCATAGGCGGCTATAACGGCAGCGGCGGCAATGGAAAGAGCATAAGCCCTTTTTTTGTTTATGAAGGTCACAAAGGAGACGGCAAAGAAGCCTGCATAGCTTAAAAGACCGACTATCCCCATGGTAAACAGCGTATTAAGCCATTCATTATGGGCATTGGCCAGCACCTTATCCCCCCACATGGCGCCCATCTCAGCCGAGCGGAATTCATAGGCATAATTGGCATAGCAGTCAGGCCCTACGCCAAAGAGCTTATTGGTAAGAGGGAGGCTCCCAAACATTTCCATGGTGATCCGCCAGGTAAAGCCTCTGCCGTTTCCCCAGTTATCATTGAAGATGAAATAATCGCTTTTTATAAAGGGTACATATATCCCATAGGCTGAAAGTATCAGGGCAGACGCCATAAATACCGCAGCTATCATGACAAGGACCAGGACGGCGGTCCGCATGATCCTGACGCGTCTGATAACAATATCATGTTTTATCTGAAATACGGAATAAATAATATATAAGATTATAAGGATCACTGTCACCACCAGGACGGCGGTACTCTTTGAAAAGAACAGCGAAAGGCGATCCGGCAGTACTGCCCTGTCCGGGAACGCAAACTGCAAAAGCCCTGCCAGCCTGAAGCTTAACAGGATAAGAATGATGAGCTGGAAATATCTCGTAAAGTAATTATTGCTGTCGAGGGCAAAAACAAACAGCACCAGAAGAGCGGCGCACAGAGCTATATAGGCGCTGTCCGAGTTCTGGGTCACCAGAGACAGGGAGCTGACTATGATATAGAGCACATAAAAGCCACGGTAACGGCCTCTCCTTTCGTAGATGAACATCGCAAGCCCTACCGGAAGGACAGTACTGAGATAGCTCGAATACCAGGTCGCCTGTCCGAGAGTAGACAGAAAAAGGATCTTGTAATAGGGCGAAATTCCCGAATAAAACCCAAGAGGGTCCACAGAGAAACGGTTCAGTATGGCAAGGGCCGAGCAAATAAGCGAACCCGCAAAGAGCGAGCCCATGATGATCTTTCTGAAGGCTCTGTCCGTAAACCTGGAGATCGTAAAATAGATCCCCACGAAGAACACCTGGCTTACAAGCCCCATGTTCCAGCCGGAGCGTCCCGTAAGCGGCGGATTTTCGACATTCCTGAAACCGATGGCCCAGGTATTGTACGGGCTCATAAAATAAGATATGAAGCATGCGAGCAGGTAGATCAGAGCAGCCTTATCCACGATGCTTATGTCTTTGATCCTTTCGATGATCAGAACCGGATCGGTCTCTTTATTTATAAGCCTGACGGCTATATATCCGGCAGAGAGCAGGGCTGTCGTCAGAAGCATGCCCGCGGTGATCCAGAAAAAGAATCTGTATTTGAAAGCGCCTATATCAAAATATTTGTCATGGAAAACAAGAGGAAGAAAAAAGAAAAGAAGGATACAATACAGACAGGAAACAACGGACAGGCAAAATCTTAATATGCCTGCCGCGGATATTTCACGATCATGCTCAATCATCATGCCCGAAAGGGTAGTTTTTTCCGTCATAATCGATGCCTAGCCTGTCAGCCTCCCTCTTCCCGTTCCAAAGAAAGCTGAAGCGAAGCTCCTTCCCCTGTACTATTCTCCTTAAATTTTCAAGATGTCTGTATATAATGGCCAGGGAGGCCAGAATAAAAACAGACGGAATAAATGTCCTGTAGATCACTCCGTACGAGACCGGAAAAGCCAGCGATCCGAATATTGGCGCAAAGCATATATAATCTGACGCAAATACGATAACGATGACAATGATCAGCAGGACCACAAAGATCTTTACATCTATCGCAAGGACGGAACCCCCCAGTGAGGCGAAGCCCTTTCCGCCCTTAAACCCCATATAAAACGGGAAGATATTACCGAGTATAACAAACGTAGCGCTGCAAAAGCCCGCAAGCAGGGAATCATCCGGAAAAGCGAGCATTGCAAGCTCCACCGCCAGAAAAGCCTTAAATACATCGACAAACGCGACCAGAAGACCTATCCCCTTGCCCATGGTGATGATCACGTTTGATGCGCCCGCATTTCCCGATCCGTGCTCCCTTATATCATAGCCTCTGATCCTTGCGAGAAAAAAGGCTGGATTTATGCATCCGATCAAATAGCCTGATACCGCTGATACGGCTAAAATAAATAATACTTCCTTCATCTGATGCTTCCCCTTTACAACACATACTCCATACCCACCTTATAGGGCTTCATTCCCATAGCCTCATAAAACCCGGCGGCCCGGTCATTTGACGACCATACATTCAGTGTAATGTTATAGCATCCGTTTTCCCGGGCAAATCCCGTAACATACCTGTATAGCTCGCTTCCTATGTGTTTTCCCCTCACACTCTCGTTAACACAGATATCATCAATATATAAAGTCCTTCTGTCCACCATGATGTTATCATTTTGGTAGATCTCAAAGATACAGAAGCAATAGCCGAGAACCTCTTCATCCCTTTCGTCGGTAAGAACAAAGATCGGCGTTTCATCGTCCCCTATTATCTTCTTAAGCTCCCCGTCGGTATATTTTTTACACCCGTGCTTAAAAAGATCGGGCCTTCCGTCAGCATGAACATTGCAGACCTGCCTCAGGAGCTTATTGATATCCGGTATGTCTCTCTCCTGTGCTCTTCTGATCATGATCTCCTCCTGAGAAGGCTGTGCCGGAAAACGCATAAATCAAGGGTTACAACAAGGGATCATTATCTATCCGAACCCACGTGTTTACAATATAAATATATACTTAAATTGAAGGTTTCGCAAGCATACGGGGCAATAATTTAAGGCAAGCCCTGCCACGGATAATAACCATAACCGGGCACTTCAGGCTATGTTATCAGCGAATGCAGAGAAAGCATCCTGTGTCACACGGATGCTTTCTTCGAATTGAGGAAGTTGAGATATCAGCTTCAGCTAAGAATATTCTGTATCGGTCTCAGTTTGCTTTATCTGATCTAAAGAAATTACATAGCGTTATTTGGAGGAGGTATGCGCTGTAACTGATATCTCTTGTATTGTCTCTTTCAGTTTTACCCTCTGTATAGTATTACGAAGGGCCCCCATCAAAAAACGGGGTCTTAAGATAAAATAATCAAACACGCAGTACAGAGCCGTCCTCCTCGGGATCGTTCTTTTTCGTTACCATTCACAGTTTCATGATAAAAATGACGGTCACTGCCTGTGAGCAAGCTCCCGTCAGCGACCGTCATTTCCATCATGACCCGTGAATGGTAACTCTTTATCAAACTATACCCTGTGCCTTCATGGCATCCGCAACCTTTAAGAAGCCTGCGATATTGGCACCGGCAACATAGTTTCCTTCCATATTATATTTCTTTGCGGCATCATCAAGGTTATGGAAGATATTGACCATGATCGTCTTAAGCTTGCTGTCAACCTCCTCGAAGGTCCAGGAAAGCCTCTCCGAATTCTGGCTCATCTCAAGAGCAGAGGTGGCAACACCGCCGGCATTAGATGCCTTTCCGGGAGCAAAAAGGACTCCGTTCTTCTGAAGGTATTCCGTCGCCTCGATGGTAGTGGGCATATTTGCGCCCTCGGCTACCGCCGTAACCCCGTTGGCAACAAGCATCTTTGCATCCTCGATGTCAAGCTCGTTCTGGGTAGCGCAGGGAAGGGCAACATCACACTTAATGCTCCATACGCCGTGCTCTCCGTTCTTCTTCTCGTGATACTCGGCGCTCTTTCTTGCCGATGCGTATTCGGTAAGCCTTGCTCTCTTGATCTCCTTGACTTCCTTGAGCAGCTCTACGTCGATGCCCTCGGGATCGTAGATCCAGCCGGTGGAATCAGAGCAGGTGACTACCTTTGCACCGAGCTCCTGAGCCTTCTTTATAGCGTAGATGGCAACGTTTCCGGCTCCGGATACCGCAACCGTCATTCCCTTTATATCCTTGCCGTTGCACTTTAACATCTCTTCCGTAAGGTAAAGCAGTCCGAAGCCTGTAGCCTCAGTTCTTGCCAGGGATCCGCCGTAGGATAAGCCCTTACCTGTAAGGACTCCTTCATAAAGCCCCGTCAGCCTCTTATACTGTCCGTACATATATCCGATCTCTCTGGCGCCGGTTCCGATATCTCCGGCGGGAACATCCGTATCTGCTCCTATATATTTATGAAGCTCAGTCATAAAGCTCTGGCAGAAGGCCATTACCTCTCTGTCCGATTTGCCCTTGGGGTCGAAATCGGAACCGCCCTTGCCGCCTCCGATGGGGAGCCCTGTAAGAGAATTCTTAAATATCTGCTCGAAGCCCAGGAACTTGATAATACCAAGGTTTACTGAAGGATGAAGCCTTAAGCCTCCCTTATAGGGGCCTATTGCGGAGTTGAACTGAACACGGAAGGCATTGTTAACCTGTACCTGTCCTCTGTCATCAACCCAGGGAACCCTGAACAGAAGCTGTCTCTCGGGAGTTGTAAGCCTCTCGAGAAGAGCATCTCTCCTATACTCCTCCTCGTTGGCTTCGATGACCACTCTCAACGACTCCAGAACCTCCTTGACCGCCTGATGGAATTCGGGCTGGGCGGGATTCTTCTCAACTACTGACTGATAAACCTCATCAACATACGACATTTTTCTTTCCTCCTTAAAACACGAAGGGCCCTCACCCTTCATTTTGTTAAAAAAAAAGACACCTGAACAGAGTGTATAGTTACATACACTCTGTCAGACGCCTTTGTCCACAAAGTATTATATAACCGCCTTCTGTATTTAACAAGTAAAAAAATATTTTCCGGCTCTTCAGTTAAGCCTTGAGTCCGGAATCCGGATCGCTCTCCCTGTTTCCGCCCGTAAGCCTCCTTATAAAAAGGATCACGATAACGGTGAGAACGATGCCGATGGGAAGAGAGATCCACGGATTTCTGGAAAACCCTGCCACAATATAGGTAATAAATGATACAAAGGCAACAGTCATCGCATAGGGCAGCTGGGTGGATACATGGCTCACATGATCGCACTGGGCCCCGGCGCTTGCCATGATGGTGGTATCGGATATCGGTGAGCAGTGATCACCGCAGACAGCTCCTGCCATACAGGCTGATATTGAAATTATCATAAGCTTCGGATCGCTGTTCTGGAAAACATTTACCACTATCGGGATAAGTATACCGAAGGTTCCCCACGAGGTTCCCGTAGCAAAAGCAAGAAAGCACCCTACAAGGAAAATAATCGCCGGAAGGAAATAAAGCAGTCCCCCTGCGCTCTTTTCCATTATCCCTGCCACAAACTCCGGCGCTCCGAGGCTCATGGTCATTTCCTTAAGCGTCCAGGCAAAGGTAAGGATAAGGATAGCCGGAACCATGCCGATAAAGCCTGCGGGAAGAGCAGCCATGCAATCCTTGAAGCTAAGGGTCTTTCTTATAAGATAGATTATTATCGTCAGTATGATGCCGAAGATACTTCCCATGGAAAGCCCCACGGAGGCATCGGTATTGGAGAAAGCTTCTACGAAGGATGCGCCCTCAAAGAAACCTCCCGAATAAAGCATGCAGATGATACAGCATACTATGAGCGCGATGATGGGCACCACCAGATCTGCAACGGTACCATGGGAAGAATCGTTTTTGTCTTCCTCCATCACCCTGTCTGCTTTAACTGTAAACAGATCGTTTCTTAATATCGCGTTATCCTCAAATTTCTTCATGGGGCCGTAATCCACCTTGAAGACGATAATGACTATCATCATCACGATAGTAAGAAGGGCATAATAATTATATGGGATAGCCCTTATGAATACACTGAAGCCGTCCTCACCTTCAACAAAGCCCGAAACTGCCGCCGCCCACGAAGAGATCGGGGCTATTATGCAGACCGGCGCCGCGGTTGCGTCAATAAGATAGGCAAGCTTGGCCCTGGATACCTTATGCGTATCCGTCACGGGACGCATAACAGAACCCACCGTCAGACAGTTAAAGTAATCATCGATGAAGATGATCACTCCCAGCACCATCGTGGCAAACTGGGCCCCTGCCCTGGTCTTTATATGGGACATCATATAATTACCGAAGGCCTTCGATCCTCCCGCGCTGTTCATAAGAGCCACCAGAGACCCGAGAACAACAAGGAAGATCAGGATACCCACATTATAGCTGTCGGAAAGACAGGCTATAAATCCGTCATTAAGAACATGCTCAAAGGTTCCGACAAAGGAAAAGCCCGAATAAAGT
>JAEEGL013916635.1_pt1 | contig 11880 bp, 12 predicted proteins | sample 9134231 | NCBI WGS metagenome assembly JAEEGL01 (sample SAMN16246548, study PRJNA631951) | gut metagenome | biome: gut microbiome; feature: rumen; material: fiber-attached | host: Bos | place: Iran: Karaj | collected 2018-10 | reverse complement strand
CTGTCAAATGCTTAATTCTGTAGGTGAACAAAGCGATTTGGCCTTCTGCTGAACCAGTATCGGCAGCGTTCTTGCCGTATTGGCTGAAAATCTCTGATTTCTTTTCTGCAGTTAAGTACATAATTTTCTTCTTTTTCCACTAACTTTGTTGTTCTCAACAGGCCGCAAAGATACACCTTTTTAGGAAACTTAATCGGGTTTTGAGTGAATTTTTTTGGAATGATAGTTCAATGGCAATCCGAGTCTTGGCCATGGTCAATCCCAATGTCAATTTTAGGCTTAGAAAGTATCCATGCCGTCCCATATCACTAGGTCGTGGCGTACATAGCCTTCTGTGCCTCTAATCCTGATTTTGTACCAACCTTGGGTCTTTCCAAGGCAAGGGTAAGTCGTGGGCATTTCTCCAGCTTTGGTCGTGATTTGGCAGATGATGGATGATTTCAGGTCGGGTTGAGTGCGGATGTTGACATTCGTTCTAAGGGTGTAGATGATGCCTTGTCCGTTTCTTGCACTGAATTCCACGATTTTATGCCCAAGTTTTGGGACTTCTACATCGTCTTGTACGGAAACAGTATATGAGGTTTGGTTGGTGCGAACATATCTTCCAACAACGTTTCCACGACTGTCGATGACCATTTTCATGTGGTCAACGGAAGCAGCCTTGATGTTGGGGTCGCCATCGTCTACCTCTTCAACGGTAGCGGCTTCCGTTTCGGCGTTTTTATCCGTCAGTTCTGTCTCGGCTGGGATAGTGGTCTCGCTTTCTTTGCTTCCACATGAATAGCACATTATCCCTAAGGCAATTGTGAGTGTTGTGGCATACCAAAATCTTTTCATATACTGTTTGTATTATGACGAAATGACCTACAAAGGTACGAAGAAAAAGGCATTCGGCAAGAAAAAAGACGTTTTTGTCCCCAAAAACGAAAAAAGCAAGACCTAAGCCTTGCTTCTTAGTAGCGGGGCTGTTGCAAAAGTCTAACATATATAAGTCGTTTCGTGCCATTGTGGATTGCTATGAGTTTATTAAAAGTCGCCATCCTGAATTGTTTGATGATGATGGCTGATATAATTGATTGATTTTAATCGTTTTATATAATCCAATGACCACTTTTTATCTACATTGATTTTGTTCTATATTATTATAATTAAGGTGTGGTATTTAGTATTATCAAGACCAATGAAATAACTTGTAATTCAATGAATTGCATTGTATGGTGCAATATGATTTTAATTTGAATTTTTCTGTCAGGGCTGAGCAGTCAATATGCCCCATCTATCTGTTGGGCGTAGGGGGTGGGGGTGTTTTTTTTCATTTTCAATTTGGCGTTATCCGACTTTTTTCACACAGGGGGGGGGCTAATTTTCCCCTATACCCCCATTGTTGGACGACAGAATTTTGCCTGTGTATTTTCACAAATCAGGGATGAGCGGTCAGAGTGCCAAGAATACCCGACGGGGGTATGGGGTAGGGACGTTTTTTATATGTCCCCTTCCTCCAAAACAAAAAGAATGCTTTTTGCGTATTGACTTTAAGGCAAAACAGATTGGCGCAAGGATTTTCCCCTACCAATCCAACGCAGCATAACAATCAAGAATCTCTTCACGCTTGATGCCCAAATAGCGGCGGGTGATTGATACGTTGGAGTGGCCAAGCACCGACCCCAACTTGATGAGCGCATACTCCCTATCGGTGGCCGTGTCATATATGCGGCGGGCGAAGGTCTTGCGGAGCGAATGACTTGTGAAGTGGTCAACGCTCAAGTTGTAGCGGTCTTTCAGGCCGTGCAAGGTCTTGTTGACCATCTGAATGGTAATGACCGAACCTTGGTATGACAAGAACATCGGCTTGGTCGAATCGCTCAACCCCAAAGCCTTGAAGCAATCCTCAACGTGTTTCTTGTAGTCCTTGCTCAGCGGGATTTCACGGCGTTTGCCCGTCTTCTTCTCGTTGATGGTCAGGATTTCATTGTTCAGGATGTCGGCGAAGGTCAGTCTGAGAATGTCCGAAATTCTTAGCCCCGTCATAAAGCCCGTTGCCACCAAGATACTATCCCGATAGCGACCATCACGATAGAGTTTCTTAACGAGTTGCATTGCCTCACTCCAAGGGAGGTAGTCGGCGGTGGTGTATTGTCCTTTGAGTGCCATTTGGTATTTTTTAGGTTATTATATTATCAAACTGATAACGATTTTATTTCTCAAATTATAATTTATTGATATTCAATACTTATTTCACTATTGCCCTTTGTTGAACCCGCTCAGGCCGACCAACCAACCTGTTCCAACCAATGCTCAACGTCGGCGGCATAGTCGGAGGTACGTTCAACGGCGGTGTCTATGGTGTTCACCAACATATCCACATAGACCTGTTCGATTTCCTTGACCAACTTCCCGCCCTTGATTAAACGGATGGTGAACAAATCCCAACCTTCATCATAGACCACTTCGACCCAACCTTGGTGCTTGAAGCCATTGACATAGAATCTAAGTCCGTTCTTGATGGCGATGGGCTTACGGAAACCCCAAGAGAACAAAACCATCATATCAGTTCTTAATACGCTCAGGATGTAGTTTGCAAGTTCCATAGTTTTGAGTTTTGTGGGAGGGGTGTTGCCCCCTCCCGTGTTTGACATTTGATTAGAAGACCTTGATTAAAGTTTCCCAACGGAAAGACCTCCATTCGCCCTTTTCCACATCGAAGTAGGCAGTGGTGGCAAAACTCTCACGGCTTTCGCCACGCCCGTTGGTCTTTGCAGCGGCGATGTTGCCCATTGTCGTACCCCAAGCCTCTCTCAGTTCCCCGTTCTTTTTTGCGAAAATGAAGTGTGCAACGCCGTTGGCTAACTTGGTCTTCAATTCGTTAATCATTGCGGCCTTGACGATACCATTTTCAATGCTGTGGGTGCGAAAGGCGATGACCTTTGCACGCTGAGCGGTCATATTGTTTACGATGGCGATGTTACTCATTACTTGACAGGTGGTTGAAATTGCTGTGTTCATTGTAGTAGTGTTTTGTGGGTTAATAACTATGTTGTTGTTTGACGCTACAAAGATACAACATTTATACGTTACGTGTCAAGTTTTTGAGCAACTTTTTTCGTTTTTTCTCAACTTTTTTCGGATATTTGTTGAGTTTTGAGCAAAAAAAGGCGTTCACCCCCGAACGCCCCCGACAATAAGCCATAAAAAATCCTCTTTATGCCGCCTTTTTACTCGTCAATCTCGTCAATCTCGTCAAACTCGTCAAACTCGTCAATCTCGTCAACCTCGTCAACGTGAAACTCAATACCACAATCGTCCAAGACTTTCTCGACCTTAGAGCACGGCTCTATGGGGTCGTATGCGCACCCATTAAGTTGTGCGTCAAAAACATAGATATTCTTTTTCCACCCAATAGCGTGTTGTATGTAAGAATAGTTTTCCTCTATAATCCTCACAGCGTCCTTTTGGTTCTCTGCTTCAAAGTAAACATTAACTAATGATACCACCTTGAATGGTGCTTTGTACATTCTCATTCTATTACGCCTCCTTCTTGTTTTGTTCTTCAATGTATTCATTCAATTTGAAAACGAAGGTGTCAATATAATCCTCAGAACCACCAAGCAACTCGGCACACGTTTCACAACAATCACCAAGAGTGATACAAAAACCGCCATTGGTTTCAATCCCCCAACTCCAAGGAATCCCCCAACCCCAATCACAATCTGTCAAAAGTACGTATTCACCATTGCCAATGTCGATTTTGGCTTCCTCTTCACATTCGTAAATCAAATCGTAAATCTCTTCGTATGTTACTTTTCTCAACATACCATTTTTCTGTGCAGCAGTTTTTGCATTAGCCTCGGCTGCGTTGGCTTTGCTTTTTTCAATTTGTGACATAATTTAATTATTTTAAAATTTATAATTTGATAAAGCTTTCGATATACCTTGTATGGTGAGAATATACAAACTTATTTAAGAAAACCCAAATCAACTTTCAAACTTTTTTCTGTTTCTCAACTTTTATTCGCTATGTGTCAAGAAATAAATTATCTTTGCCGCAAAATAATTCCATTATGGCGGCAACAAACATCATTCACCTTCAATTAAAAGACACTGACGAACACTATTACTTTGGTTGCTTGCGAGCATTGACTGATATGTTTGGCAAAGATGTTATTGGAATTTCATACGCTTCATTGCGTTCTTACATCAGTCTAAAAAACAAGGAAAAAGAGCAATCAGCAAACAAGGAAATCATCCAACCAACGGACAAAGGTGGTGTTATCTTTGAAAACAAAAAGTGCATCATTCGCAAGGCTGAAATAATCTCAAAGAAGACCAACCGAGGTGGCAACCTGAAAACCGACAATCCAAGAAAACGTGTTGCAGACCAAAACTAATTGAACTATGGCATTTGAACAGACATTTAAGAACATTGACAATATCCTTCGCACCGATGAGGGATGTGGCAGCGAACTTGACTATATAGAACAGAAATCGTGGATTTTGTTCCTCAAATACTTGGATGACCTTGAAAAGACACGGCGAATGGAAGCCGAACTTCAAGACAAGACCTATACCCCTGTGATTGCTGAGGGCTATCGTTGGAATGATTGGGCAATGCCACGCACGAAAACGGGCGAATATGATGTGCATAACGCCCTTGTAGGCGATGACCTTATAGAGTTTGTCAATGGTAAGTTGTTTCCTTACCTGAAACGCTTTACGAGTTCAAACAACACGGGCATTGAGGCGAAAATCGGAGTGGTGTTTGGCGAAATCCGAAACCGCATTGCCTCAGGCTACAACCTCCGTGACATATTGGAACAGGTGGATGGCTTGAAGTTCCAAACCACCGAACAGAAACACGAACTTACCTACCTGTACGAAAGTTCCCTGAACAAGATGGGCAACGCAGGGCGAAACGGCGGCGAATACTACACGCCCCGACCGCTCATCCGTACCATCGTCCGTGTAGTCAATCCTGAAATTGGGAAATCGGTGTATGACGGGGCTTGCGGCTCAGCGGGCTTCCTATGCGAGGCTTACAACTATATGCACGGCAATGTGAAGAAGACCGCCGATGAGCGAACCTTGCAAACTTCAACCTTCTATGGAAAAGAGGTGAAGGGCTTGGCTTATATCATCGGAATGATGAATATGATTTTGCACGGGGTGGAATGCCCGAACATAACCCGAACCAACACCCTGACCGAGAACCTTGCCGATGTGCAGGAAAAAGACCGCTTCGACTTCATCCTTGCCAATCCCCCGTTTGGCGGCAAGGAGCGTGCCGAGGTGCAACAGAATTTCCCCATCAAGACAAGCGAAACGGCATACCTGTTCTTGCAGCATTTCATCAAGTACCTGAGGGCGGGCGGCTCAGCGGGTATTGTCATCAAGAACACCTTCCTGAGCAATACCGATAATGCCTCAATCGCCTTGCGTAAGAAACTATTGGAAGACTGCAACCTGCATACCATCCTTGACCTTCCCGCAGGTGTTTTCCAAGCAGGCGTGAAGACCATCGTATTGTTCTTCAAGAAGGGCGAGCCGACCAAGAAAGTGTGGTTTTACCAACTCAACCTTGACCGCACCTTAGGCAAGACCGACCCGCTCAACGAGAACGACCTTGCCGACTTTGTGGAAAAGCAGAAGACGAAGGCCGACAGCGATAATTCGTGGAGCATCGACGTGGCCGACCTGAACGAGAACTACGACCTATCGCCCAAGAATCCGAACAAGGTGGAAGCCGTGGATGAGCGCACCCCGCAACAGATAGCGGACGAAATCAGGGCATTGGCAAGTCGTAATCAGGAATTGTTGGATGAAATCATCGGGATGCTATGAAACAGGGTTGGCAAATAAAGAAACTCAGCGAGATTTGCGAGATTTATGCAGGTCAAGGTGCACCACAGGGAGATGAGAATTATTGTACCCAAGGAACTCCATTTATCAAGGCGGGCAATTTAGAAGCACTAACAAGTGGAGAATCAGAAAGCAACATACAACAAGTTTCAGAAGATGTTGCAAAGTCGCACAAACTCGTCAAGTACAAGAAAGGTTCTGTTGTATTTGCAAAAAGCGGGATGTCTTGTATGAAAGGATATATCTATACCCTTCAAGGTGATTGCTATGTCGTTAGCCATCTTGCAATTCTAACGCCAAAACAAATTGAGAGTTCCTTCCTGAATTATTGTCTTCAAGTCTATAAGCCTTGTTCTCTTGCAAAAGAAGCAGCATTCCCTTCAATAACATTGAAAGAACTATCATTGTTTGAAATACCCGTCCCATCTTTTTCCGAGCAGCAGCGCATTGTAGCCCTGTTGGATGCCGAGTTTGCAAAGATTGATGTCCTGAAAGCCAATGCCGAAAAGAACTTGCAGAACGCAAAGGACTTGTTTCAGGCGGCGTTGAAGAAGGAGTTGGAGCCGAAAGAGGGATGGATTGTGAAAACGCTTAAAGAAATAGGTCTTACCCAAACAGGAACGACACCAAAAACATCTGTAAAAGAAAACTATGGCAATTATATCCCTTTCATTAAACCCGCCGATGTGAATATTGATGGTTTAGGTAATCTTAATTATGACAATGAAGGTCTTAGTGAACAAGGTGCAAAATGTGGGAGGGTGTTTGAGGCTAATTCAATACTTATGGTTTGCATTGGTGCTACTATCGGAAAAGTAGGATATGCAAAACAAAAAGTCTCAAGCAATCAACAAATCAATGTCCTTACGCCAAACGATGGATATGACTTCAAATTTCTTTATTATTGTATGGCTTCACCAAGATTTCAGTTTGAGGTTATTAAAGAGGGAGAAAGTGCGAAAGCAACATTGCCTATTATAAACAAATCTAAATGGGAAAGCCTTTCAATAGCATTTCCTTCAAAATTCACTCAACAATCCATTGTTGCCCGCCTCGATGCCCTGAACGAGAAATGCAAGACCCTTCAAGCGAACTATGAAAAGACCCTGAGCCTTTGCGATGACCTGAAACAAGCCTTGCTGAGGAAGGCGTTTAACGGAGAAATATAAACGACTATGAACGAAGCCCAAACCCGATTGAACAAGATTGACCCCGCATTGAAGAAAGCAGGGTGGAACGTGGCTGAGCAGAGCCATATCATCGTGGAATATGCCATCACCAATGGCAGGGTGAGCAAAAGTGTTGCCCCCAAGCCCCTGAAGGCCGACTATATCCTGACCTATAAGGGCGTGAAGTTGGCCGTGGTTGAGGCCAAGAGCGACGAAAAGGACGTGAGCGAAGGCGTTGCGCAAGCCAAGCAATATGCCAAGATGCTCAACATCCGCTTCACCTATGCCACCAACGGCGATAAGATATATGCAATGGATATGGAAACGGGCGAAGAACAGGAAGTTTCGGCCTATCCCACGCCCGATGAACTATGGACTTGGACTTTCGGCGATGCTGACGAATGGCGGGACAAATTCAACGAGCAGCCCTTGTTCAACAACGGCACGAAAAATCCACGCTACTATCAGGAAATCGCAATCAACAAGACCCTTGCGGCCATAGCAGCGGGCAAAGACCGCATCTTGCTGACCCTTGCCACGGGAACGGGAAAGACCTACATAGCGTTCCAAATCGCTTGGAAACTCTTCCAAACCAAGTGGAACGTGAAGAAGACAGGCAACCGCCCCCGCATCCTGTTTTTGGCTGACCGCAACGTTTTGGCCAACCAAGCCTTCAACGGATTCTTTGGCTTCGCCCCCGATGCCCTTGTGCGCATCAAGCCCGACAGCATCAGGAAGAACGGCAAAGTGCCTACCAACGGCTCTGTGTTCTTCACCATCTTCCAAACCTTTATGACAGGCGAGGATGGCAAGTTTGTGTTTGGCGACTACCCCAAGGACTTCTTCGACCTCGTTATCATCGACGAGTGCCATAGAGGTGGAGCAAAGGACGAAAGCAATTGGCGGGCAATCCTTGAATACTTTAGCCCCGCCGTTCAAATCGGTCTGACCGCAACACCAAGACGGGAAATCAACGCCGATACCTACAAATACTTTGGCGAACCTGTTTACCAATACTCATTGAAACAAGGCATTGCAGATGGCTTCCTAACCCCATTCAGGCATTGCAAGATGCAAGGCACGATTGACGAATACATCTACAGCCCCGAAGACGAAATCCTGTCAGGCGAGGTGGACGAAACCAAGGTCTATACCGAGAAGGATTTCTACTCAGGCAACATCTATATCAAGCAGCGTGATGAAGCCCGTGTGAAAGAGTTTATGCAGCACATCAAGCCCGACGAAAAGACCATAGTGTTTTGCGCCACGCAGAACCACGCAGCGCAAATCCGTGATATGATAAACCGGTACCACAAAGGCAATCCCGAATATGCCGTGCGCATCACCGCCAATGACGGGGAAATGGGCGAACAATACCTGAAGGAGTTTCAGGACAACGAAAAGACCATCCCAACCATCCTGACCACTTCGCAGAAACTATCCACAGGCGTTGATGCCTTGAACGTGCGCAACATCGTATTGCTCCGACCCATCAAGAGTATGATTGAGTTCAAGCAAATCATAGGCAGGGGAACGAGACTTTACGAGGGCAAGTATTACTTCACCATCTACGACTTTGTGAAGGCATACGAGAATTTCCAAGACCCCACTTGGGATGGTGAACCCGTTTGCCCCGTTTGCGGGAACAACCCCTGTACTTGCGAGGCCGAACCCGTTGAATACGAACAGGAGGAGGAAGGCGGCGAAGATAGTGTGTTCAGGGAAAGACCCGATTACAGACCCAAACCTCCCAAGGAAGAGGAAGAACAGGAAAAGCCCGAAAGACTTGAAATCCGCCTATCAGATGGCCGCACACGGAAAATCCGTTTCATCAAGTCGGATATGTTTTGGGGTGCAGACGGAAAGCCCGTGAGTGCCGAGGATTTCTTGAAGGCGATGTTCGGCCAAATGCCCGAGTTCTACACCTCCATTGAAGACCTCAGGGAAAAATGGTCATCACCCAAGACGAGGGAAGAACTCTTGGATAAGATGAGCGAAGCGGGCTATGACATCGAAACGCTCAACCGCATACGAACACTTATTGATGCTGACGATTCCGACCTGTTGGATGTGCTTGAATACATATCCTTCAACGTTGAACCCATCCAAAGGGCTGAGCGTGTGCAGCGTACCGACCCATTTGTTTCAAGCCTGACCGCTCAACAACAAGATTTCGTCAAGTATGTCATTACCCTATACATTCGTGAAGGCATTGAAGAACTTGGAACAAGTAAGTTGCCTGAGATACTGAAAATGAAGTACGGCTCAATCGGGGACGGGACAATGGCTCTTGGAGGCTTGGATGTGGCAAAGAACACGTTCTATGGATTCCAACGCAGCCTATATTTGAACTAAGTCATTGGAATTAAAGTAAATGGCGACTACTTAGAGCCGCCATTGTTTGTAATCACGCAACTTGCTCGCTATTCTTATACTTAACATAGTATTGGAATAGGTCTTTAAAGGTCTGTTCAAAGTCGTAGTCATTGTCTATACCCTGTTCTTTAATGGCTTTATATATATGTTCCCTTGATACACTTTCCATCATTCCGTGTGTATCAACCTGTTTCAAGCATCGCATTAGAAAGTCTTTATGGGCGTTTAGTATGTTGTTTACGGCTTCATTGAAGGGTGCTTGACTATTACATTGATGAGCATTGGTATATTCAATGATTTCATCCATTATTCGATTGCGGTAAGCCTCCTTTAAGAAGTTCTTGGTTTGTTTATAGTCATTTTGTGTTTCCTCGTTAAGTTGTAAACTATCAACATTATTACTTGAAGGATTACAAATTGTGTTTCCTGAATTATTGGTGTGTTCAGCATAATTATTGGCTTCGACACACACATTAGAGTTTTCAGTTACATTATAATTTTCCTTTTCAGAATCATAAACATTAGCATTTACATTAAGGGGTTTCGCTTGGGGTTTTTCTTCCAACGTTTTCTTGGGTCTTCCTCCATTCTTCCCGTAGTCTTTGCCTTTATTGCCATTCTCAACGCAGTTCTCATAGCGTTTACGAGCCGAAGCCACCAAGGGCTTTGCCATTGATAAGATAATGTTAATTGCCCAATTATCGGTTTCTTTGTCAATACCGAATAGGGCGTAATCCCTGAGGTTAAAAAAACATTCCTTGAAGTCGTCCCCATTCAAGTTTTTTGCTGCCTCAAAGAATGAATTATAAACGACAAACGATTGTTTGTCAATCTTTTGTTGCGCCATATTAATAAATTTATACGCATTATTATTGCCTCAATGAATAACACGGCGACCTGAGAGCCTGTGTTACTTGCTCATCGAGGTGAAAAATGATAATTCTAAATTTCAGGTCGTTTCTACTAATATACAAACAAAAATCGGAAAAACCAAATAATGAAGGGTTTAGCATCATTTTTTTTGTTTGTCTCAGGTTTTTTTTGTACATTAGCTCTTAGTTAGATGATGCATTATGTCGATAATGCTTCACAATATACTGACGAATAATAATTTAGAATAAAATTGTAAGAATGAATTTTAACAGAAGTAGAACAATGAGCGGTGTGAACACCTTGAAGAATAAAGGGTATCAATGCCGTATGAATGAATCCGTATGATGAATGTGTCTTCACGAAAGACCGACTAAGGAAGTATGATGGTTTCGGTGATATGACCGATGAAGAACTTGAAAAGGCATTGATGCTAATGTACACAATTTCAGGTGCTTATTTAACGAATAGAATTAAAATTGAAGAATATGAAAGAGATAAACTTAGAAAGGTTTAACGGCTTTATGAAGCCGAAAGAGGCTGAGCAGAAAATGAAACAGCCTGAGAAAAAGCGTCTTTTGGGCTATACTCGCGTGAGTTCAAAGCGACAAATAGAGGGTTATAGCATAGAAGAGCAGGAGAGAAGCATTAGAGAATTTGCGAAGACTCACGATTGTGAATTGATTGGTATTAAAGGTGGTCAATATGAGAGTGCCAAGGGCGATTTTACCCGTAAAGAGTTTAAGGCTCTTATTGAAACGGCTACTAAGGTGAAGCCTAAGCCCTATGCCATTGCAATCAAATTCATTTCCCGTTTTTCACGAACAGGTGGCGGTGCAATAGGTTTGGTGGATAACTTAGTCAATAACAAGGGTGTTCATTTGTTAGAGACTTCAACGGGTCTCTGTACTGATAACGAAGAAGGTAGGATAAGGATATATGAGAAGTTGTTGGAGGCGGCGAAAGAAAACAAGGAACGTTTAGAACGCACGCTACCGGGGATGAAGTCATTCGTGGAGGCGGGTAATTGGCTTGGGAAAGCCCCGTTTGGGTATGACACCTATGGAAAACGTGTCATTGATGATGACAAGTTGCGTGGGAAGCAAAAGATAGTGTTGAACGAAAAGGGCGAACACCTAAGAGAGGCTTGGAAATGGAAGGTATTGGGTTGGTCGGATGCTCAAATCCAAAAGGAGTTGAAGGATAGGTATGGAATGAAGATTTCAATTTGCCGTTTGGGATATATATGGTCTAATCCGTTCTATGCGGGTGTGAATCGTAATGGTTTGCTTGACCATCCCGTTAAGGGCAATTGGGAAGCCATTGTCAGCGAGGAAGATTTCTTCAAAGTAAACTATAAGGATGACCCGTTTAAAGCAAGGGCATACAACACAGAGGGTAAGGCCGAATATCCATTGGCACATTTTGCAATATGCTCCAAGTGTGGTCATATTTTGGTCGGTTATCCTAATAAGAAGAAGGGTATTTATTACTACAAATGTAAGACCTGTAAGAAGAACTACAATGCTGACACTTTGAGACATTCAAGGAATAAGGGCTTGAATGATGTATTCTCAGATATGCTCAGCCAATACAGCCTTGATGAGCGTTT
>JAEEGL013216686.1_pt1 | contig 11880 bp, 12 predicted proteins | sample 9134231 | NCBI WGS metagenome assembly JAEEGL01 (sample SAMN16246548, study PRJNA631951) | gut metagenome | biome: gut microbiome; feature: rumen; material: fiber-attached | host: Bos | place: Iran: Karaj | collected 2018-10 | reverse complement strand
TGTGCCTTACCGCTTGGCTATAGCCCAAGGAGGGTGGGTGGTGGGACTCGAACCCACGACCTTCAGAACCACAATCTGACGCGCTAACCAACTGTGCTAAACCCACCATATCAACTTCTCCAGCGCCTACTTTTGGGCCATGCGCGGAGAAGCGGGTGATGGGAATCGAACCCACGTGTCCAGCTTGGAAGGCTGGTGTTCTACCATTGAACTACACCCGCGCTTTTAAGCGCAAGGGAGATTATAGTACAAATTTCCCGGGGTGTCAATCACTTTATGACGGACACCCCGAAAAATTTTACGCCCCTGCGTCCGGATCTCCGGAAGGAGTTCCGTTATTACAGCAGGTCCAGGATCTGTGCCTTGGGACGCGCGCCGAGGGCCTTGTTGGTCACTTCGCCGTTTTTCACGACGAAGAGGGCGGGGATGTTCATGACGCGGAACCGGACGGCCAGTTCGGGCTGTTCATCCACGTTGATCTTACCGACTTTGATGTCGGGACGTTCGGCGGCGATCTCCTCGATCACGGGGCCGACCATGCGGCAGGGGCCGCACCAGGGTGCCCAGAAATCCAGCAGCACGGTCTTATCGGACTGCATTACTTCCTGATCGAAATTGTCTTTGGTGATTTGAATGTACGACACGATATATTACCTCCTTCATGTCATGCAGACCGGCCGACCCGCGCGGGCCGCCGGCCGGTTCGTCATTTCTCCGTGCAGAAGAAATTCACGTCGCCGTCCAGCAGGAGCTTCTCCCCCTGGAAGACGCGGGTGCGGATAAAGGCCATCGTGCGGCCGCGTTTGACGATCTCCGCGCGCGCGACGAGCTTCTCGCCCGCCTTGCCGCCGCCGATGAAACGGAAGCCGGCGCCGACGGATACATAGGGGCGGCCGTCGCTCCGGGCCATGAGGCCCGCGGCGATCTCCGCGATGCTCATCATCATGCTGCCGTGTACGGTGCCCATGTGGTTCAGCGCTTCGGGCAGGGCATCCGCCTCGCAGACCGCCTCCCTGTCATTGACGGAGACCGCGCGGATCCCGTTGTGGAGCATGAATGCGTTCTTCGTGTTGGCCATGTCCAACTGAGCCTGATAATCGATCATTTCGGTCCTCCTGAAGTGATATTTCACAGAAGCTGCACAGCCTCTTCACACTTTCGTCATAATCGCCTGCCATAATGAGGGCACAGAAGAAAGAACTTCATCATTTTTCCCCTCCTCTTTTTGGCGCATCTCCCCGGATGCGCTTTTTTTTGCGGCCGGGCATCCGGGTCAGCGCATGCTGATCTCGTACCGGTTCTCATCCTTGTCGCGGCAGACCACGCGGATGCCGGAAAAGTCCTTCTCCAGGGCTTCCTGCATGAGGCCCGCCACCGCCAGGGAGCGGTGCTGGCCGCCGGTGCAGCCGAAGCCGACCACCAGGCGGGATTTGCCCTCTTTGCGGTACAGCGGGATCGAATAGCGGAGCAGGTCCTCGATGCGGGCAAACAAGCCCCTGGCCTCCTCGCTGTCCATCACATAATCGCGCACCGCGGCGTCCTCGCCGGTGAGCATGCGCAGGCTTTCCACATAGAAGGGGTTGGGCAGGCAGCGCAGGTCGAAGACCAGGTCCGCGTCGGCAAGGATCCCGTATTTGTAGCCGAAGGCCACGAATTCGATGCTCATGTCCTCAAAATCCGCCGGCGCGAAGAGCTTGATCAGGCGGGCGCGGAGTTCCTTGGTCCTCAGGCGCGAGGTGTCGATCACGTAGTCCGCCTGCTTCTTCAGCGGCTCCAGATGTTCGCGTTCCATGGCCAGGGCTTCCGGGAGCGAGGCGGCCTTCTTCTGCATGACCAGGGGATGCAGGCGGCGCGTTTCCTTGTAGCGTTTTTTCAGCGCTTCATCGGTGGCGTCCAGATACAGGATGCGGGTCAGGACCTGCTGTTCGGACAGGCTCTGTCGCACGGCGTCCAGGCTGCCCAGCAGGAGCTCCGAGCGGATGTCCATGGTGACCGCGGTCTTTTCGCGGTCCATGCCGCCGCCGTAGTCATGGTCCAGCAGATAGACGAAAAGCTGCGGGGGCATGTTGTCCACGCAGTAATAGCCGATATCCTCCAGCGTCTGCAGGGCCTGCGTCTTGCCGGCTCCGCTCATGCCTGTCACGACCAGAAGTTCCATGCTTCCTCCCGATGAATGAGGTAAAGGAGGGGCGGGCGAATGCGCCCGCCCCCGTTGGGATCGTTGTCAGACCGGTCTTATTTCTTTAAGAATCCGGGGACGTTGATCTCCCGGGTCTGCACCGTGGAGCTGGGCACGGACGGCCGGCGGACGTAGCTGCCGCTGCTGACGGGCGCTTCCGCCTTCTTGTCCTTCTCCTTGTCCTCGGCGGGGGCCTTCGGAGCCGGCCGCTCGCTGCGGAAGGAGGCCAGGGTCTTGGCCGCGCTGTTGCCGGCGGGCTTGGCGTTCTCCGACAGGCCCGTGGCGATCACGGTGATGGTGGCTTCATCCTGGATCGTGTCGTCGTAGGTGGCGCCGAAGATGATGTTGGCGTCCTCGCCCACCAGATCCGTGATGTAGCTGGCCGCGTCGTACACTTCCATGAGGCCGACGTCGCCGGATACGTTCAGGATCACGTCGCTGGCGCCGATGATGCTGGTCTCCAGCAGCGGGCTGGTGGCCGCCATCTTGACGGCTTCAATGGCCTTGTCGTCGCCCTTGGCCCGGCCGATGCCGATATGGGCCACGCCCTTATCCTGCATGACGGTCTGCACGTCGGCGAAGTCCAGGTTGATCAGCGCGTGCACGTTGATCAGGTCCGTGATGCCCTGGACGGCCTGCTGCAGCACTTCGTCCGCGCGCGCGAGCGCGTCCGGCATGGAAGTCCGGCGGTCGATGATCTCCAGCAGTTTATCGTTCGGGATCACGATCAGCGTGTCCACGTTCTCTCTTAATTTTTCAATACCGTTGTTGGCGTTCTGCATGCGGACCTTGCCCTCGAAACGGAAAGGCTTGGTCACCACGCCGACGGTCAGGACGCCCATGGTCTTGGCGATGCGCGCCACGACAGGCGCCGCACCGGTACCGGTCCCGCCGCCCATGCCGCAGGTCACGAACACCATGTCCGCTCCCTGGATCGCGGAGGCGATGTCTTCTTCACTTTCTTCCGCCGCCTTCTGGCCGATCTCCGGTTTCGCGCCGGCGCCCAGGCCCTTGGTCAGCTTCTCACCGATCTGGATGGTGGAAGGGGCTTTGCAGGCCTGCAGGGCCTGACGGTCCGTATTGATCCCGATAAATTCCACGCCTTCCGTGTTGCTGTCGATCATGCGGTTCACGGCGTTATTGCCGGCGCCGCCGACGCCGATCACAAAAATCTTCGCGCCGCTGTCCATGTTGTTGGCTTTTATCTCCAACATCGTGCTACCTCCCGAATGGTCCGTTTTTAGAATACTGTAAATGGACGGCTTAAAAGCTGTCCACCGGATGGTCTCCCTCAGTTTCAAGTCAAGTATAGGGGATTTCCCCCCAATAATCAAGTACGCAGCATCAATTTTTTTGGGGAAAAAGGAAAAAGCCCGGCCTCATTCGCCGGGCTGTGTTTCCTTGAAAACGTAGTGCGGCCGGACGGCTCCGGTCTGGTAATTGTCCAGGTACAGCGTCCCTTTCCGGCCGTGCAGCTCCGGCAGGATGTCCGCCATCAGGAACAGTTTGGAATCCATGTTTTCGGCGCTGCCGAGCAGGACGTCGATGTCTCCCAGATCCACCGAAACGCCTTCGCTGCTGAAGCGGATCCGCTGCGCCAGGGAGGACAGCAGCGTCTCCGTTCCGCCCCACGAAACGGTCTCTTTCTTCAGGAACTGGCTGATGGTCAGGACACTGTCGATCGCGCTGCCGTCCGCCACGGGGAGCTTCTCTCCCACCACCGCGTGGTTCACGCCCAGGCCCGCGACCTCAAAAACGCCCTCCACCTGCTGTTTGCTGCTTTCCACCACCGTGCCGCTCCAGTCGAAATACAGGTTGTAGTCCTGGAAGCGCAGATAGCCGGCCAGCGAGCGCTCGTAAAGGCGGACCGTGACGTCGCGGCCCGGGCCGAACTGCACGTCGTAGTGGTCCACGAAGGGGATCTCCTTATGCTTTCCGAGCCATTCCCGGATGCGCGCGGCGAAATAGCGGGGCTTGACGTCGCCGAAGACCTGCTTCGTCAGTTCTTCCTCGCTGTAATACTGGTTTCCTTCAAAACGGATGGTCCCGGCCGGGATCAGCGCCAGTACGATCAGCACGGCGGCCACGGCCAGGATCGTGATCAGCAGCCACTTTTTCACGTTTTCTTTCTCTCCCTGCGCCCCCGTCCGACACTGATCACCAGGCCCACTTCGCCCATCAGGAAGATGGACGACGTGCCGCCGTAGCTGATGAAGGGCAGCGAAATGCCGGTGTTGGGCAGCAGATTCGTCACCACCGCGATGTGGAAGAACGCCTGGACGGCGATCTGCGTCATGACGCCGATGGTGAACAGCGCCCCGTAGGCATCCTCCGCCTGCACGGCGATGCGCATCATGCGGTACAGCATGAAAATGTAAAGCAGGATCAGCGCGAAGGCGCCGAACAGCCCCAGTTCCTCGCAGAGGATCGTGAAGATCATGTCGTTGGAAGCCTCGGGCACGAAGCCCAGCTTCTGCGTGCCGGCGCCCAGGCCCTTGCCGAACAGGCCGCCGGAGCCGATCGCGTACAGCCCCTGCAGCACCTGGTAGCCGTCGCCTTTGGCGTCGTAGGTGGGATCGTTCCACACGTACAGACGCCGCATCTGGTATTCGTGCAGCGGCGTGTGCTCATCGATCCATTTACCGGCCTGCATCAGCTTTTCCAGGTCCATGTTTTTGATATAGATCAGCAGGATCACGCCCAGGACGAACAGGACGCCGAAAAAGATGTACGTCCTTTTTTTGTTGTTCAGGATCAGGATCATCACGATCGGGATCACGGCGATGATGGCGGCCGAGCTCAGGTCGTTGGAGAACACGAGACCGGCCGGGACCAGGGCGATCACCAGCATGAGCCCCCACAGTTTCCAGCCCCGGATCTGCCGGGCGTACCGCATCACGAGCCAGGCCAGCATCGCGATGACGCCGACTTTCACGATCTCCGCCGTCTGGAACGTCTGTCCGAACAGCGTGATCCACCGCGTGCGCCCGCCGGCCGTATGGCCCAGCGACGTGAACGTGGTCAGGATGATCAGCACGAAGCCAGCGCCGTACGCGACGAGGGACAGCCAGCTGTTGAAGATCCGGTAGGGGACCCAGGCCATGACGAGCATCAGGCCCAGACCGATCAGGGTCGAGGTCAGCTGCTTTCTCAGGTAATAATTCGGGCTCAGCCCCTTCACCGTGGCCGTGTAGTAGCTGGCGCTGTAGATCATGATCAATCCGAAAATGCACAGAAATATCGTGACAAACAGCAAGCCGATGTCATACCCGTATTTCTGTTCTCTCAGATCGATCCGTTTCACTTTCATCGCATTACAGTTTTAAGGCCAGCTGCCTGAATTCGTCTCCCCGCACCTCAAAATTCGGATACATGTCCCAGCTGGCGCAGGCCGGGCTGAGCAGCACCGTGTCGCCCTCATGCGCCTGTTCCGTCGCCAGTTTCACCGCTTCTTCCATCGTGCCCACGATGGCCGTGGGCAGCGGGTACCAGAGATTGATCGCGTCCGCGATGTCCTTCGCGGTGGTCCCCAGGAGCACCACGGACCGGACGATGCCGCGGAAGCTCTCCACCATTTCCCGGTAATCCGCGTGGCGGTCGAAGCCGCCGGCGATCAGCACCACGGGCGGCGTCACCACCTCCATGGCCTTGACCACGGAATCCGGATTGGTCGCCTTGGAATCGTTGTAATACCGGATCCCGTTCTTCGTGCAGATATATTCCATGCGGTGCGGGACCGCGGTAAAGCTCAGCACCTGTTCGCGGAGGACGTCCGCGGGCGCGCCCATTGCGTAAGCGGCCAGGACGCCGGTCATGACGTTTTCCGTGTTGTGCATGCCCAGCAGCTGGATCTCGTCCCGGCGGCAGATGTGGTGCTCCGCGCCGTCCATGCGCAGGATGACGTTGTCGTTCCGCAGGAAGCAGCCTTCCGCCAGTTCCCGCTTCGAGGAGAAGCGCAGCACGCGCGCCTTCGTCAGGGACGGCACGTCCTCCAGCCAGGGGTCGTCGCCGTTGATCACGGTGAACTGGTCCGGCCGCTGGTGCAGGCACAGTTTTTTCTTGAGCGCCACGTAATTTTCCATGCTCCCGTGGCGGTCCAGATGATCGGCGCGGATGTTGGTGATGACCAGCAGGTCGGGGACCAGGTCATCCGTCGTCTCGAGCTGGAAGCTGGACATCTCGATGGCCGTGAACGAATTTTCCGTCGTCCGCGTCGCATATTCCGAATACGGCCGGCCGATGTTGCCCACCGTGTAGGTCTCCGGGTTCACGGCCTCCATGATGTGGCCGATCAGCGTGGTCGTGGTGGTCTTGCCGTTGGTCCCGGTGACCACGGCGACCCTGCCGCGGGAGAAATGATAGGCCAGCGAGATCTCGCTGATGATCGGCACGCCGGCGTCCCGCAGCTGCCGCACGAACGGCCGGTCGAGCCAGATGCCCGGGCTGATCGTGCAGAACTGCACGCGGCGGATCACGTCGTCCGTCAGGTCGCCCAGCACCACTTCAAAATCCCGGCGCCCGTCCAGTTTGGCGTAAACTTTCTCCAGATCGACGTTCGGGTTTCCGTCATACAGGATCGGGACATATCCTTCCTGCAGCAGCAGGCGCAGCGCGTTGGTGCCGCTGATGCCGGCGCCCGCGACCAGGATCGGTCTTTCTTTACTCCACTCCATATCGACTCCTTATGCCAGCAGATACGCCAGGACGCAGCACCAGAAGGTGACCGCGGTGAACACGATGACCACGCGGGGCTCCGACCAGCCGCCCAGTTCGAAATGATGATGGATCGGGGTCATGCGGAAGAAGCGCTTCCCGTGGGTCGCCTTGAAATAATAACGCTGGATGATCACGGAAACGCTTTCCGCGAAATAGATGAAGCCCGCGATGAGGATCAGCAGCGGCTGGCGCAGCGTGATGAACGCCGCCGCCACGAAGCCGCCCAGGGCCAGCGAACCGGTGTCGCCCATGAACAGGCGGGCCGGATAGGTGTTGAAGATCAGATAGCCGAACAGCGCGCCGGCCACCGCGACGGTGAGCGTGCCCAGCCCGGCCCCGTATTTCCCGGACAGGGCCGTCAGGAACAGCGCCACCACCATGGTCACGCTGGCGCACAGGCCGTCCAGGCCGTCGTTTAAGTTCACGCCGTTGTCCGTCCCCACGAACACGAAGAAGAACATCAGGACATACAGCCACCAGGGCATGTTCCATTCGCTCCCGCCGGGCAGCAGGATGCGGGTCGGATCCTCGACCGTGAGGAAACGGTAGGCCAGGAACAGGGCCATCACCAGCAGCTGCAGGGAAAACTTCTGCAGCGGCTTCAGGCCTTCGTTCTTTTTCTTGATGATCTCCAGGAAATCATCGGCGAAGCCGATCAGACCGCACAGAAGGGACACGATCAGGACCGGCAGCCATTCCGCGTGCGCGCGCACGAAAATGAGCGAAGCGGCCGTATAGGCCAGCACGAAAGCGATGCCGCCCATGGTCGGCGTGCCCGCTTTTTTCAGATGGCCCTGCGGTCCGTCCTCGCGGATCACCTGCCCGAATTTCAGTTTCTGCAGGATCGGGATCAGCACCGGCGTCGCGATCAGCGCGATCGCGAATGCGGCGGTGCCGGCCCATGCCAGTTCCTTCATCGTTCTTTTCCCCCCGGATCCAGTAATTAATTGCCCGCTTTCGGGATGCCCAGATAGGGCAGCAGTTCCGTCATGATGGCCTTTTCCAGTTTCGCGGCGCCCTCGTTGGAAACGGTGGTCCCCTGGTGTTCCGGCTCGTCCACTTCCACGAAGATCAGCAGCTGCGGGTCGTCCGCCGGCACGAACCCCATGTAGGCGATCAGGTATTTCTCATCTTCGATGGGGTATTTCTGCGCGGTGGAGGTCTTGCCGCCGACTTTGTAGCCTTCGATGCGGCCGTTGCGCGCGGTGCTCCAGGATTCCACGGTATTGTACAGCGCCGTGCGGAGGAAAGAAGAGATCTCCTCCGTGATGACGGTCTTGACCAGTTCGGGTTCGAATTTCTTTACCAGGCCGCCGTTTTCGTCCACGATCTGGCGGACGATGCGGGGCTGGTAGTAATAGCCGCCGTTGATGAGCGCGCAGTAGGCCGCGGCCACCTGGATCATGGTGGCGGAAAAGCCCTGGCCGAACGAGGTGGTGGCCACGTCCACGGCGGACATCGTGTCTTCCGAGAAGATGAAGCCCGTCGCTTCGCCGGGGAGGTCGATGCCGGTCCGGCTGCCCAGGCCGAGATCGCGCTCATACTGCAGGATGGACGGGACGCTGAGGCGCGCGGCGATATTCATCATCACGTCGTTGCAGGAATACCACAGGCCCTCTTCCAGTTTCAGGTCCCCGTGCGTTTCCGTGCAGCCGATGTGGATGCCCGCCACTTCCTCGCCGCCGTCACAGACGAACTGGGACTCCGGCGTCACGACCGCTTCCTCCAGGCCGATCGCCACAGTGAACGACTTGCAGACGGAACCCGGCGAGTTCGCGTCGCTGATGGTGAAGTTCCGCCACATCTGGTTCCGGGCCTCAGCCAGTTCCTCCTCGGTCATGGCCCGGATGGCCTCTTCCGTGTAGGTATGGCTCATGTCCGCCGGCTCGTTCGGGTCAAAGCATTTATCCGTGCCCATCCCCAGGATCTCCGCGGAATTGGGGTCCATGACCACGACGCCGACGTTCTTGTACTCGTTCGCCGCGATGAATTCACGGATCTTTTTCTCCACGACGGACTGGATGTACCAGTCGATCGTGGATACGACCGTGTTGCCGTTCTCCGGCGACTGCTGGACCTGCTCCATTTCGCCGTTCTGGTTCATGTAGCTGTAACGCTTGCCGTTGATGCCGCTCAGATAATCGTTGTAATACTCTTCGATGCCCCAGTGGCCTTCCGACGCGTCCGTGCCGGAGAAACCCTGCACGGTGCAGGCCAGTGTTTCCTTGGGATAGGTCCGCTTGTATTCCGTTTCAAACCAGACGCCTTTGATCTCGTCGCTGTGGACTGCGCGGCCCTGCGCGTCTTCGGCGGTGTTGTATTCTTCCTGCAGTTTTTCGAAAGCAGTCTTCTGTTCGAGCGTCAGCAGGCGCGCATAGCGGATATATCGGCTGTCCGGTTTTTCATCCAGCACTTTATTGATATCTGCGGCTTCAAAGCCGAAGACGTTCACCAACGCCTGCACGGTGGCGTTCCGGTTGGGCTGCGCGTTGTCGTTTTTGGGAGAATAGAGGATCACCGAGGGGTCCAGGATCAGGGTGAAGACCTCCTCGCTGTAGGCCAGCACCGTTCCGTTGCGGTCCGTGATGGCGCCGCGCCGGAAGGGAAGGACCGTGGAGGAATAGTCCTGCTGCTGCAGGATCTGCTTCTGGTAGGACTCGCCGCTGTCCCGGATCAGGAAGACCAGATACAGCGCCAATGCGAACAAAACTGCCGATGCCACTCCAAAGGCGATCGTCAGTTTTCTCCGCATGTAAATATTCAGTTTCAGGCGTTTTTTGCCGTCACCTTCCCGGGATGTCTTCATACTGTCTCACGTACTCCCTCAGCTGTTCATCATAAGTGATGGTCTCGCTGCCATCTCCGTGGACCATGCCCAGCTGCACGGTGGCGATCTGGTAGATCTCCGCCAGGTCGATCTCCGCGTTCATCTTGTCGGTGTGCAGCTCGTTGCTCATTTTCAGATCCGCCAGTTCCTGCTCCAGTTTCGCGATGTGGCGGCGGGAGGACATGACGGACGCGTTCAGCCGCAGGTACAGGGCTCCGCCGAAAGCCAGCAGGACGGACAGGGCGGTCAGCAGCACGAAAGCGCCGACCTTCGCCGGATCAAAACGAGGCACCCGGCGCGGCCGCGCCGCGCGGGAGACGTCTTCCTGTTCCGGAGGCAGCCGCAGCAGTTCCTCTTCCGGGAGCGGACGCTCCACGACGCGGGTCCTGACGGTGTTGCCTACCTGATAATATTCTTCAAATGTCTTTGTTCTCTTTTCCATTGTTCTCACTCTCCGCTGCCCGTTCAAACACTCTGAGTTTCGCGCTCGCCGCCCGGGAATTGCTCTCCCGTTCTTCCTCCGAGGGGAGGATCGGCGACCGGGTGACCACCCGCCCCCGGCTCACGGCGCCGCAGACGCAGCGCGGGAAGTTCTTCGGGCAGATGCACGGATCTTCCGCTTTCCGGAACGCGTTCTTCACGATCCGGTCTTCCAGGGAATGGAAGCTGATCACGGCCAGCCTCCCGCCCGGCGCCAGGCATTCGATCAGGCTGCCCAGGCACTGTTCCAGGGTGCTCAGTTCATGGTTCAGCTCAATGCGGATCGCCTGGAAGCTCCGCTTGGCCGGATGGCCGCCCATCTTCTGGTATTTCATGGGGATGGCCTTCTGTATGATCTCCACCAGTTCGCCGGTGGTCCCGATCGGTTTTTCCTGTCTCGCCAGGACGATGCGCCGGGCGATGAAGCTGGCGAACCGCTCTTCCCCGTAATCCCGGAGGATTCGCGTCAGTTCCGCTTCGCTGTATCCGTTGACCAGGTCCCGCGCCGTGAAGCTTTCCGCCTGATCCATCCGCATGTCCAGCGGGACATCGTGCATGTAGGAAAAACCGCGTTCGGGATTGTCGATCTGGTAGCTGGAGACGCCCAGGTCCAGGAGGATGCCGTTCACGGCCGGGATGTGAAGTTCCCGCAGCACCTGGGGTAGGTCGCCGTAATTGGCTTTGACGAGGGAGAAGGCGGGATGTTCGGCTCTGGTCTCCGCAAGAGCGGCGGCGAGGGTCTTCAGCCTTTCGTCGGCCGCGGCCAGAGCCTCACTGTCCCGGTCTATTCCGATCAGCCGGCCTTCCGGAGAAAGCCTTCTGAAAATTTCACTGGCATGGCCGGCGCCGCCGACCGTCCCGTCCACATAGACGCCGTCCGGGTCGATCTGCAGGCCTTCCAGGCACTCCCGCAGCATGACGGGCACGTGTTCAAATTCCATACCGACCCCCCTGCCGCTTTATTAAATGCCCAGTGCAGCCATCTGTTCCGCGAGTTCGTCGATATCGTCGTAGCGGGAAATGTCTTCCCAGGCTTCCTTGGACCAGATCTCCGCGCGGTTGCCGACGCCGCAGAGGACCACGTCCTTGATCAATCCGGCGGATTCCCGCAGATTCTGGGGAAGCAGGGCGCGTCCCTGTTTATCCATCTCCACTTCGGACGCGCCGGCCAGCAGGTAGCGGGAGAATTTCCGCGCCCTGGCGTCGGTCAGCGGCAGCGTCTGAAGCTTGTTCGCGAGTTTTTCCCATTCCGCAGGAGAAAAGACGAAGAGGCACCGTTCCAGGCCTTTGCAGACGACGAACGTGCCGCCCAGCTGGTCGCGCAGCTTGGCGGGAATGATGATCCTTCCCTTCGCGTCCAGCGAATGGCTGTATTCCCCCATCAACATGGTCCGGTCCCTCCTTTCCTGCGAAAAATGCGGGGCGAAAACAGAGCGGCGGTCTCAGGAAATCCGCCACCATAAACCACTTTGTGGCACTTTTCACCCTTTCTAAGCATATTCTAACAGTTTCCGAAGGAAAATCAAGTCCCTTTTTGCGGTTTTTTCGGGTTTTCGCAAACTTTTTTTGCATGAAAAAAGAGCCGCAAAATCAACGATTTTCGGCTCTTTGAGAAGTCGGTTTTACAGGTCTTGTAGGTCCCCGCCGGGAGGAGCGGGAAGGCCTACCAAATATGGGG
>JAEEGL010918598.1_pt1 | contig 11880 bp, 7 predicted proteins | sample 9134231 | NCBI WGS metagenome assembly JAEEGL01 (sample SAMN16246548, study PRJNA631951) | gut metagenome | biome: gut microbiome; feature: rumen; material: fiber-attached | host: Bos | place: Iran: Karaj | collected 2018-10 | reverse complement strand
CGTACCATGTCTCGGTGATGTCCACTGCTTTCCATTGGCGCATATGGATGGTCACATAGAACGGCTGCACCATATCTTTGGTAGCGATGACCGTTTCTTGGTATTGTGCGTTGTCAATATACGTCGTGTCCTGCGCCCGTAGTTGCAGACTCTGGTCTCCATCGGCATGCTGCACGATAAGGGCAGGCAGATGGATATGGTCTATATCGCCGAAAGTGGGAAGCAGCTCTATGGCATGCAACTGTGTGCTCGCCAGAAGACCGACCATCACCAAAAGTATTTGAATTACTCGTTTCATAAGACAGGTTACGTTATTCATCGCACTATCTATATACATCTAAACATCGGCATATATTCGTTCGCTTCGACGGATGAGGGAATATCCATCGTACACCTATTTCCAATCCGGCAGCAATGGGTTTTGAATGTGGATCTGTCACCAGATTGGTAGCCAACACGGAGGTATAGTCATTCATAAAATAATGTATTTTTCCCATTCCCGGCTTATCGTTTGCGAACCCCAAGGCCCGGTTGGAGGATATGATTCGTAATGCATCTGTTACTCCGCAAGCCACCCATGCCCGCACCACCAAGGCTGTATATTTGCCGATATGGTATTGTACTCCAGCCCGTAAGACGAGGTCTATCATTCTATTGGCTTTCCAATCGGTCGTTTGCATAGAGGCTGTTGTGGTATAGAACCCGTGGTTCTCCATCTCGGACAAAGTTAACCCCCACTGCGGATAAACCCCGGTGTGGCATGTAGTGCCGTTATAACTCAAGCGGTTAGAGATTGGGAACCCATATCTACCACCGGCAGCAAGGATGATGGTCCAATTCGTACTAACCGGAACGGAGGCATGGACGAAGACCCCCGGTTGGAGATACCAAACATCCTGATTATCATGCCATTGAGAAATAGTGAGATGGTGGTTATAGCCTTCTCCGTCGGTATCTATGACATCATTCCATTGCATTTGTCCGTTAATAGAGGTTCTATCTCCCAAATGAGAAAGATCCAGCCCCATGCCTAAACCTATATAGTTGTTAAACATCAGTATATATTCGCCATGCGCCACGAAAGCCCATGATCCTTTATGAGCGACATCGAGCGTTGAAATAGGAGAGGATAGCTTATAGCCCAAGGTGCTCCACCCTCCTCCTGCTGCGATCTCCAAAATAGAACTCATCTGAGCGGAAGAAGGAATATTCCCAATTACTATCAAAGAGATAATAATCAACAAACGATATCTACTCTTTCCACTATTCATGCCATACGGGTATGATTTCCACGCGTCTATCGAGCGAAATAGCGTGTTCGCCTTCCTGATAGGAAATAGTAGCGGCAAATCCTTTTTGCGTAATTTGGTTTGGATTAACACCCAGATCTATCAGCATTTTTGTTATCACGGAGGCACGTTGGTCAGATAGCCGTTGGTTGTAGCGCTCATTCCCTTCTTTGCTGGCATGTCCGTAAACGAGTATCTTCTGATTCGGATTTTGATTCAAAATGTCGGCTATCTTAATCAGTATATCCGCCGGCTCCAATTTAGGTTTTATTGAATTGAGGTCAAACCATATAACCGCCTTTTCCATCAGTTTAACGATTTGTTGCACGACCGCAGGTTGATACTTGCGGACATATTCCACCCGCTCGTCCAAGCGGAATGAGGTGTCACATCTCATCACATTCTCAAATTGCGGAGGAGCGGGTTTTGTTTTCGCTTTAGGATGCCAACTTATGCCTACTTTGATACCGATAGCCCATGGTCGGACGGCGGTTACATACTCCGACATAATTATGCCGTTATAAGGGGGCATGAAGGTATGATTTCTATATGCGAGTGCGTCTGTCTGGTCAGTACGTTGCCATCCTATATCCCCATCTGATACGCTATTGGAGGAACGGATAGAATGGACGGTATAGTCGAAGAAGAGAGCCGTTATCAGCTCTATCTGCGGGTTAATAACACGCGTGAAACCGATTTCCGCCATTACGGCCGCCGCGGGCATCCGTAATGAAAGGGCATGCGCTGAGGTTCCAAAAGAAGCGGCTTCTTCGGTATAGAAATCATGTTGGTCCACGCCTTCAAGCAGCAGGTTCCATTGCGGGTAGTATCCCTTATGCTCTACCTGCCCGCCATTCAGGCTCCATCGATTGGCAATTGGTAAGCCTATTTTGGCACCTAATCCGGCATAGATATTCCATTTGGGCACAAGAGGATATTGCATCTGAATCATAACAGGAATATCTATCATCAAGGTCGTCTGCCTTTCCCTCCAATCATGAGTTTGGGCGATATGGGTGTAGTTCTCACCGTCAGTATCGGTGATACCTGTCCATTGCTTGGAGGTATTGAGCGTACCGGTGGAGGTATAATTACTACATCCGACACCGGCAGCAAGCGCCCAGTTTTCGGTAAAATACCAAGCATAATTAAGCTGCACTTTACCTGCCGCAAAACCCACCTCTGCTCCGGCTAAACTATTATCGGCATTGCGTAACTTATATCCCATGGAGCCATAGCCCAGACCGAGCCATGATTGGAGATGGTGCCCTTTGAGTGAGAAGTCATTATTCGGTTCTTCGCGGACAGGAACAGAGGTCAAAGGCTGTTGCTCATAATGGCAACGAATGGTATAAACCGTATCAAGCCATGTCGTAACAGTTGCTGTGTCGTTATTGGCAATATCGGAAGGAGTAGATGCCTGCACGACATACGTAGTATCCGATATCGTTTTGGGAGATATTGTAACGACACGTTTCTTAATCGTATACTGTATATTCGAATCCAGGATTTTAGAGAGGACCTGTTTAGGCGAAGCTTCCTTAAAATTCGCATATACCGGCACGTTCACGTTCACTTCCGGCGCGATATTGAGTTTATATCCTGTGGCTTTAGCCAAGTCCTGCAGCACTACCTCCATACGTGCACCTTCATACCGCTTAGTCAAGCGTTTAGAGGGCGCAGCACAGACAACCGTCACACTCAGTACAGAAAGAATAATATAAGCAAAGATTCGTTTCATAGTCTTCATCGTTATAATTACCAAACTCTGATTCGTTGAGCCACTGATTCGTTACCCATTTGTAAGAGGATGATATACATCCCGTTATCAAGATGATGAGGAAGTTCGATATCCTCTCCACGGGTATAGGTCAGCAAGCGTCTTCGCCCCATTATATCGTATATATTGAGTTCAGCAGAACGTCCATTCATTTGAATGCGAATAGGTTCTTTTTTAGCGACATGCGATGGGATCTTAGGGGAAGAGACGGCACTACGGGGTGCCTCTTCGAAAGTGATAGGACAAGACACTTTCAGTTGCCCATCGACGCATCGTGCTATGACATAATACTCTCCGGGAGCCATACCATCCGGCATATACAGGAATTGCTTCGTAGCGCCCTCTATAGCCACACTGTCCAAGTACCACTGCCAACTAACCAAGGTACTATCATGATTATCGCAGAAGAGGACGTCATTCCATTTGCGATATACGAGGTCATTGGTGCATTCAGGCAAGGGGGGATCGCATGATTTGAAGCTAAAACGGAACAAGCGGTTCTCTGTCACAAGTTCGGATAAAGAGATATCATCGACCGCAAAATCATTGCCGTAAGACGCATCCTGGAAATTGACAAGCCGTATGTTTGCCTGGTCCGAAGTGCCGCTATTCCATACGGCATAGACCTGTGTCCAATGCCCGTATCCGCCTTGGGGAGAAACCCGTCCGCCTTGCAACTGGCCATTGATGCTGAACTCCAGTTTCGCCATATTGCTATTCTCCTGATCCCAGTTCATCACCCAGGCGGAGAAGACATAACTGGTCTGCGGGTTAAGTCCCATGACGGTCTGTTGCCAAACCGTCTTATTGACATCCGAACCGCCGTTCACCGCCATCATCATGCCCGAACCGGTGGTATGATCATGAGAGCAGGCAGGAGAAGGGGCTGAGGTATGTACCTGACGCACATCATTGGTGATGGTATAGACCCCCTCGTCATAGAGCGTATGATCGTCCACAGGAGTACGATAGGAATAATCGGTATAAAAACCCGTATTGCCTTGCTCAAAATCGCCATTGACAACTCCAGAGCCCGCCTTCGTAATACGTTCTCCGGCAAATAAGAACCATATATCCTGTTCCGTATCAGAAGGCAAAGAAGCCGTCATTGATTCCGGAGAACCAGATATACGCATCCACTTAGAGCCGGTATAAGCAAACCAATGATAATCCATATAGTCCGGCCAAGAGCCGATGCTAATGGAGATTACGGAATCCGCCATTTGCTCACATACCAAGCTATCGGTATAACTTATTCCCATCGATGAAGGAGCCACAGCAGGCTTAGGAATAAAAAACTGCCATTGCCCTTGCGCATGCTTGTCCGTCCCGCAATCATCACAGGTACCAGCATAAAGAATCGGGTTTCCGCTCCATACCAGGGTATCGGTTTTCAAGCCTGTAGCGGTACGAAAGACGACATACGTCCACGGCCCCGGCGAAGGAGCAGTGGCTTGCCATATATGATTCTCACCCGGGACAAGAGTCATCACTATACATTGTTCGTCCGAAGGGTTATCGACAATAAAACATGCCTCTATAGCGGACTCAGCGGACCAGGCACGAGAAGCATCGAAATACAACACGATGCCTGCCGGAATAAATGCCGCCATGGCTTTTTGCAGGACCCAACATGCTGCCAAAAGTGTAAAAATGCGTTTCATGGTGATTAATACTATTTGTCAATATTGATTGTTTGTTTCAGCAAATCTTCATCTCTGCTGCTTGCACCTACCATTATCTCAAACTCTCCGGGTTCAAAGACCGGCTTCATCTCAGGACCTATATATTGCAAATCCTGCCGGGTAAGGACGAACTCAATCTGTTTCGTCTCTCCGGCTGCCAGAGCGACGCGTTTAAATCCTTTGAGTTCTTTGACAGGGCGCGTAATGGCACTATACCGGTCGCGTATGTACAATTGCGCTATCTCCACGCCGTCTCGTTGAGAGGTATTGGTAATTTGCGCCGACACACGGATGGGGAGAGTATCACTCACCTTCAAGTTACTATAGCGGAAGGTGCTGTAACTCAATCCATAGCCAAAGGGCCAAAGGGGAGCGCTTGATTCACCTGCGGCGTACGGATGGAAGTACATCGAGGGCAGATGATTATAATACATGCCCACTTGTCCCACATGGCGCGGGATAGTAACCGCTAATTTAGCGGAAGGATTGACTTTGCCCACTATGATTTTGGCTATCGCCAAGCCGCCGAACTGTCCCGGTTCCCAGGCCTGAATAATAGCCGGCAAATGCTCCGCCGCATAGGTAACTCCCAAAGGACGACCGGAAATAAGAATAAGGATCGTAGGTTTGCCGGAAGCAGCGACTCTCTCAATGAGTTGATTTTGGAGTCCTACGAGGTCTATATTGCTGCGATCCGTATCTTCTCCTCCGGTACGTTCCATCCATCGTTTGCGCATCATATACTCTCCGGCCACGATAATATTGAGATCGGCTTTCCGGGCTTCCGCTTCTGCGCGAGCTACCTGAGTAGGGCTCATGTGTTGCGGATCCCAACCCTGATCAACGAAGTGTATATCCGCCTGCGGTAATACGGTATGCAATCCCCTGACCACCGTCCATAGATTTTCCTCCGGCTGAGGCTCAGACCAATCACCCATAATATTCTCATCATCGGCATTGATACCGGTAATCATAATCCGATGGTATTGCTCCGGGTCAATAGGTAACAGGTTTTCGTTTTTGAGGAGAACGATAGATTGTTGAGCGGCTTGCAAAGCCGTTTGCTGATGCTCGGGGCAGAAACAAATACTATCACGTATTTCCGCACGACTGAAAGGATGCTCGAATATGCCTAACCGGAATTTGGCTTCGAGGATGCGACGCACACTCTGATCAATACGTTGCTCCGAGATAGCGCCTTCGCGTACGAGTTGGCAAACGGCTTCATTCCATTCGGGACCATGCATATGTACATCTATGCCGGCCAAGATAGCTTGCCGGAAAGCATCTTTATTATCCACTGCGGTAAAATGCAGATCATGGAGATGCTCTATGTCCATCCAATCGCTGATAACCAATCCCTTAAAACCCCAATCACGACGTGCAGTATTCTCAATAAGATCATAATTGCTATGACAAGGGATACCATTGAGTTCGTTATGTGAGGGCATGAGCGTAGCTACAGAGGCTCTTACGTTAGCTTCAAAAGGCGGGAAGAATACCTGCCGCAGCGTTCGTTCGCTCAGATCCGCCGGTGCGCCATTGGTTCCGTTCTGGGACTGCGAGCCGGCGATAAAATGTTTGACGCATGCCAGCACGCCTCCCTCTTGGAGTCCTCGGGTTGTTTGGACACCCATTAAAGATACAAGATAAGGATCCTCTCCGAACGTCTCTCCTACTCGCCCCCATCTGGGGTCTCGCGCCACCTCTACATTCGGATCAAAGGTCCAATACATGTTCATGGCGCGCATCTCCTGTGCGGTCTGGCGAGCGATGGTATAAGCCAATGCGGTATCAAACGAGCATGCTAAACCGATATGAGTAGGATACACCGTATTGCCATAGCATTTCGCGTTTCCATGAATAGCATCTATACCTATGAGGCATGGGATGCCCAACCGACTCTCCAGACATAGTTGCTGCAGATGATTGGCTTCCTCCATGGTGAGTACATGCAGAAAAGATCCTACTTTACCCTCGCGAATCATCTCTTCAACATCGCTGATGGAGTAGCCCGGGTAATAGCCGCTTGCGGTATTACGATAGAGTTCATCTTCGGTCATGACCGAGGAATTGAGGCGTATATGCTCCAATCCGACAAACTGATTCATTTGTCCGACCTTCTCCTCGAGGGTCATGCGACTCAACAAATCCTCGGCTCGCTGAGCGGGGGTAAGGGTCGAATCCTTATACGCCGGTGTATCGGCGTGATGACAAGCGGACAAGCACATTACAAGAACCAAAAAGAATACAACAATCATATCTCATTCAAGTTATTACCAATCCGGCAGATCATCCCGCGTCAGCACATATCGGTTGCCAAAAGCGGCATTCCACCATGTAATATTGGCATGCTCATGATTAGTACCATTAAACTCATTGCTGACCACCGATCTCGTTCTACCTGCGTCATACCACGGCATGAACCAACTCCATCGGGCACCTGCTTGCCATTGATTATTGATGGTAGCCACAGATCCGCATTCGGAGAGGGTGATTATCTTATTAGGGAATCTCCGTTGCGCCGAGGCGAACTCCGAAGCCATAGCTGTTGCTGAAGATTGGTTATACATATCACGACCGATGATATCCACGTAATCCTCGCCCGGATACCATGAATCATCGTTAGTCTCCGTTGTCCATACCCAAATGAGGTTATTGATACGATGCTCCACTACGAGTTTATTGAACATCCATCTCCATAATTTCACATAGGTCTCTCCGCCTCCTGTTCCCCACCAGAACCAACCACCGGCTGCTTCATGGAAAGGACGCCAGATGACGGGGATACCTGCACTTTGAAATTGCTTGAGAATGACAACAAGGTTCTCGATATCGGTTTCGATAAACTGATTCTCCCACGTTCCGGGGATAACGGCATTAGCGGGATTGAAGGTATTGTTTTTGGCATAAAAATCTTTTGCTTCGCTTCCTTGTGCTACGGGTACACGCCAATGCCAGCATGCCAATACGATTCCATTATTATCCCACCAATCTATCATTTGTGTCATATCCGAATAGTTGGCATAGGGTTCGCCCATGTGGATAAAATCGACACAGTTCATGGCGGGCCAATGTCCGGTATGTTTATACACCCATTGCGCTTCGTTGGTATTAAAGGATACATTTGCCATCGTAGCAGAAAGGGTTTTGATACCGTAATTCTCCCGCAGGAACTTATATACCTTAAGGGCGGGTAATGCAGCCGTTCCCAAGGCCTTCTGCGTAGCTAACTGCAGAGTCAGTTCGCGTTCTCCCAAGGTATTAAACACCAGTTTCATATCCGGTAATTGCTGTCCGTTGATATCGGCAATTGCCCCCTTATTGATACAAAGCGTATATTGCGATTCTCCGCGAAGACCGGAAACCTCAATATGCAGCTGAGCGCCTTTTACCCATGGCGAAATCGACACGCCATCCAGCGTGATACGCGTCGGATCCAGCAGAAGAATAGGCTGCGAATAAGTAAACATGATCGTGCTTATCATGGAGTCCACGACCTCTCCTTCCGCCAATGTTTGGCGTACCATGTGGAAATCAGGCAATTCCTTTTTCTCACATGCGGAGAAACCGAATCCCAATAAAAGCAGCGTCAGCAGCCAAAGCGACACATGATGTGATTTGTGATACAAAGTATTCATAGATCTACAGGATTAATTTGCGATTACTATTTTTTGTCCGGCATGTATATAGATAGCTCCGGGTTGCGGTTTGGCGACAGGTCGGCCCAGCATGTCATAATAGTTGTTATCCGCAGGTTTTTCCCCGACCTGAGGAACATCTGACGACAAAACCGGAGGATCCAGATACACGGAGCATACCTGTGCATCAGCAGCCCATGCGTTCATTACTTTCTGTCCCCAATTACAGCTCATATTGCCGGTTGTTTGCGTAGTGGCAGAGTTCTCGTCATATTGGTTGGTAACGAGATCGATATAGTTCAATCCTCCGCCGTTTCCCCACCAGGACCAAGCGAGCCATCCGACTCCTTTCTGACGGGTGTAGGAAATGATCTCATCTTCATCTACATCTTCCCCCTTGTGCGCCCATGCGAACTCTCCTATACATAGCGCGACACCATGACTCAGGACATTGTCGATATTAGTCTGCACACGTCCCGGAGCGCCTGCCACCTCGTACATATGAATAGAGAAGATGACATTTTTTTGCGGATCGGCATTCAGAATATTCTGCGCCTGGTTGGTGAGGCTGGCTACTTCCTGCCCCCACCCCGCAGCATCCACCATCAGACAATGGGTCAAGCCGGCATTCCGGATGGTTTGAATGGCGGTAGAGTACGCAGAAGCGTAGGCGGAATACTGTTTCCATGTTCCCTTCCATTCGTTGGCGATATTGATAATCACCGAATGCTCATGTCCCTTCAAGGCATTCGCCATCTCCACCCAATAGGCAGCAGCCGTTTGCAAAGCAGAGGACTCATCCAATCCGGTATGGTCATGTATCTCAAGCACGAGGATCATCTGCAGCGCTTCCGCTTGTGCGATCATGCCCTGGATGGTAGAATAAGTGTCTTTGGTGTACTGCGTCCCATCCGACAGGGCTACACGTACTGCATTCGCCCCCGCGCGTTTCATCGCCTGCATCTGGCGGTCATAACCATAGCCTTTAAACCAGGCGTATGCCAAGTTAGCGCCCATCATTCGGAAAGGCTTACCATATCCGTCCAGAAGTTGGTTCCCGCTTACTTTAAAGCCCCCCATCTGTGCAGTAGAGCCACCTCCGGATGATCCGCCGTTCAGCCCCGTGAGACGGATATAATCGATACCAAACCATGTCCAGTCAGGCGCTAAACGTATCGTATTAACGCCGGCGGTAAAAGTAAAAGTCCCAAGACACACCTCATACGTACCGTTTTGCTGCGTCAGTTGGGTCGTTCCCGATTGGCCGCAGACCTGCCATGCCATCACTTTGTTCCCATACGGCGATTGCACCCCGACATACACCGTCACGGACGAAACGGCAGAAGCGGAAATATTAAAAAGTACATAGCCGTTGACATCATCGGTATAGAACCATACCACTCCATCATTCAAGGTGCCGCTGTAGGAGGCAGATTCTGCCTGCCATGTCTGAGCGGAGAGCGAGTAGGCAAAGAGGGTGATCAGAAGGGAAAAAATATTTCTTTTTAAGCAGTTCATCGTTATAAGTTATTTAGAATGTACATGATAAGGAACGATACGCGGATTGTCAATCCTTATTTCTACCGGATATTTCTTGCTTGCGTCCGTTTGCGCACCAAAGATCATCAAATTGAAATCGGTATATTGCGACATCTCGCCCAGTATTCTCTCAGAGCTGGTTTCTTCCTTATTCGTATTAAAATCCGCGAGAGGGATAGAGACGGTAGTCCATCCTCCGGTAGCGGCATTAGATACCGTACCGTCTTCGTTCAACCATGGTTTCCAGTGATATTGGGCGTTATTGTCATCGACGGAGAACTCCTGGTCGGATGTCTTAAACCAAAACAGCATCGGCACATCACTCCATTGGATGATATTCACCTCAAATTTCAGTGCGAGCGTATCCGCCATGCCTTGCGCGATAGGCTCTATACCTCGCCCGTCTTTAGCCCAATAACAACCGGACAGGTCATTATTCCAGACCCACGCGCCTACCGCCGGAGCGGCTAAAAGCAGATAGTTACCATCTACGCCATCCACATCCGAAACGGCTCCTTTGAGATAGGAGTTTCCCCACTCATGGGTACGAAAATCCGTTATCAATCCCCGTTTGTCCCGGAAATAGAAGTCAGAAGACGTGCTACCATAAGATGTCGTTACGGTCAGCGGTCCCTCTACGGCACCATCGGGTACGATGAAGGCTATCTCGGTTGCGGAGCAGCTGACAATCTCCACCGCCTTTTCGTCCGCCATGACGAGCTGCAGGGGCTCATAGAAATAATCTCCTTTGAGCACCGCCGTATCACCATCCTCCACATATTCGCACACCATGCTGCGTAAGACGGGAGCAGGGATATAGGTACGGAAGGAATAATCGGTGATTTTATTATCCACCGTCACGAGCCGCATATTATCCGATATCTCCAGTGAGAAAGGCACCGTAACGATGATTGCCCGAGGGCTGACGAGGGAGGAGTTGAGCGCTGCTTCGGTCTTACCGAAAAAGATGGAGTTAACCGATTGCAGATTCGTTCCCACAATAGCTATGGTAGATAGCATCTCTGCCTCATAGATAGCTGAATCGGCTTTCGCCGGATCACAAAGACGTACATAATCAATCACAGCCGGTTTACCGTTTCCGTGATCACGTATATATTCCTCGGAGCAGGAAGAGAGTCCCATAACTATACCCAAAACGACTATCCACATCGCTAAGGGGAGTACATAAACAGTGGTTTTCATATTGATCAAGTTATTTAGCATAATAATCTACAGCCGGTTGCGCCAGGGAGGGCATGGCGGTTAACTCAGAGCCGGGAATAGGAAGATACATCTGCGAGGCGCTGACGGTGATGAGCGCTCTTGTGAGATCGAGCGTATATCCCTCTCTAACAGTCTTTTTGGAGGGGTCAGAGTTATAATATCCCTGCTCACGGTTCATGCCGTTGAGGTATGCCAGGGCTTTCTCCTGATTACGATAGAACATGCGTTTGATATCAAAGAAATTAATCCCTTCAAAAGCGAACTCGCACCGGCGCTCATGTATCAGTTCATCGTAGGTGATAGCGCCATCCTCATCGGCGTTTAGACCGGCACGCGCACGAATGCGTGCATAAACATCGAGCGCCAAGGCATCGGAAGTAGCCTCTCCTCTCCCTATACAAGCCTCCACGTACACCATATACACATCCGCGAGGCGGAGAAGATAGATATTATTGGCAGCATCTTGTGCATCGCCTACTCCTCCATTGCAGTCTGCTGCCCGGCCGATACAATACTTCTTGCAATGCGACAGCATCTCATTCGCCGACTCCAGCTCATTGCCTTGCTCATCGACCACTGCGATATGATAGGTATAGCCACCGTCCGCTTTGTTGATATTGGGATAGAAGTCCCCTTCGCTCATATACACCCATTGGCGCCGCAAGTCTGCAGGGTCATATTGTTTTTGCAGGTTGACGGTAGGACCTTTGCCGTCTCCCCAT
>JAEEGL017210692.1_pt1 | contig 11881 bp, 6 predicted proteins | sample 9134231 | NCBI WGS metagenome assembly JAEEGL01 (sample SAMN16246548, study PRJNA631951) | gut metagenome | biome: gut microbiome; feature: rumen; material: fiber-attached | host: Bos | place: Iran: Karaj | collected 2018-10 | reverse complement strand
GGAAATGGCTATCGAGCTGTTCAAGCCTTTTGTTATGAAAGAGCTTGTTTCCAGAGGAATCTCACAGAATATCAAGAATGCCAAGAAGCTCGTTGAGAGACTTGACGAGCAGGTATGGGACGTACTTGAAGATGTTATCAAGGAGCATCCTGTTATGCTTAACCGTGCTCCTACACTTCACAGACTTGGTATTCAGGCATTTGAGCCCATCCTTGTAGAAGGTAAAGCTATTAAGCTTCATCCTCTTGTATGTACACCTTTCAACGCCGACTTCGACGGTGACCAGATGGCTGTACACCTTCCTCTGTCAGTAGAGGCACAGGCTGAGTGCAGATTCCTTATGCTTGCACCCAACAACCTGCTTAAGCCTTCAGACGGTGGTCCGGTTAACGTTCCTACACAGGATATGGTACTTGGTATCTACTATCTTACACAGGAGAGACCCGGAGCCCTTGGAGAGGGCAAGTTCTTCAAGAGTGTTGACGAGGCAATTCTTGCTTATGAGAACGGCTACCTCACACTCCAGACAAGAATCAAGATCAGAATGGACAGAACAACTCCCGATGGAGAGATTGTTAACGGTATCGTAGAGTCCACTCTCGGAAGATTCCTCTTTAATGAGATCATCCCTCAGGATCTTGGATTTGTAGACAGAAGCAACCCTGAGAACTACTTCAAGCTTGAGGTAGACTTCATGGTTGGTAAGAAGCAGCTTAAGAATATCGTAACTGCTATGATAAATACCCACGGAACATTTGCTACAGCAGAAGTTCTGGATATGATCAAATCAACAGGTTATCACTACTCAACACGTGCTGCCATGACCGTTTCTATCGCAGACATGACGGTGCCTAAGCAGAAGCAGGAAATGCTCGACGAAGCACAGGCAACAGTTGATAGAATTGCAGCTAACTACCGTCGTGGTCTTATTACCGACGAAGAGCGTTATCGTGCGGTTGTTGATACCTGGATGGAGACAGATAAACAGCTTACAGAAGAACTGCTTAAGGGACTTGATAAGTACAACAACATCTACATCTACTATTTTGTATGATCCTACATCCGCATTTTCAGGAACTGTAACCGTGCCCTTGGAGACTGTTATCTTACTTGCATCTACACTTCCTCCATCAGCAACCACTTTCCAATCTACATTCTTATTATTCGCATTTGCAGGAAGGCATGTTGCCTTATATGTTGCCTTGTTGCCCAAAGCAATTACTTCCTGTCCGGTCACGGTTATTTCTTCAACAGGCTGAACTACCGTAACGCTTATGGATACCGATTTGCCGGAGCCATCCGTAGCAGTACCTTTGATGGTTGCCGTTCCCTTCGCTCCCTCCGGAGGCGCAACAACCGGTCTTAAGCCGTCAGATCCGCCAATAACCTTAACCACCTTCTCATTGCTGGATGTCCAAACTATTTTGGACTGATCGGAAGTCTTGACAGGGAATTCATAAATCTTTCCATCCTTGACAGATGTTAACTGGCTCACTTTTAACTCTGCCGAGTAGTGATTGTCTAATGTAATTGCCGAAACAACAGTCCAGTCTGATTTTTCTGCCTCTTTATGAAGTTCATCCTTATAAACGGTTTTTTGTGAAGATTTAGTTACAGAAACGGTCAAATCGTCGGCTTTAACGACAACGGATGACAACTTGACAGAAACAACATTAACAAACATATAGCTCGAAGTACCGCTTCCGTCAGCCGCTGTAGCGACTACTTGGTAAGTACCGGTAACTGCGCCTTCTTTAACTGTTACGGTTCCTTTGTTGTCGACACTGATTTTTGCAGGATCTACGTTATCGAAACCATTACCATCTCTAATGCTCCACACAACGTTCTTATTGTTGGCATTCGAAGGAAGACATGCGGTCTTATATGTTGCTTTGTTCCCTACGGCAATGGTTTCCTGCCCTGTTACAGTGATCTCATCAACAGGTTGTAATACAGTAACGCTTAAGGATACCGATTTGCCGGAACCATCTGTAGCAGATCCCTTGATTGTGGCTGTACCCTTTGCTCCGGGCTGAGCCTGAATGTCCACGATAAGTCCGTTAGGATCCGAAGTATCTGTCTCGACCTTAACTACTTTTTCATTGGTGGATGACCATGTCATATCGACCGGCACAGCCAGGCGATAATCATAGTTTTTGTTATTCTTTTTAACACTTGACAACTGGGTAACTTTTATCTTGGCAAATGTTTCATCTCCATCGGTTCCCGTTTTATCTTCATTGAACAGTTTCAGTGAAGTGAAAACCGATAGTTCTTCGGGGTTTTCCAGTTCAGCGTTTTCATATACGGTCTTGGGTGATGTATTCGGAGCGTTGACTACAGGATGCAAATCATATCCATCGGCTACGGTAATGACTGCAGATGATACCTTGGCAGGTACCACATTAAACGCCTTTGATTCGTATATCCCGCTCCCGTCAGTTGCTGCAGTTACTAATACATACTCTCCGACATCTGCTCCCGTCTTAACTTCTACGCTTCCTTTGGAAACACTGATCTTATTCGCTTCGACCGGGGCTCCGCCTACCGTGGTGACACTCCAGGTAACATTCTTATTGTTTGCATTTGAAGGAAAGCATGCTGCTTTATAAGTAGCCTTGTTGCCCAATGCAATAGCTGTCTGACCGGTAACCTGTATTTCTTCCACGTCCTGAACTACCGTCACGGTCATGGTCTTCTTTACATTGGAACCGTCTCTGGCCTCACAGGTTATGGTTGCGGTACCTTTGCCCTGAGCTACTATTGTAGCCTTTCCCTGATCAGCAAGATCAGCGGTGACTGTAGCGACAGCTTTGTTGGATGACTTCCATTCAAGAGTAACCCCCTCTACTTTGCCCCCCATCATATAGTGCCCGGGATCTCCGCTGGTATCTGTTATACCTGTCACTTTGACATCAACCGTATCGTCACCATCTGCAACATTCTCATCGTAAGCACCCAGGGAACTGTATATAAGGGTTTCTTTTGATTTATCAAGCGTGATTGTATTGACCGGATAGGGATTCTTTACAATTTCTATGTCAGTCTCAGTTATCGCATTACCATCCGAGGAGATACATTCTACCTTAAGAGTACCTGTCTGGGACGCATTGGTTTTAAGGGTTCCCTTGGCATCAATAGTAGCCTTGGACAGATCGCCATCAGTATAAGAAGCGATACGCCAGGTCACTTTCATGTCTGCAAGTTCTTCAGGATCTGTCACAACACCGGTCAGCGTCACAGACTTACCTGCTATCAACTGTGCAGGCGCATTAAGTATCTCAACTACCATAGCATGTTGGATTCCGTCCGTACCTATAGACGGATCAACAGTAAATGTCATCGTAGCGACTTTACTCATAAGACCCATTGCGTTAATGCAGGCAGCCTTGACTGTTACTTTCTTTTTGGCTGTGGAACCTGCCGGGATAAGAGTCGCTACAGATATAGGAGTACCTGTATATTCCAGGCCTTCAATCACTTCACCGTTCTTAATAGCAGGATTCTTGCCATTGGTGGTATAGATGATCATACCCTTGTTGATATTATCTTCATATGCAAGTTCTTGGCCGTTTCCGTTAAAATTCGCCTGACTCAATACAATGAGAGAATCCTTTGGAACAACACCGGATACTGTCAGGCTCTGTCCATCCTGGACCAGACCAAATGAATAATATTCTTCATCTACAAGACCAATCTGAGGTGAAGTAAGATCATCAGCAAACATCTTGGCCGCATTGACTACGCCCGTACCGATCTGAGATGATCCGGCCTTGGTTACGCTTGCTTTGATCACGCGCTCCATAGTATCGGGATCAATATGACCTACAGCACTCATATACAAAGCACATACACCCGCAACAACCGGAGTTGCCATGGAAGTACCACTCATATATCTAAATGTACCGTCATTACAAGTTGAATAGATATTCGAACCGGGAGCTGCAACATCAGCCCAGCTACCGAAGGTTGAAAAACCTGACTTCGCAGTGCTTTCATTAATGCTGGATACAGCTATGACATGATCGTAGCCGGCAGGATATTCCTTATTATTGGCATATTCATTACCCATTGCCACACACATCGTAACTCCGGATTCATAAGCTTCTTCAATCGCCCTTGCATAAGTTCCCCTGTAAGTGGGACCACCCAAACTCATGTTGACCACATCTGCTTTCCTGGGGCCCTTTGCAGAATCAAGGCTCATGTCGCTCACACCGGAGTTATATTCATATCCGGCTACATACATGATAGTTTTGATAAGACCACTCGTAGCCAGTCCGCCTTTTGGGTACATAGGCAACGGAATAGAAAGGATATTTACTCCCGGTGCTACACCTGCACCTCCTTGTCCGTTTCCGGCTGCTGCCGCTATTATTCCGGCGACATGCGTACCATGGCCACAGTCCGGGCCCTGATCATTCATATAAATCGTCAACCCGCTATCATCCATGGATGAAACCGAGGTATATTCATATTCTCCTGTTTGTCCGAGCTGCCCGGTTGCTATGTTATATGCTGTTATTCTTCCTTCAAACTCATCGTGATCCTGCTTGACACCGGTATCAATTACTGCAACGGTAATTCTGTCGCTACCGGTAGTCACACCCCACGCACCATATGAATCGATCGTATCGTGCATCCACTGATAATTATCATTAGTAGGGTTAAGTGCCGGATCGTCAAAGCCATAGCCACTGACTATGTCGTCCCATGTTTTACGTACAGGTGCATCTATACCAAATGCAGAGCTGTAGTTTTGCGACGAAATGTTTATATAATCTTCTGTATCTTCAAGATAAAGAATAAAGTTTGGTTCTACCGCAGGAATCTTTTTATAAGGATCTGCACCGGCCACTACTGCCTGCTCAACCGATAATACGGAATTCTTAAGTGAAATGGTCGCAACCATAAATGAGTAGTCAATCAACTCTCCACCATAAGCATCCGCAATGGCTTCTGCATCAGCAAGTGAATCGGCGATACATATAACTTCATCCGGCACATAATCCTCTCCGGGAGTAAGTCCTGCCAAGATTGCTCCACTGCCATATGAAGCAATTCCCTTTTTTACCTCTATCTCTGTCTCCGACATAACATAATTATCGGGCATTTCGAGAAGGCCTTCGGGATATTCATCGGTAACATCCGCAGGTTCCTCAGCTTCGCCGGCCCCATCGAGCACTGTATTCTCTTCAAGTTCTGCTTCGATCTCTTCATCGCTTAAGATGAATGTGTCGTCTTCAGACTCAGTATCACTATCAACAAGCAGCAATCCGCCAGGATCCTCCGTCTCCTCATCCGAGAGTATGAAGTCACCTTCATCAAGCGATGTTTCAGGATCGCCTGCCAGTTCAGCTGCATATACGTTTGGCATAGCCTCGCCAAATACCATAACGAGAGCCAGCACGAGTGCAACCAGTCTTGCGTATACCTTTTTATTCATGTGCGGTAAACTCCTTTCAAATAAATATAGATAATCTTTTCCGCATAAAAATTCGATGTAATTCAGGATTATATCACGTAATTAATCCCGATACTTTCGTTTAAGCGATATTCGGGATCAGTATCAATTGCCTATTATATTAAGACAGTTAAACTAAGCAAATCGGGCCACATAAACCGGATTTATTGTACAGGCTGATCAGCCCAGCCATGATCAGTGTTTATCTGTATTCCTCCGTAATCAGGGTCGACCGGATCATCAAGATAAACCATCGAATTTAATTCAAGCGCCGGCCAGCCGTTCTCACGGCCGCGGGCTATGACAGCCGACGGATCTTCTTCCGTATGGAAAGTAGCGACCCCATACGAATAGTCAACAAGCTCTATTCCGTACATTTCGGCTACATTTTCAGCCTCATTCCTGTCCTCAGCGAGCATGAGAAGTTCGCTTCCGGAAACCACTTCCGCGCTGACAGACGTTCCCGAAACAGGGGCTGGTGTCCTTCCGCACCCTGCAAGGACACCTCCAACCAGGACCATACCAAGCACCGTGAGCGCTATTCTCTTTTCCCAAAAGAGCTTATTCCTCATCTTCCACACGCTCTTCGCTTAAGATCTGTGTTGCCCGCTCAGGAAGTATCACTTCCGTATCCTGCGCGATGTATGTCGTCACGTATCCGGTGCTTATGAACTCATCAAGCGCTTCGACCGCAGATGCGCCGATCCTGGATGCATCAACGGAGATCGTTGCCTCGAGCAGTCCTTTGCTGACGGCTTCCAGAATGTCCGTTGAATCGTCGAATCCGTACAGTGCCACGGTTCCCGTTTTGTTATGATCTACGGCCGCCTGGAAAAGACAACGCGTATAGACCGAGTTTAGCGCGACCATCGCATCAGGGAGATTGCTTCCTATAAATATATCCCGGATATCTTCTTCCGCGGTAAATGCAGTCTCATTATTCACATACCGGCCTTCGATCTCGCAGGAATCAGCAACCCCGCGCTCGGCAAACTCATCATAGATACCTGAGATCACAAGGTTCTGGTTTCCGCCGGAGTTCTCATTGTCCATGACCACATATACTGTAATATCGTTGTCGGCATAGTCTTTTAACAGTTCCGCGCCGTACTGGCGGCCGATATTGTAGTAGCTGAATCCGACGAAACAGACACGGTCAGACTCCGCACAGTCATTAAAAACGCATACAACGGGAATTCCCGATGCCACAGCTTCATTTACAAGTTCCGCAAGTCCGGGATCCGTATCACCGTCTATGATGATACCGTCCACGGATGCTTCCATTGCGATCCTCACGAGGTCGTTGCGGTCATAATCCACGGTCAGATCTTCTCCGAACTTCTCAACATAGGCATCAGACTCATCACCTCGCGCTCTTGCGCCGTCATATATATTGTTCCAAAGATCATCATCCCCGCCCGTATGGATAAAGGCATAATGTCTGGCATAGACTCTGCCCGGAGCCTTGCCGGGCGTCGTTCCTTCGCTTATGAGCATCCTGCGCGTCACAAGCGTTCCGATCGTGACAGCTATCATCAGCAGGATAAAAGCAAATATGAGTTTTAATGATATTCGGCTTTTGGAATCCATTATGGTGCGGGCTATTATCTTTTACGAATACAATGTTCCGACCATCTCGGCTATCGTATTCGCGTGGCTCCTAAGTTCTTCGATGGTCTTGTCGATCTTCTCCATCTCTTCGTTTTCGGTAGTTACATTATTGCTGATGTCAGAGATCTTGGTCAGCATATCCTTGACCGAAGCATTCATGCTGCCTAAGATCTGACCGATATTCTCGGTAGTTTCCTTGGTGGAATTGGACAGGCTCTGAACCTCGGTGGCAACCACTGCAAAACCGCGTCCTGCTTCGCCTGCGCGTGCGGCTTCTATACTGGCATTTAAGGAAAGCAGGTTGGTCTGGTCGGCTATGCTCTGAATGCTGTTGATTATGTTCATTGAATCATCGACAGATTTCTCGATCGTATGAGCGGAATTAACCAGATCAGACTGCTTGTCAGCAACATCTTTCATCTGATTGGCTGCGTCACGCACTGTGACCGCGATATCCGATATGCCCGAGATCAGCGATTCTATCTTCGGCGCCATCTCGCTCTGGAATCTGACTTCGTTTTCTTTTTGGCCGGTGATATCCAGAATGGTGCCTGCTGCCATCAAAGGCGTCTTACGGTCCTGCGACCATACAACGGTACTTGATGCGCGAACCCATCTGTACTCGCCGTCCTTGTGCATCATGCGGTATTCCATATCAAAAACGGTGTTGCCGGTAGGATCGGAAAGCTGCTTGGCCATAGCTGCCGACGCGCCGGGAACATCGTCGGGATGTATCTTGGTGATCCATGATTCCATGATATCCGGGAAATCATATGAGCCGGAGTAGCCGAGTATTTTTTTGAACTGATCGGAAAAGACCATGGGCGAGTTGATGTCATCTATCGCATACTTGGTCAGATCCATACTCCATGAACCCTCAAGCATCATCCGGTCAACGGCTCCCTGTCTGCGCTGTCCAATCTCAAGTCTCTCCGCCGTCCTGGCCTGTTCATCTATATCGGAAAAAGTCCCGAGGAATACGATTGGGGATCCGTCGGGCTTTCTGATGCACTGGCCCGTAGCGTGGAAAAGCTTATAATCACCCGTTCCGGTTAAAAGCCTGTAATCGATGTCGTATTTGGTGCGGCTGGTCTTGTCTGCAGCGGAAGCCGCAAATGCAGCAAATACTTCGGGAGCGTCCTCAGGATGGATGATCTTGCCGAGAGAATCTATCTGATCGGGAAGCTCTTCTTTGGTGAATCCCAGCATCCTGCGCATAGTGTCCGTGTAGATAACTTCTCCCTGCTCACCCTCATCCGTATAAAAACAGAACCACAGACCGAGCGATGCGCATCTGTTTACAGCTTCAAGCTCCTCTTCTGCAAGATCGGCGCGCGCCTTCTCTGCTTCAAGCTGCTCCTTAAGGTTCCGGATCAATTCATCTTTTTCAAATGTGTCTTTTGATTGTCTTCCAAACATGGGCCGCCCTCCTTTTCCCCATAAGTCATAAACCCTGTTCTATCATCTTATCATATGGGTATGCATTATTCTATTTAGAAGCTGTCACTACAGTTTCTTTTCGATCTCTTCTATGACGATCTTCAATGCTTTGATACGAGCATAGTTCTTGTCATTTGACTCAAGGACATACCAGGGAGCATTGGTGGTATTGGTCTTCTGAAGCATCTCATCTACCGCAACCTCATACTGATCCCATTTCTCGCGGTTTCTCCAATCCTCATCAGTGATCTTCCATTGTTTCTCGGGAGTGTTCTGACGGTCGGTAAAACGCTTCAGCTGGGTATCCTTATCGATCTGAACCCAGAACTTGATCACCACAGCGCCCCAGTCGGTAAGTTCTTTCTCAAATTCATTGATCTCATTATAAGCTCTCTGCCAGTCGTTTTCGCTGCAGAAGCCCTCGAGTCTCTCAACCATGACCCGTCCGTACCATGTACGGTCAAAGATCGCTATATGACCGGTGCGGGGAAGTCTGGTCCAGAACCTCCACAGATAATGCCTTGCTTTCTCATGAGGCTCCGGGCTTGCGATCGGGTGCACCTCAAATCCCCTGGGATCAAGAGCTCCCGTGATCCTCTTTATATTCCCGCCTTTTCCTGCCGCATCCCATCCTTCGTATGCGATGATGACAGGTACTTTCTTGCGATAGAGTTCGTTGTGAAGCCTGGCGAGTTTCTTCTGAAGCCTGTCCAGTTCTTCTTTGTATTTTTCATCCGGAACTGCCTTATCAAGCGGAATCTCCGACAGCTTCGGTGTCTTCCTTAACGGAAATACATTCTGAAGAATGGGAACAGCCTGAGCTCCGCGTGAAAGAGCGGTATCGATCCCGTTCACGAGAATATCAAGCAGCTGGACCTGCGCCCATTTCTTTTCTTTGGCATCGATGATATACCATGGTGCCTGCGACTGATTTGTCTGAGAAAGATACTCTTCATATACGTCTATGCATTTTTCGTAATGCTTATTCTGCCAAGTATCAAACTCACTGACTCTCCACTTCGTATTCTTGTCTTCCGTAAGTTTCTCTATTCGCTTTTTCTGTTCCTTTTTATCGATGTGAAAAAAGAACTTAAGGACCAGATATCCGTTATCGGTAAGCTGTCTCTCGAAATTCCTGATGCTCGCCATGCGGTTCCGATACTCATTATCGGAAAGTTTACCGCTCAGGTATTCGCCGGTCACTTCCTCCATCCAGCTTCCGTCCAGGAATTCGTATTTCCCCGCTTCGGGAATCTTGACAAAATGTCTGTAAAGGAACGGCTTTCGTAAGTCATCCTCTGTCTTCTCGCCCATGGTCGCAACCTTGAAAAACCTGGGATCTATATTGCGGATGACTTTACCGAGCACACTTCCTTTTCCCGCAGCTCCCCATCCTTCAAGGATCACAAGAACCGGCAGCTTATGCTCTTTGATAAGAGTCTGTTTGGTGGAGAGAGCGGCTCTTAATGCGTCAAGTCGTTTTTCGACTTCCTCATCTGAAGGCCGTTCGGATTTTTTGTAATCTTTCAACATGGCAGTCACCCTCCTTTGGTATATTTTTGTGAACATAATTTAACCTTATTGTACCATATTGCCTGCGTTAAGTAACTCAAACAAAAAACGCCCCAAACCGTAAAGTTTGGGGTGTTTGCTAAGAGGTGCTGAACGGATTTGAACCGATGATCAGGGAGTTGCAGTCCCACGCCTTACCACTTGGCTACAGCACCGTATTCATATATACACTGCCGTGTCTGCGACAGACACAAACAGTAGTATATATGAATAGTGTAAAAAAATCAAATAAAAATTACTTCAAAAAGCAATCTCTCTTACAGATCGTAATACATCGCAAACTCCATAGGATGCGGGAGTTTGGATATCTGTGATGAAGCAGCCTTGTTGCGGGCGATCAGCTGCTCAAGGAGTCTCTCGGGGAATACTCCGCCGGCTGTCAGATAATCATGGTCAGCCTCGAGTTCTTTGATCGCTTCATCCAGAGATGCGGGAAGACCGGTGAGCTTTGCTTTTTCCTCATCGGAAAGCTTGTAGAGGTTGCAGTCATAAGGACCCCAGCCGTTTGCGTGGGGATCGATCTTGTTCTTGATTCCGTCAAGACCTGCCATAAGGATTGCTGCGTAAGCATAATAAGGATTGCAGGTAGCGTCGGGGTTGCGAAGCTCGAATCTCTTGGTCTCGGGAGTCTTCGCATAAGCGGGGATACGGATCACGGCGCTTCTGTTGCTCATCGCATATCCTATGGTAACGGGAGCTTCGAATCCGGGAACCAGTCTCTTGTATGAATTAGTTGAAGGATTGGTGATCGCGCACAGAGAACGTGCATGTGAGAGAAGACCACCCATGAACCAATGCGCTTCCTTGCTCAGCTGGGCATATCCTTTTTTGTCATAAAAGACAGGCTTGCCGCCCTTGAACAGAAGCATATGGACATGCATTCCGCTTCCTGCCTCAGCTGCGAGGGGCTTGGGCATGAATGTCGCAGTTATTCCGTCGGCTGCAGCTTCGTTCTTGATGACGTACTTTGCAGACATCGTGTCGTCAGCAAGCTTGAGCATATCGCCGAGTTCAACTTCGATCTCCATCTGTCCGCTGCCGCCGACCTCGGGATGATGATATTTAACGTCAACGCCCCATTCCTTCATGGCCAGACACATGCGGCTGCGGATATCGTTTCGGATATCGGTGGGCAGCGTATTGTGATAGCCTGCATGAGGCAGAACCTGATAGCCGTTGTTGTTGTCGGGGCTGCCCGATGCATAAGCTGCCTGTGAGGTATGGATCGACGTGAACATGTCGTAGTAATCCGTGTTGTAACTTACCTCATCAAAGAGATAGAACTCATACTCGGGGCCTATGATCATCTGGTCGGCCACCTTGAGTTCCTTCATGTATTCGAGCGCGCGGATGGCCACGTTCCTCGGATACTGGTCAAAAGGCTTGTTGTCCGGCAGCTGGATGACTCTGACGTCACCGATCATTGAGAGAGTCGGTATCTCAGCGTATCTGTCGATCACTGCCGAATCCAGAACAGGGATAAAGACCATGTCGCTGTTCTCGATCGGGGCATAACCGTAATTTGAGCCGTCAAAACCGATACCGTGCTCCATCGTGCTCTCTGTCAGGCGCTCTGCGGGGATGCTCAAGTGCCTCCATCTGCCGTCGATGTCGGTCAGTTTGAAGTCCACCATCGCAATACCCTGATCTTTGATCAGTTTCTGAATGTCCTTTGTGGTTTTTGTCATGGATACCTCCTATATTGCCCATTATTCTTATCCGCTTTTTGCTGTTCATTTATGAAAAAAATCATATAACATAATGGTATCTCTTTGTGAAGTGGAGCGCATTAAT
>JAEEGL016883704.1_pt1 | contig 11881 bp, 6 predicted proteins | sample 9134231 | NCBI WGS metagenome assembly JAEEGL01 (sample SAMN16246548, study PRJNA631951) | gut metagenome | biome: gut microbiome; feature: rumen; material: fiber-attached | host: Bos | place: Iran: Karaj | collected 2018-10 | reverse complement strand
GTGTATTCCTTTAATCACGATTTGTACGATTAACTTTGATTTACATAATTATAACAAAACAGCCGCAGAAATCAAATCCACGGCTGTTGAGCAAAACTGAAATTATCCATACTAAAACAACAGTCATGGACGTTCCACGACTGTCGAATCACTTACTGTGCAGAATTGGGATTTTATTTACGCCACCTGTTAATTAAAGGCGTTGACGTAAAAACTGTATCCAGACTGTTGGGACATTCCAAAACATCTACCACGCTGAATATTTATGCGGCAATCACCAAAGAAGGATATGATAAAGCCGAGTCGGTTTTGAACGGAAAAACACCGATAACCGTGCCTGATTCAGAATAAAAAAAGTACGAAATTTGGTACGAAGTAAATCTTTTAAGTATAATTGTGAAAAATCAGTTATCATTTCATGATAACATGGAAAAATCGGGAACCCGCTTACTATGCGGATTCCCGATGTTTTTTTAATTGGTCGGAGCGACTAGATTTGAACTAGCGACCTCTTCCACCCCAAGGTAAATTTTGGTGTTATGCTAACTTCAAACAGCTTCAACTAAGCCCGATTAATAGCGGTTCTTAAGCGATATTTTTTTGTTTCAACAGTTAGCAGGTTTAAATGGTTTTAAGCAGGTTTAAACATCAAAAAGGGCAAAAAAAAGGCAAAATTATTTACGCAAGCCTTAAGAAAACATAGCCGATGATTCCCCTTATTGTTTACGAGCGTAATTTGAATAAATCCAGCCCGTATGGTCATTACTGCTGACTTTGTACCAAGTAGTTCCATGTAGTTTTACTAAATGGTTAGGCGCAAACCTAACATCCGTTGGACGATTGTCGATGTTGACGCGGCAAATTATTTCCCTTCCAGTATCTCTTACGATTTTGATTGCCATGCCTTTGCCTAACTGAGTTCGTTTACTCCCGCTGCTTACATAAACATCATCGCTAATAACAATAGCAGCTGACGAATCAGTACAGGTTCCTGTCTCAAGCAGTTCAACCAAATCGCCTTCACGCACGACACCTACTGCATTAGCATTGGTAGTGGGATTTGCCCTTAAATTCACTTCGCCCTTTGCTACAATCTTAACCATATTCAAAGCAACTTTACTGTTTTGAGACGCCTTTTTGGCTTCCGTGCTGTCAATACGCCATTGTCCATTAATTTTAATAAGCTGGGCCTTACCAACAAAGTACTGGGTCAACTTTCCACCATCAACCTGATCTTCGGCCTTTAACTTATACGTTAAAACCGCAAAATTGCTGTTTTCGTTTACAGTATTCAGTTCTACAACATCGCTTCGTAACGTTGTTGTGTACCCGCGGGCAAAATTGTCATAGCCCTTGACAAACCTCTGATAATCAGGGGACAGAATATTGTATGCATCCGCTAATTGCCTGTTTGTAATAGCTTTATGGAAACTTATAAAAGCGTTTCTGGCAGTGTCCTGTTTGACTGCTGCTAGCGGCACCGGCTTTTCAACCGGTTTAGTTTTTTGATTGGAATCAGGGATACTTACTTTGTTAGTTTGTCCGGCAGCAGGTCTTGCGGCAGTCTCTTTTCTGCCGGAAGAACCGCCTAAAAGAAAATAACCGCCTAGACCACAGACAACTATCGCTGCCACGATCATAGCAATAAGCTTCTTATTTTTAGAATCTGCAGGCTGTTCCTGGATCGAAGAATCGGGACCAGGGCGAACCGCATCGGTTGCTTTGTCCGTTACAGTTTTTTCGGCTTCGGAAGCCACCTTCGGGAATGAAGAGGCTGTTCCGGCAGCAGTTTCTGCAACAACAGTATTGTTCTCTTTAGGTTCGTCGACCTTTTGTGTGGGCTCTTCCTGAAGGTCCTTCGCCTCAGCTGCGTTGGTGTCTGGCGGCAACTGGATATCCGGCTCTGTATGCCCGTTGTCTTGGGAAACGTTTTCTGCTACAGGGCTGACTTCCGAATTATTTTCATCTTCGGCAGGTTCTTCTGGTTCTTGCACAACAGCCTCAGGCTGCTGCACCTGCTCATGAGAACCTTCTGTTACGTCAGAATTGGCAGGTTCTGCATCCACGTTATTATCGTCATCCGCATCATAATAATTTTTTTCGGGTACTTCGCCACGATAAGTTGTTTCCCGGAAAGCCGGTTCTTCAATTTTTGGTTCTTCTGAATGAGCGTTATCACCATCCGTCGTTTTATTCAAGCCTTTTTTGAAAGAACGGAAAGAACTGATATTTTCACTTTTTACATCTTCGTTCAGCTTGCGCCAAAAATCGTCTTTTTTCATTTCTGCATCTCCGTATTAAAACTTATTGCCGAATCCAAAAGATTGCGGCTGGTATTCTGCCGCATGCGCCAATGGATCCTGATAACCAATGATTGTATCCGCATTTCCTGCAAAGCTGATGTAATCGTCTGCTCCAAAAACATTTGGCATAGTTATGCCAGCCATGTGATGGCTCCCGTCATATAAAAACTCTCCGCCGATTCCATTTGGCATAGTCGTCCCCTTCAAGTGCATGTGCGCATCGTAATGATCCATGCCGCCATGCACATTGGGCACGGACCGGCCAACCATCTGCCCATGATGATAGGTTTCCACGGTTCCGTCCGAAAGTTGGACGTGATGAGTTCCGTCATGATCCATGCCAGGACTGTACATGTCATGCTGGTGATCTACAAGCCGTCCTCCATGATAGATGTCTACTCCACCTTCAGCGGAAGGCATGCCGTAATAAAGACCGGGGCCATGTTCATGCGTCAGCTCTGAACCAACGATTCCGCCATCATGATCCACACCGCTGAAATAACCATCGCCGAAACTGGTGTCAAACTGGGTAAAAACGCTCATCCAGCAACCCTCCTAACATTGCTCCAGGTAATCCTTTAATTCAGTTATCTGTCTGTTCAAAACCTCCAAGTCTTGCATCAGGCCTTCGCCGGCCTTTTCTTTTTCAGATACTTCGGCCTCTATCTGCTCTCTCATGTTTTCCAACAACACCTCAAAGCCGGACTCTGTATTGCTCGCTATTGCCAGCGATCTTGAATCAATATACGTATATAACCTGTCCTGTAGCCTTAAAACGCTGGAAGCAAATTGTTCCTGAACCTCCGGAATGATTTGGGCTTTGGCTTCCCGCAACTTAGTTTCCAACATCTGTCTCTGGAGGAAAGGGAAAGCCGCCATGCTGATAAACGGCATCAGGATCGGCGTGCCAATCAGCATCATCAGTCCGGCGCCGCCAGCTGCTATTGCCCCGGCCTGTATATTGGTTCGAGAGACATCTTTTGCGGTCAGGTCAAAATTAAAGACGCCCGTATGCTGCATATTCTCATTAGATACAGCTTCAATTTTGACTTTTTGGTTAAACCGGTAGGAAAGACCTCTCGAAATTTCACGTTCTAATGACGTCAGCAGGTGCTCAATCTGCGGAGAATAATTGGCGACCCAGGTTTCCATTTCGCGCTGCATCAGTCTGGATATCCTGCGTTCCACATATTCCTTAAAATCTGCACCTTTGTACATTTCAATATTCTCGACGACTGTTTCTTCCGTCCGATGGTGAAAGAAGCGCAGAGACTTATTGACCATAGATTTTATGTTCTGTTTCTCCCGATCTACGTATTCGGAAATCTGAATTTTGTCGTTTGCCTGATCGTTGATCATCTGGCGAATCTGCACAACAGCTTCTTTCAATGCTCCAATATCCGCGTTCTTTATAGTTCTTCTATTCTCAAGATCACGCAGACGGGCATCCAAAATACTCCGGAGACGGCGTTTGTAATGGAATATTTTATTTTGTTCTACTTTACCATTGAAAACCATCTCTTGCAAAGCGTCTGTCAGTTCTTCAATTCCGGAAGCTGCGGTCAGGTTTGGTTTATTTTGCAGAATACCCTGTAACGCCCACTTGGCAGACAACGGATACAATTGAATTTTTCTTAGCTGTGCATTCCTTTCGCCAATCTTAAAGGCCTTGCCCAGGCGAATGCGCAAGTCTTCCAAGTAGTCTTCGTCTTCTTCTTCATCTACAGCATCATATTTGTTAGCAGCAAACAGGATAGTATCTAACCCTAGGGGCAGAAGCTTACTGTCGATAAAGTCTTTTTCCGTTTTCTTTAGCGGTGACTTCGCATCCAAAAGAAAAATAACAGCGTTTGCTTTTGGAATAAATCGGTAGGTCACTTCGCTGCGGGATTCGTTTATGTCATCTACGCCCGGTGTATCTACAATGACCAAGTTATTTTTAAGAAGTTCTGCCGGATAGCCAATCTTTATGTATTTGACGTTCTTTGCAAGGCCATCATCTTTCCGGGCGGAAAACCGTTGCAGATATTCCCTTGAGGCTTCGCCGGTTTCTTCCCGGCCGTCATTCATAACGACCTGAACCGTGGGCGTTTCGCTATACATCAGCGCGTTAATGGTAGCTGTTTCCGGCAACACATCTGTCGGCAATAGTTCCGTACGTAACAATGCATTGATAAAAGTGCTTTTCCCGCGCTTGAACTCGCCCAGGACTACTACAGTGAAAAAATCATTCTCCACATCTTTTTTGAGTTCCTGCAGTGCCGACAATGCTTTTTCGTCCTGCCTGATATAGTCAGTCTCTATGATATCCTGTAAAATTTTCCGGACTTCCGATTTCTCTTCTGCCAAATTCATTCTCTCAGTACCTCCGCCAGACCAGTCCGAATCTGTTTCACTTCTGCAAACTGTTTTTCTATGAGCTGTGCTTCTGCCGCCGCATCCCGTTCTTTGGACTCTTTCGCGTCAATCAGGCTTCGTAACTGCTGTTCCATAGTTTCCAGGCGATTGTCTGCTTCAATCTGCATTGAGGAACAGATTTCATCAACAGACTTACGGTATTGCCTGGATACATCAGTACTAAAATTTTTAAGCATTTTCTCATACTGATTTCTGACCTGTTGCTTGATATTATCTTTACGGTCGGTAACGTTGTTTGACGCTATCATGTATCGAGTACCAAGAATCGTTATAAAACCGACGAGCCATGATCCAGTAGCAATTGAAACCAATAACCCAGCCATGTCAGTTGCCAGCCGAGAACCAAGCCCGAGCTCGACAGGCGAACCATGACCTTTAACGTTGATATGGACTAGATCAGCAAGTTCGTTGGAAATAGGCAGGAATTTTGCGGGGAAATCCATATCTTCCCATATTTTTTGCAGTTGACGGATTGCCTCTTGGGACTCCCGCTGTATGGCCTGGTGCTGCAATTCATTTATATCTTCTATAAATTGTTTCTGAATCGGCGTTACAGCTTTGTCGACCAGATACTGTACATCCTGACTCTTCATTCCGTCGTGGTATCCATTGATCGCCTGGACTGCAGCCTGCTTTATACGGCTGGCCGTTAAGTCTGCCCTCTGCAGTAAATTGCCTTCTTCCATCATCAGGCGGGAACGAAGATATTGCGAAATACGTTCAACGGCTTCTTTGGTCTTTTGGTATTTGGGCCGTTGTTCTTTCAGTTTTTGGCGCAGTTCGTCTGCTGAACGCGATGATGCATCCTTCCGGGATTTTAACGTGTTCTCTATATCGTCCAGAGCGCTTTGGCAGCACTGGACATACTTTCTTAGTTTGGCCAATCCCTTTTCTTCGCTTAAAAATCGTGCCAGCGACATTTCAAATTCCGGGAAACCGGTTTCTTCGATGGACCCAGGAAGAGAGAGCAGTGTCTTCTTCTTAAGTTCTTCTCCGTTTTCTTTTCTGCGGTACAGCAGTGCCTGTTTACTGGAAACAAGAAAAATACGCTTGCTGAAATCGCCGACATCAGACAGGTTGTCCAGAACATACTGTTTGACCCGTTCTTCTTCCTCCGGCCCGGATAGCTGATCCTTATAATTTATAACAATAAAAATATCCCTGATCTGGTTCCCTAATACACGTTCCTGCAGGAATAATTTTTCCGATTTCGATAATGCCTGATCGGCACCCAATATCAATATGGCCGCTTCTGCATTTTGAAGATATTCGTAAGTGATTTCCATACGTCCGACATTCAAATCGTTCGTGCCCGGCGTGTCCACAACTTCAACGCCATTCCTGCAGAATGAAAGCGGATAGGCTATCTCAGCAAATTTTATCTTGGAAAAATCTTCCGTTTTTTTAAAATAGCTTTTGACTTTTTCTAAATTTGACGGATCCGCTTCTGTTTGCGCCTTTATTGCAAGAAACTCTTCGTCAGAAATACGCTTAGGTCCATGACCAGCATCTTTATAGTGCAATCTATATACCGGTTTATCGCCGTAAACTATTTTACTGATTATATTTGTCGTCGGTTGCTTGCTGGAAGGCAAAATAGATTTACCCAACATCGCATTTACAAATGTTGATTTGCCACGAGAAAACTCCCCTATAACAACAAGAGAGAACTTTTCATAGTCTAAATTTGCTAAATTATCTTGCAATTTATTATTTAAATAAATTAAGTTGAAATCATTTAACAATTTTATAGTTTTAAGAATCTGTTCTTTTAATTTTTGTTTCCGTTGCTGATAGTAATACAATTCCATGTATTCGTACTCCCATATATAGTCGCTTGACACAAATTAATATCTACCACATATATAATCCCTCAAAATATACTATTAATTTTCTTCATTGTCATTACAATTCAGTTTATATACAATATAAAAATATAATAAAATCCAAATCACAAAAAACGTCAAACCAACAATTGTCATTTTTTTACCAAATATCTTATCACCAGCGATGGCAACAGGTGCCGTCCATACAAAGAAGCCTATCAAAAAGCCACAACCAGGGCTGTAGTCTTTTTTCTTGAGTCCTTTATTTTCTCTCTCTTCTTTCGTTTTTTCATCAAGATTCGCTAAATTTTTTTGTGCTTCTTCGTCTGTCAAATTTAATTCCTTCCAAAACAAATACACCGCAGTAGAAACGCTTATATCTTCACGGTTACAAATGTTAAAGTAATGTTGTGCCCCTGTATCTCCCTGCTTTGCCGCCTTTTTAAGCGAATGAAAACATTTATTAATATCCATCAAATCAGCATCTTTCTTTTTTGCGCAGCAAATACTTATCCCAAACTGCGCTTTTGCCAGGCCTTGGTTTGCCGCTTTTTCATACCAAAGAATTGCCCTTTCTACATTTTTTTTCACTCCATATCCATCTTCGTAACACCTTGCTAAGTTGTATTGCGCATCAGCCAAACCTTGCTCTGCTGCTTTTTTAAACCAAGTAAAAGCCTGTTCCTTTTGCCAGTCGGTTATTTTTTCAGTTTCATTAACTCCAAAACCGTTTCTATAATACTCCCCGAGGATATTTTGTGCTTCCACATCCCCTTTCTCTGCAATTTTCTTAAATAGATCGAATGCTTTGAAAACATCCTTTTCAACACCAAGACCTTCCTGATAGCAATAAGCAAGATTGCACTCTGCGTCTGTCAATTTTTTTTCTGAAGCCTTCTGCCACCATTTAAAAGCTTCGTTGGCATCTGGCTGAGTACCGAACCCAGAAGAATAGCAGTTTCCTAACTTATTCTCTCCATATGCATTTCCCTGTTCAGCTGCTTTTTTGTACCATGAAAAAGCTCTATAAGCGTCTACCGGCGTTCCAAGCCCTTCCTCATAATAACGGCCAACCATGAATTGAGCATCAGCCAATCCCTGTTCAGCAGCTTTTTCATACCAAGTCAAAGCCTGTACAATATCTTTTGTTATACCGTTACCATCCTGATAGCATACTGCCAGATTATACGCTGCTGCTGCATTGCCTTGCTCAGCAGCTTTTTTATACCAGTCAAACGCAGCAAAATCGTCTTTATCTACACCCCATCCTTCGCCGAAACACCGGGCTACCATATTTTGGGCATCAACATTACCCTGTTTAGCAGCTTTCAAATACCAAGAAAATGCTTTACCGAATTCTTTATTGTCCTGATAATATCTTGCCAACCAAGTCTGAGCGTCAACATGTCCCAACTTTCCTGCCTTTTCGATCCAGTAACAGGTTTGATTTATATTCTTTTCTACCCCAATTCCATCACGATAGCATATAGCCAATCCAATTTGAGCATCAACATAGTCCTGTTCGGCAGATTTCTGATACCATATAAAAGCTTGCTCAGCGTCTTTTTCAACGCCAGATCCATTCTCATAATATTTTGCAATCCAGTACTGCGCTTCCGCACTGCCCAGCAACGCGGCTCTCTTGTACCATTGGAAAGATTTCTCCCAGCGATCATCATTTGCCCAATACTTCCGATATATTTCTCCCAAATTGAATATAGCTTCGGCACTGCCAAATTTTGCTGCCTCAGAAAAACATTCGATGGATTTTATGATATCTTCTTTATCGCCCTCTTCTTCAAAAGAACCTGCAAATAGTTTTCCCAATGAGACCAGTGCGTCTTCATTGCCGTTTTCAGCAGACTGCATCAAATAACCGTAGGCACGTTCTGTATCTTTTCCCACCACGGAGTCATTGATAAACAAATTGTACAGAAAATATTGCGCATGGTCTTCACCTAGAATTGCTGCTTTTTCCAGCAAGGGTAAGGCTTTTTCGGTTTTAGAGCTTTGTATGTCGAGTTTGCCGGTTTTTTCATCGGTCAGATAAATTAATCCCAGCAAGCTAAAGGCAAGTTTATTGTTTTGAGAAACAGCCTTTTCCAACCATAACTTCGCCTTCTTGAAAGCATTTTTATAATAATACATTGCGCCCAGGGAAGTTTGAGCCAAAGAGTGATTTTTTATCGCAGCGGCTTCCAGATATTGCTCGGCGAGCTTGTCGTCTTCCGCAAAAACAACTCCCTGATCATATAGAACACCTAACAGATACATTGCCTGCTCATTAAATTTTTTGCTTTCATCAACAATGTATTCTTTTATGCTGCCGACAATACCGGCTAAAGCTTCCTCGCTATGCTGAAGCTTTACCTTTAAATCTAGGTATTCATCATAATCGGCGTCCTGATTCCGCTGGTTAATCTCCCGCGTTTCTTTTATATCAGAAGCAAAGAGATCCACCCATTCGCCAAGTTCGTCCATAAGAGAATTTATTTTAAATTTGTCTCTGTTGGGCAGCACCAGAGACCTTACGACCTGTTCCAGTTCCTTGAAGTTGCCTATTTCAATTTTGTCTTCATTATTTTCAAGCTTTCCTTCTAACGCGTATTTCGCAGAGATGCCGACGACGGCCTGGACCTTATCTTTCAGCTGAATGCGAATATTGTCCAGGAACTCTTCCGGATCATCCTCTTCTTCGTCGATTTCGTCCATCTTATTAACAATGGCAATAGGCTTCAAGCGTGGAGACAAAGACTCCATTGCGGCAATTTCCGTCTTGGAACCGGTCTGCAGTGCAGAGAACATCCAAAACACCGTATCCGAATTATGTACAAATTTTTTAGTGGTATCGGAATGCTGTTCGTTAATATCATTAAGGCCCGGGCTGTCAATGATGGTTACATAATTTAAAATATCTAATGGCATCTGACGTTCCACATACTCTATGGACGCATGGGTAGTATCCTCTCCGGTTACGCCTGTTTTGGCCGTCAGTTCTTTAAACGAATCGGTTTCGTATTCTTCTTCTTTGCCGTCTATCCGATGAACACAAATCTTATCTTCTGGCCCATAACAGAGTTTTGTAATTACGGCAGTGGTGGGTGTAGCGTTAACTGCAGCAACTTCTTTTCCTACCATTGCATTAATAAACGTCGATTTCCCGGTCGAGAATTCACCCATGACCATGATCATAAGAGGAGCATTGACATGGTCTATGATTTCATCCAGGGCCGGTATCGCTTTCTTTGTTATTTCCAAATCTATCTCAGATAATTCTTTGCGCCCGCGTTCGAGGCAAGTAAGCGTTTTTGCCAGCAGTTCTTTTTCCATATCGTAGCTGCTCCTTTATTTTCTTATTCATGATGGAACTTATTAAGATATTATATCATGGGATACATGTAGCAGTTGTAGTATCCCTTATCCGGCGCAAAGTGAAAGATCGTTGCCGTCCAGGGCGTCGAAAGGATGAGAAGCACCGCAACGGCCGCCGGAACATTTGCCAGTGTAGCCAGATATTTTCCCAATACGCTGTAGCCCTGACATTCTTCAGCGGTGTAGTCGTACAAAGCCCAGCCCCGGATGATAAAACCAAGGAAGTAACCCTGGTTGACTGCATACATCAGCCAAAGCGGGTACTCCGTTCAGATCTCGTTCATCTCGCAGGAGATCAGATCGAAGGCAGTCATCGCCAGGTTAGCCAGCATCACCCACAGGAAGCTGTAACTGCGCGAACGGGCAGATTTCTTCTGGAACAGTAAAAAATCAGTAACAGTATTTGGATAGGAATGGCAGCAAGGGCAAAGTCATAATTATAGTTACTTAGCCATTGAAACATCAACCCTTCTCCTCTCTTTTCTACTTTTAATTATTAACAACAATAACAATAAAGAAACTATCTGTTCACCCTCATGCTTCTGTTACAACAGTTTCCGTCGCAGTTACTTCTGTTCCAGTTGACGCCGTTGCCTCTTCCGCAGTCTCAGATACATCAGATTCAGACGATTCATTCTCTCTCAAATTTCGTATTCTTATGCCAACGTAATAGTTTGCTGATGAACGTGAAACTCTCCTGACACCATATACATTACAGATTGTCTGCCCAAACTTTTTCATTGATTTCGGATTGTCAAACTCATGGTTCCGGCAGTAATTCCTATACGCCTCATACAAGACTGTCGCCTGGTATCCTGTATCATTGTCGGCTGGCTCTATCATATCAGTGTAAAAAGCGTAAATGCTATCTAAATCCCTTCTATCCTGCTCTATCTCGTCTTCCATTACTTCAGGAATAGTACTAAGCCCGTTTTTATAGTAATCGACAGCCCCATCTATTAAAAATTTCAGTATTTTAACCTTTTCAGTATTAAACAGGGTATCTTTAAGCGACTCATCAGGATTCTCCCTAAAGGAAACTTTAAAAGATATCTTTCTATAGCGTCTGTACATACCATAATCAGAAAGATCAATTGAAGGAATATCGTTAACAGACCAGAGTAACTTAAAATGAGGCTTAAAACGGTCATCATCTGAACTGGTCGTATTGGAAGAGATAGTATCACCACCAGTTAACTGCTTAATCAACCCAGAATTTGGTCGTGCTCCTACATTACTTTCAGTAAGAATAACACAACGACACCGCTTGGCGCGGAACAAGGAAGAATTTGGGTTGTTAGAATTTGAGCGGCGATCTAATGCGCCTAAATCAAGTGGAAAACAGTATTCACCAAATATTTTTTCTATAAGGTTCAGCAGAACCCCCTTCCCGTTACCACCAAGTCCCAAAAGAAAATGAAATGCCTGCAAGCGGGTTTCGCCTGTTAAACAATAACCAAGTAAGCGCTTGACATAACCGATAATCTCAGCATTACCCTCAAATACTTGGTTCAGAAACCGGATGAAACCTGTTGGTTCCCCTGCATGAGGATCATAATCTATGTCAATCCGCATAGTTGAATAATCTTCACGTGAATGTGGGCGCAGTTCACCAGTTCTAAGGTTGACTGTACCATTTTTAACGACCAAAAGGTGATTTGTAGAATCAGGATTAAAAATATTACTGTTCTTCGCAACTCTCGTTTGTACCGTTTTGAACATATCATCCTGCGTCCTATTATTGCCAAGCTTTTTGACGCCTTTTGATAATTCAAGATACCTGGCACGGCGTTGCTCTACTAAATTACGCTCTGCATCATTCAGTTTTTTTACTGCAGCTTTATTATAATTGCGTACATCATCATATTCTCTTTGAATATATGCGTCCAGAGTTTCATATAATTCTTGCGCTAACTTTCTAATCTCAACACGTTGTGCATCCTTCATCCAACGCCCCTCTTT
>JAEEGL015802125.1_pt1 | contig 11881 bp, 1 predicted proteins | sample 9134231 | NCBI WGS metagenome assembly JAEEGL01 (sample SAMN16246548, study PRJNA631951) | gut metagenome | biome: gut microbiome; feature: rumen; material: fiber-attached | host: Bos | place: Iran: Karaj | collected 2018-10 | reverse complement strand
TATCCTTGCGTTCCCATTTCTTGTCGCCGACGGTGACCATTGTCACATTGCTGTTGTCCCTGTCCGGCTTATCAATAATCAGCAGGTTTTCTTCGAATACAACGTTATACTTGATGGTCCGGTTAGCTTCGCTGAGGTTCCTCGGGATGAACAATGTTGCTTTGCCATTCCTGACTTCCACTTCACCGGTCTTTTCCTGGCCGTCATTATTAATGTAGGTCCAGGTGACTGTAGCAGGCAGATTATAGCCTTCTTCAGCCGTCAGCTGAATCGACTTGGCGCCGCCATCTTCAATCACTTCAACCTTGCCGCCCGCGTTGCTCTTGATCGTGTACTGTGGCGGAATGAATACCACCTGGATTGTCACATCCAGATCGGTTGTACTGATATCGCGCGGAATCGTGAACAGCGCAAATCCGGTACCGTCAGCGACGTCTTTACCGTCTACCTTCGTTGTGTTGGCATGGACGTCATATGTATTTGTCTTGGAATTGCCGTTCTTATCTTTAAATGTCACCTGAACCTTTGCCGGCAGGGAGTATTCCCCTTCCGATGTCAGATTGATCTTCCTGTTGTTGGTAACATCGCTGTCAAAAGATGCTGTACCGCCTGTGGTTACGCTCAGGTGGAAGGTATAATCATGTTCATGGCCGTCGTTGATCGTAGCCGTATGTCCGGTATCCTTCGGATCAGAAACCGGATCTTCTTCCACCGTCTGGCTCTGTTCGCCCGCGCTGCCGTTGCCGGTATCGGCATTGGCGGCCGCGCCGGAAGCGGAATCGTCGTCCGCGTTGCCCTTGGCATCCGTGGAGCCCGAAGCCGTTGTCACAACCTTCTGGTCGTTCACGGCACCCAGTTTCATGTCCCTCGTAACCTGGATGTCATCCGTACGGGAAGTGCCCAGGCCATCGATGATCGCCTTGGTTTCCCCATTGATCACAGCTACAGACACGCTGCCGGCGATGCCGACCTTGGTGGCACCGGCGCCAGCAATCGCTTCTGTGCGGATCACGTGCTTCCCGGACAGGTCTTCCGGCTTCAGTTTCACATCCAGCCAGTCGGTCAGGGTATCCAGCGCCGCAGTCGTCAGCGCCAGGCCGGAGGACTTCAGGGCCGCCTTCAGCTTGGCCTGGATCTTCTCGGCGAAGTTGCCTTCGGTGACGAATGTGATGAACGTATCCAGGTCAAACAGATCAAGGGTCACGTCCTTTAGCAGGTCAGTGCTGATTGCCTTGATCTCATCAAGGAAGTAGTTTCCGACTGCTTCCTTCAGCGCAGCCTGGTCCATCGTATGGTTCGTATTGGGAACAACCGCGTTCATGATGCCGTCGAGTTCCTCGAACGCCAGATTGATGGCTTCTTCCTTCAGGCTGTTCAGGGCGCCTTTGAAGACGTTCGTCATGGCAGTCTTGAAGACGGTGCTGTCAAAGTCCTTGCCGCTGAGTCCGTTCTGGATAGTCTCCAGGAAGATGTTGCCCAGGGATTGCACCGTGGAGGTCAGAATCTTCGTGCCGATTTCCTGGCTCGGATTGGCAAGTTTATTCATGAACGCGTTATAGAACGCCTCACCGATCAGGGCAGCTTTCGTTTGCCCGTTTTCAATATCCGGATCTGTCAGGAATTTTTCCCAGGTCCCCTCACCCATGGCGGCATCAATGATGCTGCCGAATTTATCCAGGAGTTTCTGCGGAATCGCCTGGATCTTCAGGTAGGCGGCAGCCAGCCGCTCTTGATAATTTTCATATGTGAAGCTGGCAATCGGAACAGTCATCAGGTTGTCAAATCCTGTACCGGAAACGAGTTCAGCCGCCAGCGCTTCCACGGTATCGGAAACGATCTTGGAGATGCCGCCCGCGATCTGGCTGCTGTAGCGGGCCAGGCCCATTTCAATAGCCAGGTCTTCAATCTTTTCGGTCAGGAGTTCTTTCATCCGGTCGAACAGCGTAGCGCCGTCGCCTTCGTTGCTTTCTTCCTCTTCCTCTTCCGCGGCTTCATGCTTCACGATCGCCTGCACGTCCAGCGTGTTGGCGGTAATCGCCGCATTACCGATCCGGGCAATGTTGTCGATATTGACGATATTAATTGCCACCGCGACACCGACGCCGATGCTGCTCTTGGTCGCGGAAGCGTTTGCCTTGATCCTGGCTTCGGTCCGGTTCAGGGAAACCACATGGACGCCGCCGTTCATGCCGATTTCATAGGGTTCGGTCCCGTCCGCCGCATCCAGTTTCGGAGCGCGCACCGCGACCACTTTCGCGCCGCCGTCAATCTCGGCCTTGGCGGAGTTGTCCTGGATATTCAGCACAAAGCCGGCCGCCACAGCCACGCTGCCTTCACCGGTCTGGGCTCCCTGGCGGTTGCCGTTGGCGCCCATGATGCTGCCGGCGTTGACGTTGTTGCTGCCGTTCACTCCGGCCAGGCCGGCGCCGCCGCCGACCATGCTGTCCGCCTGGCTGTCCGCGCTGCCGTTTCCGGAATCCGCGGCGCCTTCCGCGCCGGCCTTGGACGTACTCGTCAGCGTGCTGGTGGATTCCGCGCCGACATAGATGCCGTGCGCGCGGACACTCTGTTTCAGCTGGGCCAGGGCGCTGTCGTTGATAATCGTGATGTTGAAGGAGCCTCCCACAGCCGCGCTGCCGCCCGCCGCGCTGGCATCGGCGGAGGTGGCATGGGACGCGTCGTTCTTCGCGAACACTACGACGGTCTTCATATTCTTCTGTTCGGTGACACCTTCAAGCGCCGCCTGGGTTCCGAGGGAGAAGATGGAATTCTTGGCTGTATCCCCTGTTCCAACCTTCGTCTTTCCGAGGTAGGCCTGGGCATCGCTGCCGGTGATATCCAGTGCCAGTACCGGCGTAATGGACAGACCGGCACCGGCGGAACCTGCCTTGGCGGAAACGGTGTCCGCTACCTTCTGGGTCGCTTTCACGCTGACAGCGCCCATATTGATCAGATGCAAGCCGCCCTCCATCGCCATGGATTCGCCTGCCGCAAGCTTCTGGCCGATGTCGACATTGTCTTCCACCGCCGCCACGGCATCAGCGCCGGTGACTGCGATGGCAATACCGGCGCCTACACCGCTGGAAGCGGCCTTGGAGCCGGAAGCGTTCGCTTCGGTTCCGAAGGTCACACCGGCGTTCGCCAGGACATCCAGGACCGCGCCCTGGCCGAGGCGGATCTGGGTTGTCCGGGTAGGTTCAGTGACTTTTACGCCATTTACTTTATGTGTTTCGATATATTCTTTATAGATCTTCGCGTTCGTCTTGGACGCGGATACGTTCACGCTGATCGCGCCGCCGATACCGATATTGCCTTCGGAATATCCAGCCGCGGTCTGCAGGGTGGAACCTGCGCTCGTGGAATCCGCATGGACGGTAACGCCGCCCTCAGCGCTGATATCACCGCTCTTGACCAGGGCGTTATTGACGTTACGGACCACCGCCACGCCGACGGCTACGCCGGCGCTGACCGTCGCGGTCTTCGGGTCGTCCTTACCATGGGTGAAGCGGGCGGTTACTGTGACAGTGCCGTCGTCCGGCGCGTTGTTCGGTACCAGGAACGTGTAGGTACCGTCTTCATTCCGGACACCCTTGGCCTCGGTAATCTGCTTTCCGTCTTTGTCTTTGACGATGATCTTAACAGAACCCGAAGAGATCCTGTAATCCTGGGCAGGGGTAATCGTCGCCGTTATATATTTGTTGGCTTTGGTGAATTTGTTGGCTTCGGTTAAGGTAATCGAACCTCTGGTCGATTCATCGGTGTTCAGCGGATTGCTGACTCCGACAGCGGTATCCACCGGGATCGGCAGTTTCTGGGCTGTTACCGTGAAGCTGATCTTCTTAATGTTGGCAAAACCATTTTCATCTTTACTATCTGTACGTTTAACTGAATATGTACCATCCGGATTCTGGATAACCTGCAGGGTAATACCCGATATTTCGTTTCCGCTGTCATCCAGTGCTTTCGCTGTCACTTCGGTAACGTCATAATCCGTCGCGTCGACATCATTCGACTGCTGGTTTTCTCCTTCGCCGGTCGTCACCGTCTTCTTCAGTTTGAAAGTGAGCTTGTCCTCGTCGTCCATATTCGCCAGGTTGCCCTGGGCATCCGCACCTTCAATCTTGAGAACCGTAGTGTCACCGTCCGGTTTTGTGATCGTTGTCACCGGAATAATGGATTTGTCTTTCAGGAACGCGGTAACTGTTACACCGGGATCTGTGGTTCCCTCTGCGGTACCTACATCCGGCATTTCAAACATGTATTCATCATTGTTGTTCTTCCGGACAATGATTTCTCCCTGTGATGTACCGTCTTTCTTTGTATAGGTCACCTTCAGGTAGTCGATCGTTGTTCCGTCCGGCGGTACAACATCCAGCTTGATCTGATCTTTATATTTTGCCTTGACGGGATCCGTTGAGCCTTCCGGTATAATATCCTCGTTCACAGAGACGATAGAGATTTTTTGTAACTGGCCGGCGTCTGAAGGCTCTCCGCCTTCTGTAGCCGGCGGTTTCTTGCCCTGTTCTGTCAGCGTAAAGCCAAATTCATTTGCTTCATAGGTGACAAAGAGGTTAATGATTGTGCCTGGCTGCAATCCCGCCAGAATCGTATCATTCAAAATATACTGATCGCCGGTTAGTGTCAATTCTTTACGTTCGGTTACTGTATATGTCTTCGTTCCTTCATTTTCACCCGCCTGGGTATAAGTATACTCAATCGTGACACCCTTGCTGGTTTCGCCGGGATTCGCCTTAAATACATATCCGTTCACGCCGCCGGCTACCTGCTCCAGTTCGCCGTCGCCGGAGGATGTGATCTGAACAATATTCGTTTTTCCGGTAACATACAGGTCTGTCGGGGTGGCAGGAGCGGATGTCTGAGAGGATTCAGATTCGTTGCCGGATGTACCCGGTGTAGTCGGCGTCGTTGCCGTCGGAACCGCTTTGTTCTTGAGGGTGGCTTCGACGACGACTTCGGTGCCTTCCTTGGCAAAGATATTCCGGTCCTGGGTGGAATTGCTGGTATCCTTCAGCACCAGCATGTATGTCATCTCGCCGACTGTATTGTCGCCGATCTTTGTCAGTTCCTTCTTCTGGGTAGCGCCGTTTTCATCGATATAGATCACGTAGACTTTGTCTACCTGTTTATTGCTGTCCGGATTGACGGTCACAATAATCTTGTTCCGGTTATCCTTATCCGTCTTCCCTTGGATCGTTCCGCCGGCCAACGCCTTCAGCTTAACCATATAGGCGTTCATGTCCGCGTAGGAAGTCGTCGTTTCGGGTTCCGGCTCGGCGTCCGCGTCTTCCTGGCCCTGCTCTTCGGCCACCGCCTGCTGCGTCACGGCCGTGGCATCCGCCATGGTGTTCGCCACGGTGGAAGCTTCGCCCACAACATTCAGGGTGCCGCCGGTCGTCAGTTTACCCGCAATAGATCCCGCTTCTAAAGCGGTTCCTTCGGGAACACCGGAATCGATAATTGCGTTATTGGTGTTCAGGATCACGCTGACCGCCAACGCGCCGGTCACCTGTACGCCCGCGGCGCCCGAGGCCGCTGCCGGTGTAGCAGTCTGTCCGTTCGCCTGTGTCGGAGCCGCTACGAAATCGCACTGAATCTTGAGTTCTTTAATATTGTTATTCTGATCATCCGCTTTAACGTCGTTCGGAATGGTGTAATAATACCGGCCTTTACGATCCGCGGTCAACTTGACTGAAGCGGAAGTACCATCCGCTTTGGTATAGAATACCTCAAGAGAACCTTCCTTTAATATATAACCGGTTTTCGGATTGAGCGTAATCAGTACTTTCTGGCCGGGCTCCAGTTTATTCAGAATGGAGTCCGACTCCTGGCTCAGAGGTTCACCAATGAGAATAGCCCCGTTCTTATTTGCTGTTTCTGTGATAGTGGGATCGGGAGCGAGCACAACCGTGACAACAGATCCGTCCGTTTTCTCGCTGTTCTTCTTGGCCAGGTTCTTCGGCTGCTCCTCAGAGGATTCAGTCGCCTCGTTGAACAGGCCGGAAATATCGAAATCGTTATCTTCGTCCTTATCGTCTTCTTTATCGCCGAAGAGATCTCCGGGATTCCATGTGTCCTTTCCTTCACCGGCTGCCGCATCTGTAAACTCAACGCATACGATAACATCCTTCGCGGGCATATCGAACGACCACTGGTTCAGGCCCGTATGATGATCCGTATCATAGATGTTTGAGAAAGCTTCATCAATGGTATAGTATGCGGCACCGGGTTGCAGGGACTTCAGGTAGATCCTGGAAATCTTCTTCCCTTCCTTGGGTACGACAGCCACGTTGACCTTGGTCCCGTTGTTCGCGGAAGTACGGGAGATGGATACCTGGCCTTCGTCAGGATTATTGTACATCGAAGCCTTGATATTATACTTCGGAACGGTCAGGCCGGCGGTCAGCTTGTCCTGGAGTGCCTGGTTATTCGGATCGATCTCGTAGGCAATCTTGCCCAGCAGGAGGCGGCCGATGTTCTTGACATAGTCCATGGTGCCGGGCTGCTGTCCGTCTCCGCCTTCGCCGTCTTCATTCGCTCCGCCGTCTGACCCGGTATCGCCAGCCGCAGCAGCGGATGTCGCGGTCGCCTTGGCGTTGGCATTGGCGGTGGAATGGACGTTGATGTCCCCGGATGCCGTGATGGCGGAATTCTTGTTCACCCGCGCGGCAACGTCCTGCACCAGCACATTGATCGCGAAATAACCGCCGGACGTATAAGTGTTGGTTTCACCCTTTTTCGCGGTTGTCTCGATACTGACGTCGCCTTCCGCTGTCAGGTTCACGTCGCCGTCCATCGCGGTCAGGGTCGCGCCGTCGACAATGGTATGCACGTCGGTTACCACCGCAGAAACAGCCAGGGAGAAGGGCAGGTTGCCGGCGCTGGCCGCTGTCTTCACGGTCACCTTGCCGTTCGCGGACGCGTCGATCCCGCCGCCCGCGGTCAGCTTCGCGCCATCGTTGATATTGATTTCAGAGTTCAGGACCGCCACGCTGACGGCCAGGGAGGACAGGTAGCTCTGGCTGCTGCCCGCTTCGATCTCGGTCATCACATTGGTCTTCAAAGAGATGGAGCCGTTGCTGTTGATTCCGGGTGCGGTCACATTATCCTTAAATGAATAGGTTTCCGTATTTGTCTTGTCATTCACCACAGACGACAGATTGACGCCGGAATAGACTTCACCATTAATATTGATTTTCGCACTGCCAACCTTAACGTTAACCACATTCAGGACGTCAGTGATCGCGGTAATGTCCAGAATGCCGCCGTTTTCATTGACTGTCGCGGAAATATCCACTTCACCTTCAGAATAGATCTTCGCGCCGGAGTTAATGGTCACTTCCGCTTCATGTGCCACATTGAAGAAGTCGGCAGCCATGGACTGTACGCTGTCAATCACGTCATTCAGGCTGAATCCTTCGCTTTCTTCTTCTCCGTCACCTTCCCCGGTCTGTTCCTTGATCGGTTTTCCCGCAAAAGCGGAGATGGTGACGTTCTTCGCGGCAACCTTACCATTCAGTTCGATTTCTTCACCCCGAACGATCAGGTTCAGGTTCGGAGCGATCAGATCTGTCAGAATAACCTTTTTGCCATCCATCCGCTTGGAATCAACAATCAGGTTGTTCAGCAGCTGCTGATTAGTATCTACTACGATTGTGGTATATTTTTCAGTATTTGTTGTGACAAATACGAAATCAGTGAACATCCTGTTCTGGCTGTCCTTAAATACCGCCTTAAACGTTCCGTTGCCCAGGTCCGTCCGGGTCAGTTCGCTGTTTGAGGCCAGGTTGATTTCCTTTTCCTGTTTGTTCGTCAGTTCATCCGTCAGTGTCCGCTTGCCGGTATCTGTTTTCTTCATGTCCAGGACCAGCGTATTCCCGGCGGAGTTGATAATGGTGAACTTGTTTGTTACGTCATCCGTATCCCCGTTTGATATGATCCGGTTGTCAACAGCCTTCAGCGCACCGGACAGGTGCAGATGGTATCCGGCAGCATCTTTTACCGGAATTGTATGATCGTTGTTGTCCAGGATAACCGCTTTTGTCGTGGCATCCCTGGAAATCACTTTATCATCGAGTTCAATTGTACCAAATACATCGCCTGCGGTAATATCCACGTTCACACGGTCTTTGCCTTCTCCGGTTTTAACGATAACCTTCGAAGTCGCAGCTGGACTGTTCGCGGATGTAGCCGCTTCGCCCTTCTTCTGGACCGTGACGGTGTCGTTGCCACCGCCGGCATTGACCGTCACATTTCCGGCGCCTTCAGAACCGGAAACAGTAATTGTATCATCATATGCGTTGGTAAAGGTTGTATTCGTTTCCGTAACAGTCTCGGCCGGTCCGGGATTATTACTGTTTGTTTCTTTTGTTACAGTTGTTGTTGTTCCGTTTTCATCAATCGTTTCGGTTGTGGTCGTGATTTTTGTCTTTCCGTTTGCGGTTTTCTCCGTCGTCGTGGTAGTGGTTGTCTGAACAAACGGAACGTCCGCCGTGATTGTACCGCTGGTGGCTGTGCCTGGTTCGAAGGTGATCGTATCACTGCCTTCCCCAGTGCTGATATTGACAGAGATGTTCCCCGTGTCCACATTCTCGCCAGCTTTATTCTTAGGCGTACGGCCGGCGGTTACCGTAACGTTGTCATCTCCTTTTCCGGTTTCAACGTTGATTGAATGATCGTTCCCGTCATTCCCTCTCATCTCAACGGTTACGTTGTCGTTTTTCTCGGTACCGACGTAGGTCAGGTCCGCGTTCCTGACGGAGACCTTCTTGTTCATTTCAAGGTACAGGCCCGCCAGGATCGTGTTGATGCCTTCAATCAGGATGTTGCCCTTGACCTTGGCGGAACCGTCCGCGTCCGCCTGGTATCCGGTCACATTGCCGTTGTTATCCTGTATTGCTGTCGCGCCGGAAGCAATGATATTCAGGGTAAAGTTTGCGGGCAGGGAATAGGTTGCAGCTTCATTTTCTGCCTGGACGGTATAGTTATCCCGGTTAATGGTGATATCGCCGTTGTATTCGCCGGCTTCCACCGTGATCGTTACACTGTTTGTATTGCTGTCAATAGAAGAAAGGGCGGCGTCAATTGCTTTCTGGATCGCGTTCTTGGCTTCTTTTTCTTCATTCTGGGCCTGGACCTGTTCCAGGGCCGTCGGTTCGAGGCCATCCCGCAGGATCTCGTCGTTGGTAAAGGTGTGGGTAACGGTTGCCGGCTGTGTTTCAACAATAGGCAGGCCGTTCGCATTTACGCCCGTGATATAGGCGTAATCCTTCGTATCGGTATACGAAGCTTCTCCGGGAGGTGTAACAAAGCGCTCCTCCTCGGGTTCTTCCTCTTCGACCGCGTTCAGGTCGGTCGGCGTCGCAAGGCCGGGGATTTCAACATCCCCCTGTTGTTGCTCCGCCGTCGCGGCTATAACCCCCCATATGATGAGCAGGACTGCCATCATCCATAGCGCGAAAAGGACAAGGGGACGTTTGCGGCCCTTGTTCTCCTTCCGGTTATTCTGAATTGTTGTGATGCCCATCATACGCTTCATAACTTTCACCTCATGGTGTGATTGGGTCGGGTTTGGAAGTTGCTTCGGGTGGTTTCCGGGGTATTTCCCGGGTACTTCCCGGGGTGGTTTTGGGTATCGTTTAAAAACGGGGAATCCCGGCGGGGGCGATGCCCCGCCGGTTTCGGTGGTTAATCAGTGGTTCAGGGACTCTTCCCAGTCCGCCCGGGCGTTCTCTTCGTCGCCGAGGGCATGGTAGATGTTGCCGCGCTGTTTGTAGCTGGTGCTCAGCTGGAAGCCGTGCTCGATGCAGGTGGTCATGTCGGCCAGCGCCGCGTCGTTGTCGCCCAGGCCCAGGTTGGCGAAGGCGCGGGAGTAGAGGCATTCGTCCACGTTGGATTCGTTGTCGATGCAGAAGGTCAGGTCGTCCTTGGACATCTGGTAGTCGCCGGTCTGCAGGGCGGCAACGCCGCGGTTGTAACGGGCGGCCAAGGCGGAAATGTCGTTGTCGATGCAGGCGGTGAAGTCGGCGACGGCCTTTTCATATTCGCCCTGGGAGAGGTAGCACACGCCGCGGTAGTAGTTGGCGACGTCCACGACCTCGGGCACCTCAGCGCCTTCCTCGGCGGCGGCCTTCGCCGCTTCGTTCAGCATGTCGAGATAGGCGGTGAAGTCGTCCGCCGCCAGCTGGAAGTCTTCGGTGGCCACATAGCAGATGGCCCGGTTGTACAGGGCGTCGGACTTGTAGCTCTCGGTTTCGGAGGAAGTCGTGAAGGCTTCGATCGCTTCCGGGTACTTCTCGCTCATCATGGAGCAAACGCCGATGTTGTAGTACAGGCCGTCAAAGTCCGCGGCTTTGTCCGTCACGGTAAGGAAGGACTCCAGCGCTTTATCATAGATTTCCTGCCGCATGTAGCAGATACCAATGTTGTACGCGGCGGCCTTGCCGTACTCCTCGTCGTTCAGGTACGCGGAGTATTCCTTGATCGCTTCTTCGTAGCGGAGGGATTCCATCTTGTAGTTGGCGTCCGCGAAATCCTTTTCCGCTTCGCTGGCCTGGCTCGCGTCCAGGAACTTGCGGTAGGCTTCCAGGGACTTGTCGGTTTCGCCGGCCTGGCTGTACAGCTCGGACAGCGTTTCGTACATGGCGCCTTCGCCGGACAGCTCGATGTACTTCTCGAGGCTCTCGGCGGCCTGTAGGACCTGCTCCGTTTCGGAGTATACCTGCGTCTTGACCAGGTAGGCTTCCTTCAGGTCGGGAGCGACACGGATGGCTTCATCCAGTTCCTTGATGGCGTTCTCATAGTCCTGCAGGAGGGTATAGGCGCAGCCCTTCTTCAGGTGGGCGTCGGCGTACACGTCCAGGGAATCCTGCTCGTTCGTGTAAACCAGCACCTGGTCCAGTTCCTTCAGGGCGTTCTCATAATCCTCTTTCTGGATATAGGCGGTGGCTTTCTTCAGGTACAGATCCGCGTACAGGGTCGGATCGGTATCCTCGCCGCAGAAGGAAAGCACTTTGTCCAGGTACTCCAGAGCTTTGTCGTAGTTGTCTCCGGTGTTCAGATAACTGGTGGCAAGGTTATAATACGTGTCCGCTTTTTCCAGGTCCATTTCCGACGCGGAAGCGGCTACGACTGTCAGCAGAATCATCATCAGGGCTACCAGGATTGATACCATTCGTTTCATCATGTTTGTCTCCTCCATTATCTTCGGCGGCCGGATGGCCGCTGATTTCCTTGGGTTACTGGGTTTCCGTTGTGTCCGGGATATCTTCGGTTTCCGTGCTGCCGGCGGTGTTCAGCAGGATGATCTGGTTGGCGGCGTCTTTGAAAAGTCCGGAATCCTGCCCGTTCTGCACCACCCAGTCATAGTCTTCCACGGCGCCGGTTTTGTTGCCGAGCTCTGCCCGGCACACAGCCCGGCTGAAGTAGCTCCGTTCGGTTTCCATGTTCGCTTCGATCGCGGCGGTGAAATCCTCCTCGGCTTCGTCGAAACGGTTCAGGGCCAGCAGGGCGGCTCCCCGCAGGTAGTTGGCGTAAACTTCTTCTGGATTCTCCGCCAGGCACGCCGTCAGCCGTTCCACCGCCGTTTCGTAGTTCCCCATGGCCACATGGGACGCGCCGTTCATCCGGTAAATGTTCGCCATATCGATCTTTACCAGCGTTACATTCAGCCGGCCAGTCCGCTTTTCAACGGAGATTTCCGCCTGTGTGTCCTTCCCGCTGCTGCGGACCAGGTCAATCAGCCGGTCGCCGTAGGTGCATGCCCGCCCGAAGTCCCGGGTCATGTAGGAGCAGAGCACCACGTAGTAGTACAGGGATTCGGGATCCGCGTAGTCCTCGTCAATCGCCCGGACGAAGCAGTCGT
>JAEEGL015560425.1_pt1 | contig 11881 bp, 10 predicted proteins | sample 9134231 | NCBI WGS metagenome assembly JAEEGL01 (sample SAMN16246548, study PRJNA631951) | gut metagenome | biome: gut microbiome; feature: rumen; material: fiber-attached | host: Bos | place: Iran: Karaj | collected 2018-10 | reverse complement strand
GATTGGCTGGAATGGGCACATAAAAGGCCTCATGTTCCTTCACCGCGAAGCTCAAACCCACCAATTCGGCATCGATGGCATTGGTACTGGTGGTCTCTGTGTCTAAAACGAGAAAATCTTTTGTCATGAAATAATCATAAAGTTTTCTCATTTCTTCCTCATTATCAACGAGTTTGTATTTGTGAGGCACCGTTTTTAGGCTCTCAAAACTCGAAAATTCTGGCTCACCCGACCCTGAATCCGTGATTTCTGCAAAGAGATCGAGTTGTCCGTTAACGGGTTTTGGCTTTGTTTCAGACTTTTTAAGAATCTTCGTTGCGAGGCTCTTGAACTCCAGTTCCTCGAACATTTTTCCTAATTCTTCCTCGTTGGGTGCTGTCACCTTCAGCTCGTCCATGTTCAGCTCGATGGGCACATCGGTTCGAATGGTAGCCAGGAAGTAACTCATCTTGATATCCTCGACATGTTCTTCCACCTTCTCGCGCAACTTACCCTTAATCTCTGCTGAGCGGGCTATGAGCTGTTCCACATTGCCAAACTCGTTGATCAGCTTCACGGCCGTCTTCTCTCCCACGCCCGGACAACCGGGGAAGTTATCGGCCGAGTCGCCCATCAGTGCTAAGAGGTCAATGACGGCTGCCGTCGATGGAATGTCATATTTTGCCTTCACCTCGTCGGGCCCCATCACCTCATAGCCTCCTCCATGACGGGGACGATAGATTCGCACATTTTCTGTCACCAGCTGGCCATAGTCTTTGTCGGGTGTCAGCATGTAAGTTTGTATGTCTTGCTGGCCTGCCTTGGTGGCCAAGGTGCCGATGACATCGTCTGCCTCGAATCCATCGACTTGCAGGATAGGGATATTCCATGCTCTGAGCAGGTCCTTGATGATGGGCACGGCCTTGCGGATGTCTTCGGGCATCTCTTCGCGCTGGGCTTTATAGGCCGGGTAGGCCTCGCTGCGGAAGGTAGGTCCGTGAGGATCGAAGGCTACACCGAGGTGGGTGGGCTGCTCCTTGGTGAGCACTTCCTGCAGGGTATTGACAAAGCCCATGATGGCTGAGGTGTTCAGTCCTTTCGAGTTGATACGGGGGTTCTTGATGAACGCATAGTACGACCGGTAGATGAGTGCGTAGGCGTCTAAAAGGAATAGTTTATCCATAACATTTTGCAATTTTCGCGTAAAATTACTAAAAAATTAGCGACTTTCCAATTATTTTATGTATTTTTGTGGCAAAATTGTTTTCTACATGGATATTTTAAACATCATCAAGCAACCTATCGAGAAGGATTTGAACGATTTCATCGCACTTTTTAATTCTTCCCTCAACCATTCTGATGGTATGTTGTCATCGGCCTTGAACCATATTCGTCAGCGTGGTGGCAAACGTATGCGCCCTATGCTCACATTGCTGATGGCGAAGAACTATGGTGCTGTCAGCAGTGTTACACAGCATTCGGCCGTTGGTCTTGAACTGTTGCATACGGCTTCGTTGGTGCATGATGATGTGGTGGACGAGAGTTCGGAGCGTCGCGGGCAGGCTTCTGTCAATGCAAGCTATAATAATAAGGTGGCGGTATTGGTGGGTGACTATATCCTGTCTACGGCCCTGCTGCATGTGTCGTATACGGGCAATCGGCGCATCATCGAATATCTGGCCGAACTGGGTCGTACGCTGGCGGCTGGCGAGATACTGCAGCTGTCGAACATCCAGAATCAGGAGATCAGCGAGGAGGTCTACTATCAGGTCATCCAGCAGAAGACGGCAGCACTCTTCGAGGCGTGTGCGGCTATAGGTGCGCTTTCTGCAGGTGCCGATGAGCAGCAGGTGGTGGAGGCGAAGCAGTTTGGTCGCAACCTCGGCATCATGTTCCAGATTCGCGATGACATCTTCGATTATTTCGACTCCAAGGAGATAGGCAAGCCTACGGGCAACGATATGACGGAGGGTAAGCTGACGCTCCCTGTCATCTATGCCTTGAACAATACCGACTTCGAGTCGATGCACACCTTGGCCAAGAAGGTGAAGGCAGGCACCATCAATGCCGAAGAAATCGCCGTTTTGGTGGAGTTCACCAAGAAGCAGGGGGGCATCGATTATGCCGAGCAGCGGATGCAAGACTTCAGTGCCCGTTGCAAGCAGTACATCGCCGCCAGCGTCAAAGAAAAGGCCATCAGGGATTCCCTGACAGCCTATGTCGACTACGTCGTCCGCCGTAACTATTAGCCTCCTTGTGCTGATTACTTTCTGTTCAGAAGGCCTCTCAGCGTCCTTTGTTCGTTAGCTCTTTCACAGTATGTTGCAACTCTTTTGCAACCCTTTAAAAGAACTTCGTTTCCTGCCCCACCACCTCGCTCAGCAGCAGGTTAGCCAGGCGGCTCGTGCCCATGCGGAACCACTGGTTGGTGAGCCATTGCTCGCCCAGCACCTCCTTCACGATGGTGTACATGATGACAGCATCCATCACCGTATTCAGTCCTCCGGCAGGCTTAAAACCAATCTGAATGCCCGTCTTCTCGTAGTATTCCTTGATAGCCTGGCACATCACGTAGGCGGCCTCTGGTGTGGCTGCCGGCTCCAGTTTTCCTGTAGAGGTCTTGATATAGTCGGCTCCGGCATACATGGCGAGTATCGATGCTTTCTTGATATTCTTGGCCGTCTTCAGGCAGCCGGTCTCCAAGATTACCTTCATCTTCTTCTCCCCGCATACGGCCTTCAGTTCGCTGATTTCATCGGCTACGGTCTCAAAGTCGCCTGCCAGGAATTTGCCCACGCTCTGCACGATATCTATCTCTGTGGCACCGTCCTTCACGGCCAATGCTGTCTCAGCCACCTTCACCTCTATCAGTGCCTGTGACGATGGAAACGAACCGCTGACGCAGGCTATCTCCACGCCATCAACCTCCAACGTTTCGCTCACGGTCTTGGCAAAGCAAGGATATACGCAAATCGTAGCCACATGGGGCAGTTCAGGATATTGTTCATCGAAGGCGTTCACGCGCTCCGTGAAGGCCATCACGCTCTCTTCTGAGTCGGTAGTTTTCAGAGTCGTCAGCTCCACACTGCCCAACAGGAATTTCTTCACCTCAAGGGTGTCGTTCTCGGGCACCTTCTCTGCAATGATTTTGCGCACGGCTTCCTTTACTTCCTCATCACTGATGTCATAGTTGTAGAGGCTCAGCGCCTGCTCAATCTTGTTTTTTGTCTCTTTCATAAGTTGCATAGTTTTTTATTTTATTGATGATTTATTCCTTGTATCTTAGTTTCTCGTTTTCGAGATGCCTGGTGCGGTCTCGTTGGGTCTTCTTTTGGATGCTCTTCTGCAGTTCTTCTGTCAGGTCGATGCCTGTCTGATTGGCCAGACAGAGCAGCACCCACAGCACATCGGCCATCTCCTCGCCGAGGTTGTCCGTCTCGCCTTCCTTGAAGCTCTGGTCGCCGTATTTCCGGGCGATTACACGTGCCAGTTCGCCTACTTCTTCAGTCAGAACAGCCATATTCGTGAGTTCTGAAAAGTAACGTACTCCGTATGTCTTAATCCACTGGTCTACAGTGTCTTGTGCCTCCCGTATCGTCATCTTCTTGTCAGCATGTTGAAAAGCAGTAATGCAATAGCGAGCAGGACGATAATAATCGCTTGTTTGTTCTCCCGCTCATATTCTTTCCAATGGAAAGCTCTATACAGGAAAACGACCACCCACAGGAGTATTCCGAAGACGCAGGGCCATACACCGAAATTATATCCCGATGTCAAGCTGATGATAAAACCGATGAACATCAGGATGATTCCCGATATTTCTATTTCTCTTAGGTATTTCTTCATATTATTCTTTGTTGTCTTTATTGACATTAATAGTTTCTGTATTTGGTTTTGAACAACCTATTTTTAGTTCACCTGTATAGAGTATATATCCCCAAAATGCAAGTCCTAAGGCTATGAATATTTTGAGCGTTGTATCTTTTTTGATACTTACGGTAAAATGCGTTAATATTAGTATGAATCCTATCCAATACAAAAATTCATATTCTCCAATTCCGAAGAAAAATTTATTAGTAAATCCTTCACCTACTTCTAAGAATCCTCCAAAGAGTAAAATCTTTGTAAGAGGGTGTAATAAGATGCCAGCACACATCATGACTACACCTATATAGAAAATTTTTTTTGTTATTTTCATCTTATTCTTTGTTTTTAGTGTCCATACAGATGGTCACGGGCCCGTCGTTGAGCAGCTCCACCTTCATATCCGCGCCGAATTCCCCCGTCGCCACCTCCTTCCCTATAGCCTTCGACAGCTGACTGCAGAAGGCCTCATACAGCGGAATGGAATGCTCATGGCTCCCTGCGCGAAACCAGCTGGGACGGTTGCCCTTCTTATAGCTCGCATACAGCGTAAACTGGCTCACCACCAAGGCCTCGCCGCCGATATCGATGACGGAACGATTCATGACCCCATCTTCATCGTCAAACACCCGCAGGTTGGCTATCTTCTTCACCAGCCATTCCACATCCTCCATCGTGTCATCGTCGCAGACGCCTAACAGGACGAGGAATCCCCATCCAATATGGCCTTTCACGTTGCCCTCGATGGTGACGCTGGCTCTGCTCACTCTTTGTACTACTGCTCTCATACCCTGCAAAGGTACAACATTCTGTTGACATGACCAAGAGCAAGCGTTTTTTTTTCACCCATCGATGACACCGATGACGATGACACCGATGACACCGACCTATTTTTATCAGCGGATTGGGGAGTGAGGCAGTCAGGCTTCGTAACGTTGAATATATTTCTATTTATATATATAATATTCATATTATATATATAAATAGCTCTGTAAATTACCCTTCCGTTCTGAGAATAAATACCCTCGTTGTCATCGGTGTCATCGTCATCGCTGTCATCGTTTGTCATCCTAACTATCACAATTATCTATGATATTTATTTACATTCTAATCAATTTTCTGCCTTTCACCTAACGATATTACCGCTCGCTGCCTACGAAAATATTGCTCGCTGCCTACGAAAATATTGCTCGCTGCCCAGGAAAATATTTCTCCCTGCCCAGGAAATTACGGCTCGTCAAAACCACGATTGTTAGCGCACACACTGGTTAAAATTGAAATTCTGAATATTCTTTACATATTATCATTCTCTCATCTGCTGACACCGATGATAATGACGATGACCCCGATGACGATGACACCGATGACGATGACACCGATGACGATGACACCGATGACAATGGGGCTATTTATTTTCCTCCGCAGCGTGGAAGTGCTGCCACACTATTTGTGCCTTGCTCTTGCCAATTGCTGCTTCTAATTGTGTCAGGTCAGCCTCCCGTATCCGTTTCACTGATTTAAGGGCATTTAGAAGCTCGTCACGCGTTTTGGGACCGATGCCCTTGATACTATCCAGCTCGGAGTGTAAAGCGTGCTTAGAACGCTTGTCTCGATGGAAGGTGATGGCAAAGCGGTGTACCTCGTCCTGCAGATGGGTGAGCACGCGAAATAGCTCTGACGTGTCCTTCATGCCGATCACCCTGGGCGGGAATCCGTAGAGCAGTTCATTGGTGCGGTGACGGTCGTCTTTGGCTAATCCGGCAATGGGGATATCGAGTCCCAGCTCGTCTTGCACGGCCTGGCGGATGACCTCCATCTGACCCTTGCCGCCATCGGCCACGATGAGGTCGGGTAGGGGCTGCTCTTCTTCTATGAGCCGATGGTATCGCCGATAGACCACTTCCTTCATCGAGGCATAGTCGTCGGGGCCCACTACGGTCTTGATGTTATACTTGCGATAGTCTTGCTTCGAGGGCTTCATCTTCTTGAACACCACACAGGCGGCTACGGCATCCGAACCGCTGATGTTGGAGTTGTCGAAGCATTCTATCTGATAGGGCATCTTGGGCAGATGCAGCAGGTCTTGCAGCTCCTTCATCAGTCGCACCTGCTTCTGTTCGGGGTTCAGCTTCTCGGCCTGCTTCATGCGGTCGAACTTATACTGCTTGCCATTCATCAGCGACAGGTCGAGCAGGGTCTTCTTGTCGCCGCGCTGGGGTACGGTGATGGTGATGCCCTCGAGGTTCACGTCTACCTCACTGGGCAGGATAATCTCCTTGGCATTGCTCTGGAAACGCTCGCGCATCTCTACGATGGCCAACTGTAATAGTTCCTCATCCGTCTCCTGCAGCCGCTTCTTATATTCAAAGGTAAAACTCTGGTTGATCTGTCCGTTGGAAACGTGGATATAGTTGACGAAGGCTATCTTTTCATCGTTGGTGATCGTGAGCACATCCACATTGTCGATGGTGTGACTTACCACCTCACTCTTGGCTACAAATTGCTCTAACAGCAGATAGCGACGCTTGATCTCCTCTGCTTCCTCGAAACGCAACTGCTCGGCCAACTGCTGCATCTCTTCTAACAATTCGCGCTCCACCTGACGGGTGTTTCCCTTCAATATCTCGCGTGCCTGCTGGATGCATCGCTGGTAGTCGTCCCAGGCTTGTTTGCTGACGCACGGACCACCGCACTTCTTGATGTGATAGTCGAGGCATACCTGATATTTTCCGCTCTTCACTCCCTCTTCCGTCAGGGGCTGCTTACAGGGTCGCGGACGATATAGCTTGTTGATGATGTCGAGCACGGCATGCATGCTCCCTACATGCGAATAAGGTCCATAATAGTTACCCCACTTCTTGTTGATGGTACGCGTAGAAAAAATCCTCGGCAGATACTCCTTCGTCACACAGATGCTGGGGTAGGTCTTGCCGTCTTTCAGTAGTACATTATAGCGAGGGTTATACTTCTTGATGAGCGCATTCTCCAACAATAGGGCATCTTCCTCCGTATTCACCACCGTGTAGCTGATATCCCATATCTTTGATACCAGTACCTTGGTCTTGAATCGGTCTACTTCGGTGTGGAAATAGGACGAGACACGTGCCTTCAGGTTCTTCGCCTTGCCTACATAGATAATGGTACCCTCAGCGTCATAGTACTGATAGCTGCCGGGCTTCTCTGGCAGTGACCTGACGATAGCCTTCAACTTCTTCAAACGTGCCTCGTTCTCTTCCTTTGTCATCTTGTAACTACTGATAATATAAATAACTTGGTGTGATGATAAGTCCTACCCCTTGTTGAACATGATAGAAACTTATCATCATAGCCTTCAATGTTTCACGTGGAACACCCTTTTTATACTGTTACGAGGGTAGTGAGTTCTATACCGTCAAACAGGTCGCGTCCATGCAGCCCTTCGTCTGTAATCTCGATGATGAAGTTCATATAGACTTTCTTCGGATGGAAGTGCTGCACCAACTTATACGTTGCCTTGGCCGTTCCTCCTGTTGCCAACAAATCATCATGGATGAGCACTACATCGTCTGGCTCTATCGAGTCGATGTGCATTTCTACAGTATCTACTCCGTATTCCTTGGTAAATTGTTCCTTCACCACCGTTCCAGGCAACTTACCCGGTTTACGTGCCAATACCACTCCGCAACCTAATCGTGCGGCCAAAGCCGATGCCATCACAAAACCACGACTCTCTACTCCTACAATCTTGGTGATTCCTTTGTCTTTGTAGAGTTCATACATCTCATCCAGCATTATCTTCATGCACTCTGCATTCTTGTACAGGGTGGTCACATCACGAAAGTTGATACCCTTCCTCGGAAAATCGGGTATGCAACGCAAATTGTCAATCAGTACTTGGTTGTTCATAATCCTTTGATTTTATCGTTATTATATCATATATTTATTATTCCTTGTTTCACGTGGAACATTTCTCATTTCTCATTTCGAAGTCTATCTTCCAAGTAGCACCAGCATGGCATTGATGTCGCTGGGTGATACGCCAGGGATGCGACTGGCTTGTGCCAATGTCTCGGGCTGTATCTTCTCCAACTTCTGGCGGGCCTCGGTGGAAATGGCGGTCAGGGTGGGGTAGTCAAAGCGTCCACGTATCTTGATATTCTCCAGACGGTGCATCTTCTCGGCTACCTGTCGTTCGCGCTCTATATAGCCTTTATACTTGATATGTATCTCGGCAGCTTCGGCTATTTCTTCTTTGCGATTGGGAATCCGTTCAATCCGCTCGCGCAGTTCGGTCACGATCTCCTGCAACCGTTCGAAGTTCAGTTCAGGACGTGCTACGAGGTCTTCGAGCTTACAGCCATAGACGAGTGGGGTAGAACCCATCGCTTCTAAGGCTCCATTCACCAATCGTGGTTTGATGGCATAGTGGTGACAAAAATCCTCGATTCCTTCGATAGCCTGCTTCTTCTGCAGCCACCAGTCATAGCGCTCTCGTTTGGCTATTCCCAGTTCGTAGGCTTTCTCTGTCAGGCGGGCATCGGCATCGTCCTGCCTGAGCAGGATTCTATATTCGGCTCGCGAGGTGAACATACGGTAGGGCTCGTCTACGCCTTTGGTTACTAAGTCGTCGATCAGTACGCCGATATAGGCCTCGTCGCGCTTCAGCTCAAAGATGGGGTGGCCATGCTCCCCCTCGTCTGTTTCATTACCGTATGTGGCGACTGAGTCGCAACCCGCCATACTCCCTGCCATCAGGGCGGCATTGATGCCGGCTATCGTACCCTGTCCGCCAGCTTCCTCGTAGCCGGTGGTGCCATTCACCTGTCCTGCCATGAAGAGCCCGCTGATTATTTTCGATTCCAGCGAGTGATACAGCTGGGTGGGGTCGAAGTAGTCGTACTCGATGGCATAGCCAGGGCGATACACTTTCAGGTTGCGCAGGGCGGGAATCTTCTTCAGGGCGGCTATCTGCACATCCATCGGCAGGGACGACGAGAAGCCGTTCAGGTACATCTCGTTGGTGCTCTCGCCTTCCGGTTCGAGGAAGAGCAGGTGCTGCGGACGGTCAGGGAAGGTGACGAGCTTGGTTTCTATCGAGGGACAGTAGCGTGGCCCGATTGACTGTATCTGTCCGTTGTAGAGTGGCGAGTCGGCCAGTCCGCTGCGGAGCATCTCATGCACCTCCTCGTTGGTATAGCACACCCAGCAGGGCAACTGTTGCAGCGGACGTTGCGAGGGGTTGTTGCTGTTGTTGCTGCCATTGCTGTTGTTGCCGTTTCCGTCATCGGGGGCACCCCCTAAATACGAGAACCTGTAGTAGCCGTTCTCGCCATCCTGACGCTCCATATCCTCGAAGTGAACGGAGCGCTTGTCGATGCGCACGGGAGTGCCAGTCTTCATTCGTCCGGCACGGATGCCGTGGCGGGTGATGCTCTCTGTCAGGTGGGCTACGGCGGGCTCTGCGATGCGTCCGCCGGCTACCATCCTTCTGCCTATGTGCATCAGTCCGTTCAGGAAGGTGCCTGCCGTCAGCACCACCGCCCTGGCATGTATCTCGCAACCCCAGATGGTCTTCACGCCTACCACCCGCTTGGAACTTCGGCGCGTGGCTTGGCGGGTCGCGGCTTGCTGGTTGATGGTTTGCTGGTTGATGGTTTGTTGCGACTCAGTCGCAACATACTGTGAAGCCCCCGCCGGCAGCGCCTCTTCTACCAGCAGTTCGTCCACCTGGTCTTGCCAGATGTCGAGATTGGGGGTATGGTCCAGCATCTCGCGCCACTTCCAGATGAACTTGCCTCGGTCGCACTGCGCCCGGGGGCTCCAGACGGCCGGGCCCTTCGAGCGGTTGAGCATACGGAACTGGATGGCGGTGGCATCGGTGACGAGCCCCATCTGTCCCCCTAAGGCATCTATCTCGCGAACAATCTGCCCCTTGGCTATGCCGCCAATGGCCGGATTGCACGACATCTGGGCTATCTTGTTCATGTCCATCGTTACCAGACAGGTCTTCGCTCCCATGTTGGCAGCAGCGCAGGCAGCCTCGCAACCAGCGTGGCCGCCTCCAATTACTAATACGTCATATTTCAGAATCATGTGGCAAAGTTACGAAAAGTCGAGCGCAAAACAAAATAAATCACATTTATTTTTATTGCCGAGACAGAGGATTTGTGTAATGCTTTGTACCTTTAGGTCAAAGAACTTCGCCATTTTTAATGGTCAAAGTTACGAAAAAACGAGAGAAATGCAAAAGGAAAGCAAGCTTTTCTTTTCATTTCCGTTTTTTCAGCAACGCGGTGGGGTGTGGATTAGTAGAGAGGGAAATCCTTGATGTGGTTGATTTCCGGTTCGCCGCCATCAGGAGTTCCTACGATGGTGATGGCATCCAGTCGAATGTTGTTTCTTAGATGTCTGTATTTCACATAGTGGTTGATGGCACCACGCAGATTTTGCAGCTTCTTATAGTCGATGGCTTCCTCGGGTTCTCCAAAGAGGCTGTTGCGGCGTGTCTTCACCTCTACGAAAACGATGGTGTCTCCATCCTGTGCAATGATATCGATGTCGCGATGTCCCGACTTCCAGTCGCGATCAAGGATGGTGTATCCCTGACGGCTCAGATAGTCGGCAGCGAGACTTTCTCCCCAGGTTCCCAACTCGTTGTGTAGTGCCATTTTTCTTCTCTTTTCTATTCGATAACGGGAGGATGATATATAATATTTTGTATAAATAGCGCATTTTCTAACGAAAACGTTTGCGGGATTCATAATTTTGTAGTACCTTTGTTGCCTAAAATGTACGCGCGATACCTAATATAAAGTATTTCAAGTTTCAAAATTTTAATAATTTAAATTCATTTTATGTGGTTAATTAATTCATCAATCGGTAGAAAGGTTGTCATGTCCGTCACCGGTTTGGCGCTGATTCTGTTCCTGACATTCCATTGTGCCATGAACGTCGTCGCCATCTTTTCGGGTGAGGCTTACAACATGATTTGCGAACTGCTGGGTGCCAACTGGTATGCCGTCGTGGCAACACTGGGCTTGGCCGCCCTGGCGCTCATTCACATCGTCTTTGCCTTCATCCTGACGGCTCAGAACCGTAAGGCCCGTGGCGAGAACCGCTACGATGTGGCAACAACAACCAACAAGAGCGGCCTACTGGACGTTGCTGAGGGTTGGGCTTCCACCAACATGCTGGTGCTGGGTCTGATCATCCTCTGCGGTCTGCTGCTCCACTTGTATCACTTCTGGAGCAAGATGATGCTGGCTGAGATTATCGGTACAACGAGTGGTCATCTGCCCACCGATGGCTTTGCCTTCATCATCGACACCTTCGGCAATCCCGTCAATGTGGTGATCTACATCATCTGGATCTGTGCCATCTGGTTCCACCTGGCTCATGGCTTCTGGTCGGCTCTGCACACCCTCGGTGCCAGCGGCAAGATCTGGCAGAAGCGCATCCAGTGGATTGGTCTCTGCTACGTATCGCTGCTCATGCTGGGCTTCCTGGTAGTGGTGCTGGCCTTTGCCTTCAAGTGCGCTCCCAGCCTCTATTGCTATGCTGGCTGCTAAGAAATTGAAAATCGAAAATCTGAAAATCGAAAATTAAGAATTATGGCTAAAGTATTAGATTCAAAGATTCCTGCAGGACCAGTGCCTGAGAAATGGAAGGAATATAAGGCTCATCAGCGTCTCGTCAACCCGAAGAATAAGCTGAAGCTCGATGTCATCGTGGTGGGTACAGGTCTGGCTGGTGCATCGGCTGCTGCCTCGCTGGGCGAGATGGGTTTCAACGTGATTAACCTCTGCATTCAGGACTCACCCCGCCGTGCGCACTCTATCGCCGCACAGGGTGGTATCAATGCCGCCAAGAACTATCAGAACGATGGTGACTCGGTCTATCGTCTGTTCTACGACACCGTGAAGGGTGGTGACTATCGTGCCCGCGAGGCCAACGTGTATCGTCTGGCTGAGGTGTCTAACAATATCATCGACCAATGCGTGGCTCAGGGTGTTCCCTTTGCCCGTGAGTATGGTGGCATGCTGGCCAACCGTTCGTTCGG
>JAEEGL015434341.1_pt1 | contig 11881 bp, 4 predicted proteins | sample 9134231 | NCBI WGS metagenome assembly JAEEGL01 (sample SAMN16246548, study PRJNA631951) | gut metagenome | biome: gut microbiome; feature: rumen; material: fiber-attached | host: Bos | place: Iran: Karaj | collected 2018-10 | reverse complement strand
TACAAGCAAAAGACAACACCTATTATCCAGCCGTGATGAATTCCCATTTGTGCGAGGCATATTTCCAACGTGCATACAGCTACCTTCTTTTGGCTAAGAACTATAAGGAAGTACCATTGATTCTGCAAGCTTACGTTGACGACAACGAATCGTTCGACATTGCAAAAACAACAGAAGATACCATCGTAAACCAAGTGAAGCAAGACTGCTTGACAGCTATTGGAACGGGGGCAGCGAAAGGTACTTACGAAGTGGATTGGCAAACCAAAGGACGAGTTACCAAATGGGCACTTTATGCTCTGTTGGCAGATGCAAGCCTTTGGAGCGAAGACTACGATCAATGCATCCAGTATTGCGACCTCATTCTCAATGCGAAGGACAATTTCCGACCTGCGTTCATGACCAACACTTCTGATTGGTACAATATCTTCTCGAATGGCAACACCAATGAAAGTATTTTCGAGCTGAATTGGAGCTACACATTGAATCAGGAAACTAACAACTTCGCATCGCTTTGGTCTCAATCCTCTGGCAGCCGTTTGCGCTTCACCAATGTTGCTACTGAAAAAATGAAGGCAGAAACTCAGGAGCTGATTGAAAACGGAATGGCAGCAGATGGACGCATGGGACGTATGCTCCTTTCCACCTACGTTCCTGAATCGGGTGCATTGGCCAGTTGGAGTGCTTCTAATACGCCATACATGTGGAAATACAATGGCACCGATGTGCAGGACATCACAGGTGGCGTGCGTGCCTATCAAGATGCCAATTTTATCATCTACCGTGTGGCTGAAATTATTCTGATGAAAGCACAAGCCGAAATCATGAAGGGTAACTACAGAGAAGCAGTCGAACTAATTAACCGTATCCGCAATCGTGCAGGACTTGGCAATTTCAATGACATCGACACTCATGCTGAAAATGCCGATTTACAGATTTCACAACTTGATGAATACACGCTTTTAGAGGAAGTGCTCAATCAAAAGGAAATGGAATTTGTGGGCGAAGGCAAGCGTTGGTACGACCTCCTTTGGTTCGGACGAATTGCTAACAACAAGTATCGCAAACAATTCATCGACATCGTGGTTGAAGGTAATCAAACCACTAATCAGGCATGGATTCAATCTGTACTCCAAGACAAGAACGCATGGTATATGCCGCTGCCACAAGATGACATAGACCACAACTCATTGCTTGTACAGAATCCTTATTACACATCAACCAAGTAAATATACCATAGAAATATGAAGCAACAAATCAATCATATACAGAAGGAGAGCAGGAGCCTATTCTTAGCTGCCATTGCTCTATCCTTTTCGTTCCTTCTCACCACAAGTTGCGATAGCGATGTGTTCGATGTCAATGCCGACCCATTCAAGGGACAGACATATACGAACATACTCAATTCGCCTATCTCAACTTATCTGTCGGAAGAAGAGGATTTCTCAGAATACGTCAGCATTCTGAACACCTGCGATATGTTCAATGCCCTCAACCAGTCGTCGAACGGTATCAGCTTCACAGCCTTTGCACCTACCAACGCAGCCATGAAGGAATTCTACAAGCGTCGTGAAGTGAGCTCTTTCCAGGAATTGGGAAACGACTATTTGCGTCAGTTCGTCCTTTTCCACACCGTGAAGGACTCCATCCTGCCTGAAGCATTCGTATTAAAAGACCATGTCACCAACTTGAGTGGAGACAACATCTCCATCGAAATCGACTCCGTCAACGCAGGACAGGCAACACTCAACGACGAGGGACAAGTAACCCAGATGGGACTCAGCGCTTACAACGGAAAGATTTATGTACTTTCCAAGGCTATGACCCCACTCGTTGAAACCATTTATCAGCGCATTGCAGAATCGGGCAATAGCACCATCATGACAGAAGCTATCAATGAGAGTGGATGGAAAAAGAACCTGAGCACCATTCAGGATACCATCTACAACGAATCTCATCAACGCATCATCAACAAACGCTATTACACCTTCCTCAATGTCACAGACGATGTGTTCAAAACCAATGGTATCAACAGCTTTGCAGATTTGAAGAACAAGCTCAAGGCAAACGATGAATTGGGACTGACCGAAGATTCGCTGCTACGTAAATATGTTGCCTACCACGTGATGGGTGATTCTTACACCACCACCGACCTTGGTGCAACGAATGGTAGCAACATGACTCGCATTTGGGGAACATCGGCCACCAGTCAAGTGCTCACTATTACCAACGACACATTGGCAACCACTGAAGAAGGTCGTCTTGTTCTCAATGCATCGGGCACAAGTGCTCTCTTCCTCAAGTCGTCGAACATACTTGCGAAGAACGGATATGTTCACCAACTCAGTTCCTGGCTTCCTGTATGGGAACCAAAGCAGAGCACTATCGTTTGGGACCTTGCCGACTTCACCGAAATAAAGAACATCGTCGGAGCCAGCAACTTCCAGCCATCTGAGCCTACAAGCACAGAACTGAATACACGTGTAGCTATGGCATCCTGCTTCGAGTTCGAAATGGGAGAATCAGGCACCAAGAACAAGTCCTATAGCGACATCAGCTATGTCACATGTCGTTCCAACCTGAAGGATGCTAATAATTACGACCGCATGGTCTATAATGTTGGATATATGGGTTCCGTATCCATGCCAACACCAACTATCGTGAAAGGAAAGTATCGCGTGGAATTGAGCATCATCTATCTCACAAACCACAACTTCATGCGTCAGCAGAGTGACGGAAACGGAGGCTTGCTCCGTATGGTGTTCGACGATGATGAAGATTTTACCACATACGTTTCGCCTTACACCCAAGTGAACAGTCCACTTCCAGGCGTTTACCCCTCCACCCTTTTCGAAGCAGTTAACTTCCCAGAAACGGCCTCTCACACCTTCAAGTTCGTAGTGCTCGACCCTGCTGCTTCTACCAACAGCAATTTCTCACTCCAGTTCGACACTATCACCTTTATTCCTATTGAAGAATGATGAAACCCAATAAAAACATGATCATTATGAAAAAGAATCATCATATCTCCACACAAGCATCAGCCAAACTGTCGCTTTTGCTTCTGTCGTTCGCTTTTGTCGTAGCTTGCTCCGACTTGAAGGATGACGACCACTACAGCAATCAGCAGACCAAGATTCAGAATCAGGAACTGAAGATTGTGAATCAATCCAGTGAGGAATATATCAAGAACGAGTCGAGCCTTTCCAAGATGAACCAACTTTTCATCGACAATGGCATCTACGAGGAACTGAACAAGAAAGGACAGCTCTCCACAATTCTTGTGGTGCGCAACGAGAACTTTGTGCAACCCACCGAGAATGTAGAGTTTATCACTCGCTCCCACATTAGCGATATTTCCATTTCTCCTGCCAACCTCGAAAATGGTAGCCGAATCATGATGTGGCACAACAAATATGTGAACATCAGCATCGACGAGCAGGGCGAGGCACAGGGACTCATCGTCAACCACATTTCGTTCAATAATGGAATTGTGCAAGAAGTAGTAAAAACCAATACGGGATACATCTATGTCATTAACAACATGATCGACACCCCTACTTCCCTCTACGACTATATCACCTCCTTGGGCGATGATTATTCCATGTTCCGTGAAATGGTTCTGGCATCAGGTGGAAAGGAATTTGACCGCGTCAACTCCAAGGCAATTAGTGTGAACGATGAGGGAAACACAGTTTACGACTCTGTCTTCATCTACAAGAATACCTACTTCGAAAACGTAGGATTCGACATGAATTCCGAATCCCTCACGGCAACGATGCTTCTCTGTTCCAACGATGTCATCCTGGCAGCACTCGACGATGCACATCAGCGTCTTGCATCCTGGAACATGCAGCGTGCCGACTCCGTTCTGCTCAAATGGATTCTCGAAGTATCGTTCTTCAACAAGCGTTATGCAGCCAACGAAATTCAGACGGCAGCTGACAATATGACCGACCTCCGAAGCATTTTCTCACGTCAATGGCGTACCAACATGCAAGAGGTGGAAACGCAGAATCCTGAAGAACTGTCAAATGGCTTAGTCTATCATGTCAAGAAACTCCACATTCCAAACAATGTGCTCATGTATCGACTGAAGGACTGGTTCTACTACTACGAATACTGCACCGATGAACAGAAGGCAAACTATTTCAAGATGAGCAACTTGGCATTCTCCAAGTGCAGTACCGACGTAGCGGCATGGACTCCTTGGGCTGGTGTATGGCCTGAGATTGAGGACCGTGTACTTGTCTTGAAGAAAGACCCTTCCGATTTGGCCGACGAAAATGGATTCCAGCTCGACTTCACTCCACTCAAAATTGAGGCCAACCAAGCAGGAGGTACACAAGCCGTTCCATGGGTCATTCCTCCAGGCACCTACCGACTGGCATTCGGTTCAAAGCAGAATCAGAACCTCAATATCGTCATCACAGTGCTTGTTGAAGGACAAGTTGTTGCAGTGAGTGAAAACATAGCTCTCGGTTCTGCTACCACTTACCACTACGACCGTGGAACAACCCTTTCCAACCGCTATCCAGAAGGCTATGATGCTTCATACGTAAGCGAGATGGGTGGTAGCAGCAAGGCAGGCAACTACGACACCGACGGAGGTATAGCCATTGAGGAAGTCAACATTCCTGACCTCAAGGGTGATGGAACACCGCTTCCAATTGTTCTCCGTATCACTGCCGAAACGTGGAATGCACAGACCAGCTTCACACTCTGTCACTGGTGTTTGCGACCTACCACGAACAATTATTAAATGAATAGAATAATACTCATTATTTCATTCATCCATAACGAACAACTCTAAACATGCTACTTAGAATGTCAACATATAAGAAAATATTACTAAGCATCGGAATCGCTGCAGCATTCACCCTGCAAACTCAGGCACAGCAGTCGATAAGTGGTAGAGTGCTCAATTCCGACAATCAACCCATTGCTGATGTAGTGATTTCATGTCCTGGATGCAGCACCGTTCGCACCGATGCCGACGGACGCTACCTCATCGAAGGAGTGAAAGAAGGTTCATCCATCAGTTATTGGCACGATGGCTACTATACGCAGCAACGCTATGTGAAGAAGCCACTCAAGCACGATGTCAACATCTTTCTTGTTTCCACTGGCAAAACCCGCTACAACGAAACCACACTCCTTCCCTATCAGACGGTAGAAAGCGACCCATCGATAGCAGGCATTGCTAACATCAATCGCAAGGACTTTGCATCAGGTTCCCTCTCCATCGACCGTGTGCTCGAAGGAGCATTCACGGGTTTGCAAGCCACCAACAAGAGTGGTATGACGGGTGAAGGTGCCTATCTACAGTTGCGAGGCATCAAGAGCCTTGTGGCAGAAAACTCACCGCTCATCGTCATCAATGGTGTGCCTTACATGCCCGACCTGAACGAAAGCCAAATCATTGGAGGCTATTCTCGTTCAGCGTTCCAAGCGCTCAACAACCTCGACATCCGCAACATCACTGTCCTTAAGGGTGCTGAAGCTGCCATCTATGGTTCTATGGGTTCCAACGGAGTCATCCTCATTGAAACCGACCAGGCAACATCGGATAACATGAATACTCGCATCAGTTTCTCAGCCATCGTCGGTACCAATTGGAACAACCGTCGCATTCCGCTCATGAACTCACAGCAGTATAAAAACTATCTGAGCGATGTCGGCCTCACCTATTACGACAACATGGAGGCTTTCTTCAACGATTTCACCTTCCTCACCGACCCTAATGCCAATCAGCACTATCTCTATGAGTACGATACCGACTGGCAGAAGGAAATCTATCGCAATTCCACAACGATGGATTATCTCTTCCGCGTCGAAGGTGGTGACAACATTGCCAAGTACAACATTTCTCTCGGCTATATGGGCGACAAGGGAACGCTCAAGAAAACCTACTCCGACCGCTACAACGCACAGATCAATGCATCTGTCCTCGTCAGCAAGAAGGTGGAGATTCAGGCTGCCATCAACACAGCCTACCTCCGAGGACAGTATCAGGAGCAGGGCATGAGCTACGAAACATCTCCTCTCCTCAGTGCCTATCGTCATTCGCCGCTCCTTTCTCCTTGGAAGAGCGACATGTATGGCAATCTCATCAACACCTACGCCAGCTATTGGTACGGAGCCATTAAGAACGAGGATTTCATCGTCTCCAATCCGCTTTCCATTGTCAACACCCTCACGGGCAAGAACCGCCAGTACGACATCAATGCCAAGATTCAGCTGAGCTACAAGCCAACCAACTCACTCTCCTTCAACGGACTCGTTGGCATGTACTACAACTACAACCAAGAAGAAGCATTCATCCCAGGCATAAACAATAGCGACATCGTACCGCTCTTCGACCAGTACGGAAAGGCAGAGAACACCATTCGTGTTGGTACCAACCACACCTTCAACATGTTCTACAATCTCAATGCAGCTTGGAACAAGCACTTCACCGAGAAGCACAAGCTCGCTGCCAACATCGGATTCCAGTCCATTATGACGAATTACGAATACGATGCAGCCTTTGCACGCAATTCCAACAACGACTTCTACCAGACCTTAGGCGATGCACAGACACTCGGCAAGAACTTCTCAGGCTACAACAACAAGTGGAATTGGTTGGACTTCTATGCACATGCCAACTACACCCTCGACAACTTCGTAAAACTGGGTGTCACTGCATCCTACGACGCAGCATCCAGCATAGGTGAGGATGCCACTCGTTTCTCGCTCTATCCTGCTGCCGATGTCGTATTCATGTTGAAGCGTTACTTGGCAGACGACTTTGTCAACCGACTCAACGTTTATGCCAACTATGGCATCACAGGCAATAGTCGCTTCTCAAGCAAGTATGGCAAATACTACTACACTTCTCAGCCTTATCAGACCATTGCCGGCATCATTCGTGCCAACGTGCAAAACACACGTATCAAGGCAGAGAAGGACCATACGCTCAATTTAGGCATTGAATCCTCATTATGGAATAATCGCCTCCAGCTTGCTGTTGGCTATTACGATGTCCGTGCCAAGGATGTCCTCATCACAGGCGTCCGCTCTTCGGTTATGGGCACCAGCACCTACTTCAACAACGACGGTGAAATCTCTGCACGAGGCGTGGAAGTATCACTCTCCGTCACACCTGTCAGCACCAAGCAGTTCAAGTGGACCATCGGAGGTAATTTCACTTCGCTCAAGAACCAAGTGGAATCACTCGGCACCATCTCCGAAATACTCACCACGCTTAGCGACAATGCTGAAATCATCACGCGTGTAGGTCAGAATCCATACGCATTCTACGGCTACAAGACCGCAGGTGTATTCTCCACCACAGCCGAGGCAGAAGCAGCAAACCTCACCAACCGCAGCGGAGTGAAATATGCAGCAGGCGATGTGCATTATGTCGATGTCAATGGCGATGGCATCATCAACGATGCCGACAAGCAGGTCATCGGTTCTGCTACCCCTGATTTCTACGGCTCACTCTTCACACGTTTTGAGTACAAGCACTTTGCCCTCGATCTCAACTTCACCTACAGCCACGGCAACGACATCTACAATGCCGTGCGTCGTGTCACCGAGTCCGGTTCCGACTTCTCCAACCAGAGCACATCGCTCATACGCCGTTGGTCTATGGAAGGTCAGATGACCGACATTCCTCGAGCAAGCTGGGGCGACAAGGTAGGCAACAACGTCTTCTCCGACCGATGGATTGAGGATGGTTCCTACATCAAGTTGAGCGACATCACCTTCTCCTACACGTGGGACAAACCACTCCTCAACTTCATTCAGGGAGGAACAGCGTTCGTCACAGGGCAGAATCTCCTCACCTTCTCCAACTATCTCGGACTCGACCCCGAAACATCCTATAGCTACAGCTCTCTGATGCAGGGCATCGACTACGGAAAGGTGGCTTCTCCTCGCAGTGTGAAAATCGGCATCAATCTCCGATTCTAATAGTTGTCTTAGGAAATATCATAGAATTTTCATTTAAAAACTCAATATTAAAATGAAAAAATACATCATAAAACAGAGAATGGAATCCCTCTTGAAGCAGTTCCTTTCATTCTTCTCTCATCATACTACTCCCCTCGCCCCATCTCTCCCCTCTCAGGGGAGTTGGAGGGGTTCAAGGGTTGGAGGTGAGGCTTTCATTTTTCATTTTTCACTTTTCACTTTTCTCTTTTCACTTTTCTCTCTCACCTCTTGTTCCGATTTCTATGACCCAAGCACCGACGACGAGTTGAATGGCAGCGACTACATTTCCTCCAACACCGAAATGTACACGGGTTTCCTTGGCATCATGACCAAGTTACAGGCTGTGGGCGACAAGGAAATTCTCCTCACCGACACCCGTGCCGAACTCCTTGAACCAAGCGACGACTCCAATGCAGAACTCATCGCGCTCTACAACTACGATACCGAGCTTCAGGGCAACAGCTATGCCAATCCAGCACCCTACTACGAGGTGGTCATTGCCTGCAACGACTATCTCACCAAGATGCTGAAATACAAGCAGAACGTTGATGTCGATCAGAACATAGCCAAAGACCTCATCAGTTCCGCCGCACGCATCAAGGTGTGGACCTATAAAACACTTGGCGAAATCTATGGAAAGGCAGTTTGGTTCGACGACCCTATCACTGAAGCCAAGGACCTCGCCGACGAGAGCACCTTCAAGCTACTAACCATGGAACAACTCACCGACAAGTGTCTCAGCCTCATGAACGAAGGTTTCAACGGGGTACCGCTAAACCGCACCATCAACTGGATTGAATGGCTCGACCCATCCAATGTTACCAGCATTGCCAGTTCCTCCTATCGTAAGTGGAACTACATGGTACCACCATTTGAAGGCATCTATGCCGAACTCTGCCTTTGGAAAGGTGCCTACCTCGACGCAGCGGGTTCCGATGCAAAGTTCTACTACAAGCAGGCTGCCGACCAGCTTCTCTCAGCTCTCAGCACACAAATCGAGTGCGGTTCCGACCCTGGCTCCAACGTCTATTGGCTCCCATCAGCAGCCACACCAGGCCACTATAGCCCAATCTGGAACTACGCACAACCGTACCCTTACGAGAGCATTTCGGCACTGATTTACGACTACACCAACAATCAGACCAACACGCTCCTTAAGCACTTCTCCAACGAGTACCCTAACAAATACTGGCTGCGGCCATCCACAGCAGGAGAAGAGCGTTTCCTCGACACATCCTTCAATCCTGGCACATCCACCAACGACACACGCTACAAGACAAACTTCGGCACCAACAGCGGACAACGCTACATCGCCAAGTTCCGCCCAGTCGGAAGTCGAGTGCGTGCCAATGCCTATCAGGACGATGTCCACATCTTCCTCTATCGTGCCATGCAGTACCACATGATGCTGGCTGAGGCTCTCAACCACCTCAACCGCTTCGAGGCCATGAACCGTGTGTTCAACATTGGCTTCTCGGGTTACGTCATGGATGCCACACTCCCTGAGTGGGAAGGATTCTCCATCGACTGGACTTCCTCCGCATCGTGGGGCACACGCCGCTACCCAGGCATGGGAATTCGAGGATGCTTCAGCCTCAATGCAGCACCTGTCAAGACCAACATCGTCGAACTCGGACAGCAGGGTACATGGCGTTACAACGACATGAGCATCCTCAACGAGTACCTTCTCGAGTTCGCATGTGAAGGAAAGACCTATCCTGCCATGAACCGCTTTGCCGTGCGCTACAACGACCTCTCCATCATTGCCGACCGCATCTGCCCTAAGTATGTCGAGTCGGGCAAGGATGCCGAAATCCGTTCACGCATCATGAGCGGTGGCAACTGGGTGCCTTACAAATTATAATATTGTCTTCGGAAAGAAATTGGAATAATTACTATAATTATTTTGGATTTTTAATAAATCATCAATTTTTGGAGAAATTATTCTAATTTCTTTCCTAAATAAATAATTATTGAAACTTTTAAAACTTTTTGAATCATGAAAAAAATTACGCTAACTATCTTGACATTGGCACTGACCATTCTTACTGCCAACGCGCAATTCAAGAAATCCTGGGACTTCACCAAAGGACTCAGCGACGAAACCATCGCCAACCTCAAAGCCGATGGCTCCCACTGGGCAGAAAACGGCAACGATGCCGACGGCAATGTCAACAACTGGAAGAACGTAGGTAAGCCTGCCACAGACTCCTACCTCATGGCCAACGGACAGGTCATTCCTGAGCTCGAAGGACTCTACATCGACATTGGCAGCAACAAGGACAACTCCATCCACATTGCTACCACTAAGCTCCGTCTCACTCGTAAAGGAACAAAAATCACATTTCCTAAACTTGCAAACGGACAAAAAATCACCTTCGTGGGACGTTCTGCCAACAGCACTGCAACCAACCGTGGTATCGCACCAGTTCAGGACTATATCAAGTTCGTAGAAGGAGAGCAGACAGATGGACAAAGCATTTTCCTTGGCAATCAAGTGGAAGGTTCACTCGGCACCTACACCTTCGTCTATCAAGTAGTGACCGAAAGCACAGACTCTGTCGATGTTCAGTTCCAACTCACACCTGATGCCGGCATCGACTTCACTCTCTTCCAAATCGACGATGGTGATGCTCCTGAAGTAGAAGAAGCAAAGAATGTGGCTTACGTTTATTCTGGCGAAGACGCATCCACTGACGATTATGCCTACATCTATGTTTCCAGTCTCGACGGTGTAACGCCAACCATCATCAAGGGTTCCGACGTAATCACACTCGATTCCCTCCAGACCTACGACCTCGTTGTGGTATCCCCTACTGTTCAGCCAACCGATGCCATCGTGCCTGTGCTCAAGTCGGCCATCGCCTACGAGCCAATGCTCAACCTCAATGCTTCACTCTATGAGGCTTGGGGACTTGGTTCTGCCGTTGAGAGCGAAACAGGTACAGCCACTGTCAACAACACAGAGCACCCACTCTTCGAGAACATCGACCTCTCTGAAGGACTCCAGATGCTCGATGGCGGCAACATCACCGGTGTTAGCCTTTCCGACTACTTTGCTGCCGACGACATCATCGCCACAGCAGGCGACGTTGTAGCTATTCACATCCACAACTCAGCACGCAATGCCTACATGCTCCTGCCATACACTACAAGCGACCTCTTCGTGGCCACTCAGGAAAACCTCGCACAGCTTCTCACCAATGCCGTGCCATTCCTTGCTGAAACCAAGAAGGATGTCACTCAGCTCGGAGGACCAACCATCTCTCAGAAGAACGAGAATGGTCAGACCACTGTCAGCATCAGCGCATCCAACAAGAGTGCTGTCATCTACTACACCACTGACGGTTCCGACCCAACCACCGAGAGCAGCGTCTATGCAGAACCATTCACGCTCACAGAACCAACTACTGTCAAGGCATTTGCAACAGCCGATGGCTACAACCCAAGTGCCATCGTATCTGCCGACATCGTTATCTTCTCTCAGGCAGCAGAACCAACCATCTCTATAGCTCAGAATGGCGCAGAAAGCACTGTTACCATCACGGCTGAGGAAGGTCTCAACATCTTCTACAACTTCTCGGGCAATGCAGATGCAGCTAAGAGTCAGGCTTACACAGAGCCTATCGTTCTCACCGAGCCTACTTACGTATTTGCCTTTGCAACAGCCGACGACAAGCTCAACTCAGAACTCGTATCGCGCTACGTAGCCATCGCTACACTCAACGCACAGACCATCCGTCTCGACACACTCGCTCACTTCGACGCAAGTGTTGAACCTTGGTTCGTGGATGGCACAGAGAATGCCGATTCGCTCGGCAATGGTAAGAACTCCGCTTACTATTTCTGGGGCAAGAACGCATGGAACTACTACAGCGAGGAAATCGACCACGAGGAAACT
>JAEEGL014725643.1_pt1 | contig 11881 bp, 10 predicted proteins | sample 9134231 | NCBI WGS metagenome assembly JAEEGL01 (sample SAMN16246548, study PRJNA631951) | gut metagenome | biome: gut microbiome; feature: rumen; material: fiber-attached | host: Bos | place: Iran: Karaj | collected 2018-10 | reverse complement strand
CATAAGTAGTTGAAACTAAGCACACACCAGTCATCGCTGCTGTACTAAGGCCTAAGATCAGTTTCCTTAAGTGTTTCATGAATACCTCCCTTGCTATAAATTTTTACTGCTATATATCAATACCCTAAAGTATTAATACCTAATTAACTAATCCCCGTTATCTTCGTTAGGATTATTTACGGTAAACGCTAAGTTTACCTTGAAGCTTGTTGCTTCATTTGGTGTTCCAATGATATAATCTGCATCCCAGCCTTCCATGAAAACTGTGATTACAACATGTATATCTTTATAATTCAATTTAGATGATTCATTATTATATGTAGAATCATATTTGAATTTTGTAAATGCATTTTCTGTAAATGATGTTTCAGTATCTAAGTAGGCATTGCCTTGTTGAGGAGCCTTTGTGAATGCTTTTTCGCCAAATAAACTATTCCAATAAGTATACATTGCATTTGTATTCTTATTATGAGTCTCATCAGTCATTCCTTCAACTGCTGCAGAGCCTAAGCCTAAGCTTGGTTCATATAAAACTGATTTAGAATTTGCAATATCATTATCATCAATTACTGTTACTAATACTCTCATTGCATCAGCTGGATCATAAGATATTGTATCTCCTGAATCTAATACTTCACCTGTTGCAATTGTAAGCTTATTTACTAATGGCATTTCAAATTTATTTGCTTCATTAGTATATTTACTAGTAATTGTAGTATCTAAATCAAAGTATACATCAACATCGTCAGTTGTTATAGCGGTATTGCGATAACTTAACCACAAATCAAATGATAAATAATCAGTTTTTGTTGCATCAGCCATAACCATATCATATTCATTTGGATATTCACCAGATGTTTCTTCTTTTTCTTCGGCTACAACTGTATACATCTTAGGATAACCATTTTCATCAATAGTAATATCTCCACTTTCGTATGTACCAAGTGTTGATTGACCATATTTTAATTCACTATAATTTGCATCTTCTCCAGCCCATGCTTCAATTACCTTTTTAATTTCAGATTTAGAAACATTTTGAGTAAAATGTGTTCCATCTGTTGAAATTAAAACTCCTGCTGAAGATTTTACATTGTAGTCATATTCATCAATCCATGCTACATTGTTTCTTGCAAACCATGCGTATGTTACAGTGACGGCACATGCTGCAGTTAAAGCTATTGCTCCGCCAGCTATAATTAATTTTCTAGACATAAACTTCATGTGCTCATCTCCTTTACACCAAAATTATAATTTATTTTGGTAGACAATTGTAGGACAAAGTCACTCAATTCGTCTGCAATAAATTATTTTTTAAAACTAAACTGTCATATCTACTGATAGTGTTAAGCCGAACTTAATTGTACCAGAATAGATATCGTCTCCATAATAATCTTCATCTGGATCTTCACCCTCAAGCCAGAATAATACTGTGAATTTCATATATCCACCAGCTTCAATTCTATAAGGGTCGTTTGCAAATACTGTACCAGATGAGCTACCAATCTTTGAAAAACCTTGTAATGGAGCTAAATCATCATTATAACCATGATGTAAGTAATAATCCTTAGAATCTTCATAATCATTAAAATCTGTTTTATCAGAATATTCTCTTGTCATATCCTCAGGCTTATAATAAATTCTTGCCTTTGTAGAATTCTCTTCAGTACCTTGAGTAAAGATCATAATTCTAGAGATTTCATCACAATAATGAGAAACATTATTATATGTCATTGATGCTTTATACTGAACTGATGTATTATCAGTTGAAGTATTAACAACATAGAATGAGTATGCATATAATGATCTACCAGTTACACCTAAATCCAATAAAGTTGTGTAGTATGTAATATTTGGATCATATGAAGCATTTGAATCAACTTTAGTAAAGAAGTAATCATCTACTTCACCGTTTGCATCATAAGATACTATTTCTTTAACATATAATACATCTTTATGTTCTTCAAATTCTTGTTCATTTTGTACATCGGCATCAACATAATCTGCTGAATCACCTAACCATCTACCCATATGAGATGAAATAGATGTTAATGTTGAGTACTTATTATTATCTAAGAAGTACTGAGGATTATAGTCTGACATATTATCTGCGCCTTCAGCAGTTAATTTAGACTTTAGACTTGGTGCAACACCATTAGGATTATCTAATGTAATAGAAATTGACTTATTTAAGTTACCATCTTGAACCTGAATAACGAAAGTTCCTGCTTCTTGACCTAAAAGCATTGCGATAATGATTATTGCAGATGCTGCGAATAATAAGAAGCATAATGCTATCTTAATCCATTTGTTTTTGAACAAAGATACGAACTTGTTAACTAGCATCAAATCCACCTCCTGTCTAATTATTCCTATATTTTTTTATAGAAAACAAAAAAGTTGCCCTCTTAGTAATACACATTCCAAAGAGCTGGCAACTGGCTGTCCCTAGGGGGACCCTTTAGCTTTGCGTCACAGGATTACTCCTGCTTTGCTTTTTTCTAACTGTATTATAAACGCAACTTATTTCGTTGTCAACAACTTTTTGGACATTGCTGTTATAAAAGAGTAGAAAATATTTCTAACTATTGGACGAAAATTTGTTTTAATTACAAATCCTAGTTAATTATATTCTTTTTTCTACCAATTGCAACAATAAATTGCGTTTATAATGGTTTACATGTGTTAATTACTTATCTTCGTCTAGACTTGCAAGTAAGTCATCGACATCACTAGATACGTCACCAGCTTGTTCTAATCCTTCATTATCATCAGCTTCTACATCAACTGATACATCTTCTTGATTAGCTTCTTCTTGTGCTTCTTCTATAATCTTTCTACTTGCTTCTTGTTCAGCTACAGCCTGCTTTAATAATTCATCTGCAGAAATTCCACCAGCATCGCCATTTGATAATGCATCAATAGCGGCCTTAGCAGCTGCAACTCTTGCTTCTTTTTCTTCACGAGCCTTACGTGCAGCACCATCATCCATGATGTTAAGTAAGTTTTCAGTATCTTCAATAGTAGATACGTCATCAAGTAATACTTGATATTGATGTCTATCAATATATTCTTGGAATCCTTCTTCGCCCATAGGCTTACCATAGAAGTAACCTTGTTCTTGGAAGATATTTTGATCCTTAACATATTTTGCGATTTCAGCTGTTTCAACACCTTCGGCAACAATTGTCTTACCATTATCATTACAGAACTTAACTAAAATTTCAGCAAGTTTTTCTTTCATGAAGTTATTTTCAACATCCTTTAAGAATCCACGACCTAACTTAATAACATCGATTGGAGAACGTTGAATTGCTTGAACTGATTGACCATCAAGCTCAAAGCCATCGACTGCAATCTTGAAACCGAAGTCTCTTAACTTATAAATATTAGTCTTAATAACTGCAATTCTTTCTACAATCATGAAATCGTTGATTTCTAGCATGTAGTTTTCTGGCTTAGCATTCTTCTTTTGAATAGTTTCAATAAATGAGTTTGCTAGATTTGGATCTAGTAACTGTTTTGTTGAAAGGTTTAATGATAATCTTAGAGGTACAGTTGGATATAATTCTAAGTACTTATCATGCATACGAATCATTTCTTCAATACCCCAGTTACCAACCCACTTAATATCTCCTGATTGCTCTAAGATACGTAAGAATGTTGATGGAGCCTGAACACCCTTAGTTGGGTGATTCCAACGCATTAGACATTCTGCGCCAACTAATTGCTTATTAGCTAGGTCAACAATTGGCTGTAAGTATAATACGAATTCCTTCTTTTGGATAGCAGACTTAACTTCCTTATAGTAATTCATGTTATCCATTTCTTCATCTCTAATAGATGCATAGTAATCAGTAAACTTATTACCACCATCACGCTTAGATACATAAGTAGTTAATAATAGATTAGAATATAAATCCTGGAATGTTTCACCAGCAATTGGGAATGTAACAATACCAATTGAAGCTGAAAGTGAAATAGTTTCACCTACTAATACCTGATATGGAGCTTGAATAAGCTCATTAATTTGATTTGCAAGCTTTTCAATTCTATTCTTATTATCTTCATCCTTAATATAAATCATGAATTCATCATTTTCATATCTACATAAAGATGCCTTGTAAGGTAAGGCACGGATAATTCTTGTTGCAGTTTCCTTTAAAATCTGGTCGCAAGTTTCCTTACCAAATACTTCATTTAAATCTGCGAAGCCATCGATATCAACATAAATTAATGTGAAAGCACCGAAACGGTCAATCTTCTTAATATAAGATTCGATATTGTCTTCCATTTGACGACGTGTTACTGCATCCTCAACAATAATTTCTGCTTCTTCCTTTTCTTTATTAATATTATGCTTAATTAATAAGAAGAAAGCATATCCTAAACCTAGTGTACCTAGTATAGCTAAAATAGTTAATAGAATAGCTACACCATCGTTAACTTCTAAAAACATAGTTAACTCCTCCTATCTACTTTCTTGTGTTGTACTTATCGATAAGCTTAATAGCTTCATCGAAAGGCATAGCCTTACCATATAAGTAACCCTGAATTGTTCTACAACCCATCTTTCTAACCATATCTGCTTGTTCTTGTGTTTCAACACCTTCACATACAGTACCTAAAGAAAGACCATTTGCAAGATCACATAGAGCCTTAATAATAATCTGACTTGTCTTATTAGTTTCAACATATTTTGTGAATTCCTTATCAATCTTGATTGTATCAACAGGTAAATCCTTTAAATAAAGCATTGAAGAATAACCTGTACAGAAATCATCTAGGTGGATATGGAATCCTTTTTCTCTTAATAATTTTAATTTTTCATTAACAAGATTGAAGTTACCCATTAATAGAGTTTCTGTGATTTCAATCGCAACAGAGCCTTCCTTTAGCTCAAGTGCATTAAATTCATCTATTAGCTGTTGAACAAATCCTGTTTGTAATAACTGAATTGGAGATACGTTAACTGAAACATGTGTTCCATAAGGTTCTAGCTTCTTAGCAAGCTTAAATGATTCAGTAATAACGAAACGACCGATATCAAGCATGTGTCCTCTTTGTTCAGCAACCTCAATGAATGCCTGAGGAGACTTTCCTTGATATTTAGGGTTCTGCCAACGAATTAATGCTTCGAAGCCTGAAATAATATTCTTTTGAATATCAAATTGAGGCTGTAGATACATTTCGAATTCGTTATTTAATAAACCTGCTTCAATATCCTTTTCCATTTCATCAGCCTGAAGAATGATTTCATCCATTCTTGGCTCATAGAATACATATGGCTTAGAAGATAATTGCTTGATGTTACGATATGCAAGGTCAAGCTTTGTTCTAATTTCATCATAAGTAATCTTCTTAGAATCTTCTCTTTCTAAGTCAGTTCTCTTATAGTTAAAAATAACAACATGTGCAGATACTGCAACATTATTTTGCTTAATAGGGAATGGCTTTTCAAGTTCGCCTAATATTGCATTAATCCTTTCTTCAATTTCAGTAGTTGAAGTATTAGGCTGAACAATAATGAATTTAGCATCAGTAACATGATAAATATCAAAACCATCATAATGTGCTTTTAATAATTCTAAGATCTTATTTAATAAGATATTAAAGTTTGTACGACCAAATACTGAAATAATTTCATCATATTTATCTAAGTCGTATTCAACGAATGCAACATCATAAGCTAAATTATTTTCCAAAATAGTTTCATATTGGTTTGCAAGCATGAAGCCATTTGGACACTTAGTATATTCATTCTTACCACTCATTTCCTCTAAGTGTACTCTTCTTCTATAATCAGAAGTAATTTCAGTACCCATTAGGTAATATGAATCAGAAATGAATAATGGTGTTAATGTTAAATAGTGGATATCAGACTCACCCATTGGGTCTGTATCTATTTCACATGTGAAATTCTTATTCTTCTTAATAGTTGCTAAAATTGGTTGATTTGTTTCAACATCAATAAATTCACTAACTGTTGATAATGGTTGAATACCATACATTTGCTTAAATGTCTTATTTGTGAAAATAACATTACCATTTGGATCAATTCTAATAACGATTGCTGAAGTTTTTTCTGTAGCCTTACGGTCTGCACGTAATAACTGAGAAGCTCTTCTACAACCTAATACTAGAATTACAAGCATTGCAATCATAACTACTACACCAGCAATAAAGAAAATTAATGCTTGTCCTAAAATCCAAGATGAGCCTAGGATTGCGTTAGTAGTTGGAATTAAAACCATTAAATAACAATCTGCAGTTGAAGAATCACCAGTTGAAACAAATGATTTTAATGAAACAGCTTGGTTGCTATCATTAACATATTGTAGATTTAATGATGCAACACTATATTCAACTCCACCATATGAAATGATATGGTTGATTGCATTAGTGTATTTAACATTTGAAACCTCTATATCAGTATAATATGACTGATAAGCAGTTGATAAATCGTCTAATGTAGAAACATCAAATCCAGCTGATTTAAAGCTTACATTTGTTGCACTACTACCTTCATACATAATAAATCCATAACCAGAGGCAGTATTAATTGAAGAATTATTAATAAAATAAGCTAAAGGAATTCTTACAGTTAAATACTTTGACTTAGATAATGATGGTACTAAATATTCACCTTCACTATCCTTATTCTCTCTTGAGAAATAAATATAATATGTTGTATCAGGTCTATCTGATGTATCTACTGGGTTAATAGTAGATTCACGTGCAATATAAATTCTATATTCATCACCAAAATCAGTATATCTAGTATTATATGTAGATTGATTTGGTGCAATTTCATATTTATATACTGAATCTGAATCTAATTCTTCAATATTATCACCAAGATAAATATATTCAACTAGTTCTTCTTTAGTTAAACCAGCGAATTCAACATATTCACTTTTAATTTCTCCAGCAAGTCTATCATTGTATCCTAATGATACCTCTAATGCAATTTTATTCATTGACTGCTGAATAAGACCACTTCTAATAGAAAGATAATAAGTTAGTGATACAGCTGCATATGATAAAATTAATATGATAGATGCTAAAATATACCATTTTAAATCTCTTAATCTCACAGGCCGAACCTCCCCCGCTCTAATTAATTTTTTATAATAATTATAATATTATTTTTTAAACTAAATGCGCAAAAAAGCACATATATATATAATCTTTTATGATTATTATAAACTATTTTTATCTGTAAAGCAATTAAATCTATTACTAATAAAAAGAAGGATGTCGTTACATCCTTTTTTATTAAATACGATTATTAAGCGCCAATTTTCTTAATTTCGTTGAAATTTAATTCAGTTGGTGTAGCACGACCGAACATTTCAACTAATACTGTTACAATTTGCTTTTCCATATTGATTGCTGAAATCTCTGCGATTTGATCACGATATAATCCGTTTAATACAACAACCTTTTCACCAACTCTGAAATCGAAAGTAGGCTTTTCCTTCATACCAATTGTTTCAAGAACCTGATTCATTTCTTCAACTGGTACTGGTACTGGTTTAGTACCATTTCCTGAAGAACCTAAGATACCTGCAACGTTTGGTGTATTTCTTAAATTGAACCATGTTTCATCATCCATGTTTCCTGTTTCATCAACTTCAACTTCAACGAAAACATATGATGGGAATAATTTAGAAAGCTTATGCTTTTCTTTACCATTCTTATCAATTGAAATTTCTTCCTTATCTGGAGCTAAAACCTGGAATACCTTATCTTCCATGTTTAATGTATGAATTCTTCTTTCTACATTTTCCTTAACTTTATTTTCAAATCCAGAATATGCACTTAAAATAAACCATCTTCTCATAATATCTTGACCCCTTTTTAGTCTAATACTCTAATAATATTTGCTAATAAACCTGAAATTAAATAATTAAATAATAAAATCATTAATACCATAATAGTCATGAAGATAAATACTCTTGCTGCATCAGCTAAGAACTTAGGTAATGTTAACCAAGTTATCTTCTTAAATTCAGGAAGTGCTGGCTTGAAGAATGGCCATAATGAATATAATAATGCCACACCTGCAAAGCCAATTAAAATCCATGCTAAGACATTTGGATGATTACCAACTAAAGGGAAATCCTCTTTTACAACTAATGCACCATTAAGGATTAAAAATCCAAGTACTAATGTGATAATAGATACTGCAACGAATAAGTAGTTTTCCCACTTATGCTCAGTCTTTAGGTATTCAGCTATTCTATAGAATCCTAGCTGTCCTTCCTTTTCTTCCTTCTTTTCAATTGATTTCTTTATTTTCTTTTCTACATCTGCTTTAATTTTTTCATCTTCAGTAACTTCTTTTTCTGAAGTCTCTTCTAAAGCATTTTCTTCTTGTTCTAAATCTTTTTCTTCCTTAGACATGATTTAACCCCTTTTATCTTGTTTCCTTGTGTATTGTATATTTATTACAATGAGGACAATATTTCTTCATTTCAAGTCTTTCTGTTTGTTTTGAAGCATTCTTAGTAGTTTCATAATTTCTTGCTAAGCATTCTTCACATACAAGTATTACTTTAACACGCATATTATACCTCCTTATAATTAAACGCAAATAAAAAAACCTTATTTTAAGGCTCACGTAAATTTTATACTAAATTAGTATACTAGTCAATATGAAAAAACGTGAAACAACTTTTTCTATAATTCTATTTTCTTACATAAAGATAAATCTATTATTGTATCTATATCTTTAAATGTAAATTTATCAATAACTTTTACATCATGATATCCATCTACTAATTTAATAGATATAGTATCACCTATATTATATTTATTTATATCGTCAACCATATATGTTAGCTTAGTATTAGAGTTATCCACAATTACTCTTATGAAGTTATATATATTATATATATTATTAATAGGATGGCTTGTATCATTTTTGAATGATATTTCATCAAATAATATCTCACAGAAATTGTGGAAGCTTTGGAATTTTAATCCTCCATCTATTTCCTTAACAAATCTTATATCCATATCAATATCATCACTAAAAACAAAATCATTTCTATGGATAATAATATCTCCTTCTAAATCAAATGTTAACTTATTCTTAAGCTCTGATTTATAAAACTTTGGCATAGAAACTAAAGCCTCTTCACCCTTAGGTAAGCTTAATGTGACATGGAATCTATCCTTCTTCTTATTAAGTCTACCCTTCATTCTAACAGTAGAATTACAATTATTAATAAAATTAATAATATCAAGTGGCATTCTATATTTAGCTTTATTTTCTTCATATTTAATATAATGCTTATATAGATTAAGATAATATATAATATCTCCTCTTACATAATCATCACCATAATACCCTTCAGTCTTTCTTTCATTAACTGCATATTCTGCCTTAAGTAAATAGCTTAATGCTTCTATTCTTTCTTCTTCAGTTTGATTTATTGGGTCCTTAAATATTGAAAGTCTTAGACAAGCATCACCAAATGAATTAGAAAATATATTATTGTTTGCGTCAATAATAAATTCATTATATAAATCCATTAATAATTTATATGAATTACTTAAATTCTTTTTAACACCTAATCCATCATGTAACATATCAGATATCATATATCTTGCTTCTGTATTAGAAGAAAGTAGACCTATACTAAAATGATAAAATGCTTCTTTATAATCCCTTTTAACACCATATCCATTAAAATACATATATCCTAATGTTACTTGATACATTGAATTATCACTAATTGATGCTAAATGCTCCATTGTTTCTTTAACTATATTAAAGTCACAATTATATAATTTTGTATCACCATAATGCATATATCCATAAATATATAATGCTTTTTCATTATCTGATTTAATTAATAAATCTATTCTTTTTCTAATTAGTGGAATATCTGAATCTTTAATATCTATAAGCTTTTTATCCATTTGGCTAACTATATAATTTAAGAATTCAACATCATTAAATGATTCAATTAAATTAAATGATTCCTTAGATATATTATTTAATATATCATTTAACATATTATTAAATATCTCTCTATTATCTTTTTTCCCATCAACAGTTAGCTTATATAATTCATTAAATACCATATCTATATATTTATTAATATCAATACTAAGATCTAAATTTATGATCTCAGTAAATGCTAAATAAAAAAATGGATATAATTCATATGAAAGATCATTATATGTAATTAAATCTTTAATTAATCCTATATATTCATCCTTAGATGGATTATAATCATTATCTAATTCAATTATATCTAAATATAATCCTGGATAATAATCTTTATTAAATTTAAATAAATCTTTAATATCCATGTTCTCTCCTTTTTAAAAAATGACACTAAAGTGTCATTAATTAGAAATATTATAATATTTAAGCTTTAATTCCTTTTTTACATCCTCATATAAAGCTAATGCCTTCTTATAAGGAATATCATAAATAGTTGCATATTGTCTAATTGATGTATCACCTATGATACATAAATCAAACATATTAATTTTATCGTCCTCAAAAAAGAAATCTCTACCCTTAAAGTTTTTATATGTAGATTCTATATCTATATAATATGGATCTTCTTCTAATATAGGCATATTGTAATATTCATCCTTTATTAGCTTATAAAAGCATCTTCTCAATGAAATTATGAAATATGAATAGAAACAACAATTCATATTATCATTATATTTTTCAACACATTTCATGAATATTAAATAGCCTTCTTGGATTAAATCATCCTTTTTATCAGAAAATCCAATTAATGTAGTTGCAAGCTTTTTTATTAGGGGTTCGTATTTTTTTATCATAAATACTAAGGCAGCTTCGCTACCTTCCCTTATATAATAAATTAATTCATAATCATTATAATTTTTAAAATCTAGCATTAGTAATTCTTTAAATCATTAAGTACAATACCTGCAGAAACACTTGCGTTTAAGGAATTAACATGTCCAACCATTGGGATTTGTAATAAGAAATCTGATTGCTTCACTAATGTTTTTGACATACCAAATCCTTCACTACCAATAATAACTGCAAGGCTTAGATTTTTATCTATGTCTTTAGCAAGAGTAGTTCCTGTTGCATCAGTACCAACAATCCAATATCCCATATCCTTTAAGCTTTGTACTGCAGTAAGTAAGCTATTTACGTACATTATAGGTGTATATTCAATTGCGCCAGTAGATACGTGTGCAACAACCTCTGTTACTCTAACACTTCTATTGTTAGGTAAAATTATTAAATCATACCCAAACGCATCAACACTACGAATGATTGCACCGAAATTATGTGGGTCTTGTACACCATCTAAGATTAATATTCTACCTTTATCCTTCTTAAATTTATTTAAATCTTCTATAGAATAAATCTTATAATCCTCTCTAAATGCAACATAGCCTTGATTGTCTTTATATTTAGAATCAAGCTTAGTTTTTTCTACAATCTCAAATTTAACACCATTCTTTTTTAATATATCAATGATGTTCTTATCCTTTTTTGATTGTAGATCAGAAATTAAAACCTTATCTAGTTTTGATTTAGCACGTAGTGCCTCATATACACAATTTTTTCCGAAAATAGTTATCATTTTAATTCTCCTAAGTATCGTTATTATTATACAATAAATAAAAAAAATTTTAAACTAAAAAAGCCACTTTCAAAGTGGCTTTATATTAGAATATCTTTTCATCCTCATCTTCATCATCTTTTTTAGATTGAGAGTTAATATCATCATTTATTGCGCCCTTATTAATTAATGTCTTAATTGAAATAAAGAATTTTACAATAGATGGTATCATTTGCTGGAATAGCTTAATGGTATATGGTGCCATGAAGCATAGCATTAAAAGTAGGATGAAATATTGGATATTT
>JAEEGL012929551.1_pt1 | contig 11881 bp, 7 predicted proteins | sample 9134231 | NCBI WGS metagenome assembly JAEEGL01 (sample SAMN16246548, study PRJNA631951) | gut metagenome | biome: gut microbiome; feature: rumen; material: fiber-attached | host: Bos | place: Iran: Karaj | collected 2018-10 | reverse complement strand
GAAGATCTTCTGAACCTGCTTAACATGGTCATCATCTGTGGTTCTGATGAATCTGTCATAGGATGTGTCCATAAGGTTCCACAGTCCCTTGATCGTATCTGATACCTGGTCTACGAACTCCTTGGGAGATGCGCAGCCGGCCTCGATAGCTCTTGTCTCGATCTTCTGTCCGTGCTCATCTGAGCCTGTCTGGAAGTGAACATCGTAGCCGTCTTTTCTCTTATATCTTGCAATAGCATCTGCCAGCACGATCTCATAGCTGTTGCCTATATGAGGCTTACCTGAGGTATATGCGATGGCAGTTGTGATGTAGTATTTACCTTTATTCTGCATTTTTATATCCTTCCTATCTTTTTTCATATGGAAGTTCCGCTAAAACGCTAATGCGTTTTCCGGAACAAAGTAGTACACCAGGCTCGAAAGGACCTCGCCAGGTGATTACTTTTACCAGCAAAGTAATTCGTAGCCTGTCTCGGTGACAAGGATCTCTACTTCCCACTGTGCGGAAGGCATTCCATCCTGGGTGTATACGGTCCAGTCGTTCTCATCATCGATGAAGATCTCCTGCTTGCCCATATTTACCATAGGTTCGATGGTGAATACCATACCGGGAACCATCAGCATTCCTGTACCTTTTTTGCTGACGTAGCTTACAAAAGGCTCCTCATGGAAAGCGTTGCCGCAGCCGTGGCCGCCGATTTCCCTGACTACTGTATATCCGTTTTTAAGTGCGTGCTGGTGAACAGCGTAGCCCATATCTCCGATGGGAGTCCAGGGAATAACTGCCTTAAGACCCACTTCAACGCACTCTTTTGTCACATCGACAAGTCTCTTCTTCTCGGGAGAAACATCACCGATGCAGAACATTCGTGATGAATCTGAGAAATATCCGTCGAGAATTGTGGAACAGTCTACGTTAATAATATCGCCATCCTTCAGGATGATATCATCAGAAGGGATACCATGGCAAACTTCATCATTGATTGAGGTGCAAACACTCTTGGGAAAGCCCTCATAATTTAAGTCCGCTGGGGTGCCCCCCATCTTCCTGGTGACCTCGTTAACTATGTCGTCTATCTGCTGAGTCGACATGCCGGCTCTGATCTTGTCGCCGACCTCATCAAGAACAGCCATGTTGATAACGGCGCTCTTTTTGATGCCTTCAATATCCTTTTCGGTTTTGAATAGTCCTCTGTCCGGGATCTTGATGCCCTGATGCTCGAAGCTGATGAGCTTGTCGTCAAAGGCAGCATGGCAGCTCTTGTACTTCTTGCCGCTGCCGCACCAGCAGGGATCGTTTCGCTCTAATCTCTTATACATTTTAAGACCTTCTTCTTATAAAAATCGATAAAAACTCTACTATAGTATGCCTTCCCTCGCACAAATTGTCAAACCTTCTATCCCTGGAGAAGAAGTCTTTTGATGATACAGCCAAGAACATATAACCACCGTAAAAAAGCTTGTTTTCGTGAGGAAGATAAGATATTGGGAAATAAAAAAAGCCATGACCGCTGTGATTGAGGCCATGGCTCGGTATATATAATGCTATATTATCTGATACAGGTGAATTTGCTATTGTGGATCTCGGGTACGGGGGTGTGGCGGCGGATAAAGTCGATGAGAAGATCAGGCATCTCGTCGGTGGTGCTGCGGATGGTCTTGCTGTCGCCGATGCATTTGTAGCCGCCGGTTCCTGTGGCTCTGTAGTTGCTGGTTACGAGGGTGTAGGTCTCGGTATCTGACAGCTCTGTTCCGTCTATTTTACGAAGAGTCACAACCCTGTCTCCCACCGGTCTTGACAGGTCAAAGGTGTACTCAAGGCCTGCATAATAATCGTAGTTATAATGCTCAACCTTGGGCTGAAGGAAGATGTTTGAAACCTTAACTTCGCCGGTCTTAGCATTATAGTCAAAGTATTCTGCGCTTCTCTCAAGGGCCTGCTTCAGCACTGCCTTGGTAACTTCCTTAACTTCTATAGTATTGGCAAACTGGTAGATTCCCAGCACGTCTCTTACTGTAATATCCTTCTTAAGTCCAAGAGGATCGTTGGCCAAAGAAGTGCAGGAGAAGTCTGCTCCTGTTTTTTCCAGCTGAACCTGGTTAAAAATGGATGCAACCTTGCTGCCGCTAAGGGCTGTCTCAAGCTTTGGCTCGGGAGCAATGGCCTCTGCGAGGCTTCCGATTGGCTCGTCAAGCCAGGTCTGGACTTTATCGGTAAGTTCGTTCATGAAAGAATGCTCTTTTGCCAGCTCTTCATATCTCTCATCAGGCTCTTTTACAGAAACAAGACTTGATGTCACGCCAAGGCCCTCAGCCTTATTCACAGGAGTTTTTGCCTCAAGATAGCAGTATTTAAGCGCATTTGACGGAGGCTGAACGCCATAGGTCCCCTCTATGGTAACGCCCTCAACCGGAATATGCTGATGACCGGTGAGCAGAATATCAAATCCCATCTCTCTCATGATCCTGCAGGCCTGATTCTCAGCGGTCTGAGACAGAAGTCTTCCTGTCTGTAAGTCTTCCTCAAAGCCTCCATGATAGATGCAGACTGTGATGTCGCATTTATCCTTAAGGTACTCATACTGCTCTTTTATCGCAGGAAGAGGCTCGGAAACAGTGATCTTCTCAAGGTGCTCTTTTGCCTCCCAAACATTGACAAATCCTGTAACTGCAGCGGTTATACCTACTCTTGTTCCATCTTCCAGGGTGTGGATCACATTCTTTTTGATATCCAGCTCTCCCCCAAGGTCTGTCACGTTGCAGCTGATAAGCTGAGCCTTCATATACTTGGCATAATCAGCAATTGCTTCGTATCCGAAGTTGAAGTCATGATTGCCCAGAGTATAGTAATCCAGCCCCATGGCATTAAATCCCTCAGCCATCGGATTGAAGTCATACTCATCCTTGTGCTCAAGATAATATGACAGAAGCGGCGTTCCCTGCAGGGAATCTCCTCCATCAAGCACCAGCGTATTGCCGTCCTTCTCTATCTGCGACGCCAGGCAAAAAAGCCCCGATTTCTCAGCCTTGTCCTTCGCATAATTTATCGGAAACAAATGTCCGTGTGTATCAGATGTAAAAATTATTCTCATTCCTGTACCTCTTAACAGTGCCTGTCACTTTAGTCTGCCATAGTGCCTGTCACTTTAGTAAAGTAAAATAAATGCTCATGCGAAGAGTCTCCTCCCCACATGAGCACTTTATTATAGTTTACCATCTAAATTTCGTCAATGGAAACTCTAGTAACGTCTTGTCTTCATTGGCGTTATGTTAAATGTAGCAGTCACAGTTCCGCCGTAATTGCCCTTGCCTTTGAGGGTTATTGTAGCTTTTCCTGCTCTAACATTATTAGTGCATCCGACAATTTCATAGTCATCATCGTCAAGTACTGTTTTACCAAGCGTTACTCTTATACTCTTTTTGTCAGGAACCACTGCTATTGAAGTATAAGCTTGATCCTTAATGGTTACCTTGGCGTAATCTATGAGTTTATCCACGATTCTGAAAGTAACAGTAGTCTCGCCGGTGTAATTGGAAAGGCCCTTAATGGTGCAATTCACAACAGTCCCTGACTGAAGGCAATCCTTCTTATCAACAGGGTCACCTGCATTTCTTCTGACCTTTTCATCCTTCTGAATGACTACGCAATCCTTGGCATAGGTATAGGTGATATCCTTGGCAATATCCTTGCCGACCCTCAGCTTGTTTCCGCGGTCATCCATGATTCTCAGATCAGACGGTTTGATGTAGGCGCTCTTTCTGAAAGTTATATCCTTAGCAGTTACTTCTGAGCTGCCAAGATCATTTGCAGTTATTTCAAAGGTCCCGGTAATAGTTCCGATATAATTACCCTTTCCTTTGATCACAATCTTGCCTGTGCCCGGCTTCTTGTTTCCTGAGAGCTTAACGGAATAATCCTTTCCTTCAACAAGTCTATATCTGCCATCAACAAGCTTAACCTCGGGCTCAGCGCCTTTATAGCTGTATCTTACATTTTCCTGGATATCAATAGTATCGAGCTTTGTAATGTAAGGTTTTGTAATCTTAAAGGGAATCGTCACCTCTCCGGAAAAACCGTTTACACCCTTGATCACCAGCTTGGCGGTACCTATCTTCACGTTATTGATATACTCATAGGTATACTTACAGTCAGGATATTCCGGATAGTCGGGATTAGCCATTCCGGCTTCAAATTCATATCTTGGCATCCCCTGAAGGACCTTGCCGTCATAAGATACAGTCAGATTCTTCTGGATTCGGCTCTGTCCTGTATACGCCAGATCTTCCACTCCGGAGATTTCTGCGTCCTTGATTGATGTGCCCACAATATTGTAGTGGACAACCTTCACACCGCAATAGGTGTTTGTATCAACCGGGTACAAATATAGCGTACCTATACCGGTATTGACACAGTTGCCAAGCTCGTAATAGTAATCTCCTTCCTCCCATCCATAAAACTCATCATCCACATAACATTTCAATACTTTTTTACCGTATTTTACAAGAAGCCTGGGAATTTCCGCTTCTCCTGTATATGTACAGTCCTCCAAGACCTTTACGCTGCACTTGCTGAAGTCCTTCAGCTTACTTATGGTCACTGAACACGTCATAGTTCCGGCAAAATTGCCCTTACCTTCAATCACAACATCATACTCTCCCGGTGCCTTGAAAGCATCCGGATCATACTCATAAGCATCAGGATCATACTCATCGTACTTTTTATCGGTATGCGGATAGGTCAGCGTGTAATCCCTGCCTTCTTTCAAGGTGTATTCACCATCTTTGGATTTAAGCTTAAGCACAGGCTTGGGTTTCTGAACCTTACCATTGTATTTAAGAACCGGCCACGTCTTTGCAAAATATACATTGGTCTTATCAGGATCGTCAGAAAGCACTGCCCGATTGATAAAATACAGCTGGCCGATTGTGCCTGAATAATCGCCCTGAAGCTTAACCGCAAAAGAATGAATTCCGGCATTTATACTGTTATGATTGTCCACAGTATAATCTCTTCCGTAAGCGAGCTCTTCTTCGTCCAAAAACACCTTAAGATCCGGGAATGTGACGGGAAAACCGGTAAACTCAACGCTGGACTTATAGCCATAACAGGTCACAACTCCGGGCTCTCTCCAGACAGCGACAAGTGTTGTATCTTCATATAACGGTGTCCTGAAGTCAAACTCCTTGCCGGGAGCGTTTTTGTCCTCCCAACGCACGAAGATTTTGCCATCACACTTAGGTCTTGCCGGCATTACAGCTGTTTTGCCGCCGGGAATGATCTGATAGGGAACGACAGCGTCACATCCGGTATCAAACATAACTCTGCAGTCAGCTGTCTCAAGTCTTGCATACAGATCGACATCATCCTTAATCTCTGTTTCAAAGTTCCATCTGGTTTCTACGCACTGATTATAAGCATCTGAGTACCAGCCATACAGCTTGTCTCCCTCTTTGAGCACAAGCTCAGGAGCAACAAGCACGCTCTCAGTTGTGTATATCTGCTCAATAACATTTCCGTAGGGGTCATGGAAATGCGCCTTCAAAATGCTCTTATAAGCCTCAAACTGTACTTCCCTTCCTGTCCATTCGGTATAATCACCGTTTACAACTTCCTCCCACTTGTGGTATTCAACAGGATAGCGTATTACAAGTTCCCTGCCTGTGGGGCCTGCACCAAAGTGTAAAAACACGTCCTTACCCAATGTCTCAGGAACATCTCCTCTAAAGGCCACTTTATAAGCCTTCGCATTGTAAAAAGCCCTGTCTCCTATGTATTCCAATCCAACCGGAAATGTCAGCTCTGCCTGACTTAACTTAACATCCTTAAAAGCCTCACTCCCGATCTTCTTCAAAGAATCAGAAAATGTAATCCCGGAAATCTTACATCCGGAAAAAGCTGAATCATCAATTACTTCTGTTCCATTAAACTCTATACCATTCTTGAAAGGCGCACCGGCAAAAGCGTATTTTCCAATATATCTTATAGTCTTGGGAAAAACGACTTCATTGTTTGCATATGTGCTAAGAGAGCAGTTGGCAAAAGCACAGTCCCCAACACTATCCATAACCTCAGGCAGTTTCACGTACCTAAGATCCGTACCATAAAATGCATAATTACCTACTCTCTTCACAGTACTTGGCAGCTTAATTGCCGGACTATGTACCACATGACCGCGAATTGCCATACAGAAGGCATAATCTCCGATGCTGGTAATGCCCTCTTCAAAGGTAATCTCAGAAACATTCGTCCACTCACTGGCCCATGGCGCAAGATTATCCTTAGAATAATCATACATCTCGCCGCTGCCGGAGATCTTCATGATCACTTTTTTGCTTGTAAACTCATGGCCGCCATTAACCTCAGTAGTATAATGATTTATCACCTGATACTGAAGGTTATCTCCGCACTTTCCTTCCAGGAACACTTCATCCCTGGTTGTAACCTCTCCCTGAAAAGCAGCATCGTCAATGTCTTCTTCGTCTGTTAATTCTGAATCTGTCTCATCGTCGGCTTCTTCTGTTTCTGACTCCTCTAATTCAACATCTTCGAATTCAGTCTCTTCTATCTCAGTCTCTTCTGTCTCAGTTTCTTCCAATTGTACTTCTTCGATTTCTACTGCTTCTTCCTCTTGTGCAGTTTCATCTATTGCAAAATCTTCGCATTCAAAAAGCGCAGCCCCGTCCTCACAGGCATATACCTGCTCAGGCAGACAAACTGCGCTCTCAGCCGCCAAAAAAGCGGATAATAATATTGGTGTTATTCTGGATAACACTTTCCCCATACTTACGTCCTCCCATGATACTTCAAATATTGATATTTTAGCACCACGGTAAGCGTATATACAAGCGGATTAACCGCCTCATTCATGAACAATCTGTGAATTCTAATGGGTTTTACATCAATCTATTCTGCTGACTCCGCTGCATTTGGGAATCACATCAATTGTGCCGTCCTCATTATAGTTAAACTCAGCAACGCACACACTTCTGTGGAAAAGGCTTCCTCCGGGCAGATCTCCCGTGTGGTAAAAGAGATAGGAATGTCCCTTGAAATCGCAGATTCCCGGATGGTTAGTAAATACGCCATCCTTCTCATCCATTAGAACTCCCCCATAAACCCATGGGCCTGTGGGGCCTTCCGAAGTGGAATAAGCAAGGTGCTCCATATTTTTGCCCTCGCCGAAGGCAGCATATACCATATAGTAGAGACCGTCCCTTTTGTAGAACCAAGGGCCCTCGCCATAGGAAGTGCCTGTGTCATGACTTCCTTTTGCAAAAGATTCCTCTGTCATGGGAACCTTAACGATGCCCACTTCTTTGTCATAAGAGATCATGTTTTCATTAAGAAGAACATATCTAAGCTCAGGATTGCCGAAGTACAGATAAGCCCGCCCGTCATCATCGATAAATACAGTGGGATCTATGTCGTTCCAATCACCCTCATCAACAAGAGGATGTCCCAGATCCCTGAAAGGACCTGCGGGGCTGTCCGAAATACCTACTGCAATGGCCATTCCACCATTTCTCTTGTGCACTGGACAGTACAGATAGAACTTGCCGTTTCTCTCAATGCACTGGGGCGCCCAGGCTCTGTCATCCGCCCAGCCGATATCATCCAGTGAAAAAATGCAGCCGTGGTCCTCCCAGTTCACCATATCCTTGGTGGAAAAACATCTCCAATCCTTCATGGTGTAAAAATCATTGACCAGCTCATCCTCATCATGAGTTGTATAAAGATAAAGCGTATCTCCATACACCATAGGCGCCGGATCTGCCGTGTAGATGTTCCTTACTATCGGATTTTCATGAAAATTCTTCTCTTCATTCTTTACTTCTGCCATTTTAGTCTCTTCCCCTCTTTCCTTGCTTGCGCTATCTCCGGATTCTTCTGTAAAACCTTATCTTTTCACATCATATTCTGATTTCCTCCACGAATCCACCGCCATTTTGCTGAAAGTCCGCTACATCTTGCTCTCCTTGATTGCCGCCTTCTGATTAACAAGGTGACATTTCTTCGGCGGCCATATACTTCCTATGGGCTGCTGATTTTGTCCCGCATATAGTTTTTCGGCTTAATAATTAATTTGCGATATCGATCCACCAGCGCTCGTAGTTGGATGATACATCCTTGTACTGCTCGATGTTCGCATTGGCACTGTTGCTGCCATATGCGATATTGAGGCACTTGCCGCTCTTGTGGTTGATGATCTTGTAGGTATTATTGGCTGCAGCATAAATTTCCCACTTCTGGCTATCGTCGCCGTAATAATCCCACTGATATACATTAGCTCCATCCCAGGAAGCTGAATCCTGCACCGACAGGGCCTTGCCCGTGGAGGCATTCTTAATAATGTAGTAATTGCCCTCTTTTACAAAATACCATTTCTGGTTGGCATTACCTCTGTAGTAATACTGAAGTACGTTGGTTCCGTTGTCTCTTCTGTTGCCCTGAACATCCATTGCCATAGAGCTTCCGAAGTTCACGATCTTGTATGCCTTGGATGAATCAAACATAGCTCCGGAATTGGTATTTCCCGAATTGTTGTTTCCGGAATTGTTATTACCTGAATTATTGTTACCTGAGTTATTGTTGCCGGAGTTATTATTTCCGGAATTGCTGCCACCGCCTGTACTTGCATCATAGGATGCCCAGTCATAATAAGCCGTTATCCCGGTTCTTCCGTTGTAAGCCTCAAGCCAGTCATCAACACCGGTTCCATTCCAGGCATTCATCATTATTTTGCCCGGTGTGGTGGGAATATCCCTTGTTGCCGTATAAACGGCCTTACCGTCAACGTACCAGGTTATGCTGCCCTGTCTCCAGTCAAATCCATAAGTGTGGAAACTCTGGGAAGCATCAAACCCAAGATTGTACAGGTACTCGTGGTTGCCCTGTCCGTTGGTATAGTAGTTGAACTGCACCTTCGTAGTGTCTTTTCCCAGGAACTCGATATCGATCTCGTCCCATTTTGTCCCATCACATGGACCTGTGTAGGTAAAAAAGGATGAAACAACGCCGGGATTCTTGATAGGCTTCATGTTAACCTGGAACAGTCCGTAGCCGTAATAATTCTTGGTGCGGTACTCGCCTGCTGTGTAACCCTGCCAGTTCCGGTCGATGGTGATTGCCATCTGACCATTCCTGAATGCAATGTTGTTCGGTGAAAATGTGCAATTGAACATTCCTCCGTTGCTCCAGGTTGCCATGTCAAATTTGCTGCTGTCGTGATAATCCAGCGCCATTCCGTCGTGTGTGCCACCCCAAGCACTCGCGGCAGATGCATTGACAGCTCCCCCAATAAGAGTTCCCAATGCCAAAACAGTTCCCAATACAAGTGACATAATTTTTCTTCTCATACAAAACACCTCCTTATCCACAATAATAGCTACAGAAATATTACAAATATATTAAAATCTTGTAAAAAATGTCAGAATATTGCGAATATTTAAATGACTCTTCGTCTTAATTCCTCTTTTTCGCCATTTGCCGCAGCTCATTTTGCCGAATAAAGGCTACATCGCATCCTTGGCTATTGCTATACTTTTGAATCATATTTAGATGTATTGACGGTCTGACGTCACAGCCGTCGCAAGGAGGACTGTATGAAAAAAAGAAAACTGTTGCTGATACCGCTTCTTACTCTGGCATTACTCACCGGCTGCGGCGATTCATATCATGAAGCCCCGGCTATGGAATCCGAATCCGTAAGCGTCGCGCCCGGATCATCGGATAGTTTCTTCGTCGTAAGCGATTCCGCCTCCAAATCAACAGGCGGCGATTATTCATCCACCACCATCTCAGGTGACTTCGCAGATTATTCCTATAATTTTGCAGCAAATGGAAACACGACTAAGACCAAGCAGGACATGCTTGACTATTACGAATCTGTACAAAAGCTCGTTAATGAAAACGGCGGCTTCATTGAAAATGTTGATAACAAGTACAATGGATATGTGATTGATCCCGCCGATGACTATATTTCAGACTCAGAAAAAGAATATACTGCCACAGGTACTTTGTCTTTTACCGTTGAGATTCCCAACGACAAGATTTCCGTTATTACAGACAGTCTTGAGAATTTTTGCAAAGACAACCATTTCATTGTAACCACTTATTCTCAGAAGATAACTAACTATCAGGGTTATCAGATTGTCGATTCCTACGACCAGAGCTCCTACAACAGCAATGTCATCACTCAGAAAGAGCTTGATCGCACACTGAAATATGCCAGCCTTAGGGTCAACATAAGCTATAGCACCCGCCGCCCCTTCATTGCAAGACTGGGACTTGGCATCAAGCAGCTCTGGCTCAATTTTATCGATGGCATCGGCGAAGTTATAATGGTATTCATGGCCCTGGCAGTTGGATTTATAGTTCTGTTTGTTGAAGCAATCATCTTCTACAAGATCTGGAAGGGAATGATCTTCAGACACAGAAAAAAGAAACCTCAGTACTATCCCGCAAAGCATATTTACGTCGACAACGAAAATGCTTTTACAGAAAATAACACCAAGGAATGCTTATGCGACAAATGCATATGAATAACTTAAAAAAGGTCCCCTAGGGGACCTCTTTTTATGCCATTATCTTGAGATATTCAGAAACATTCTCTGTAACATCGCCCTTGAATATACCGGAGCCGGAAACAATTACGTTGGCTCCGTCATCAAGAACTTCCTTGAGGTTGCTAAGATAAATACCACCATCAACTTCTATGTCGGTGGAAAGACCTCGCTCGTTAAGTATACCGCGAAGCTCCTTAACCTTCTCACCACAGTGAGGCATGAAAGCCTGTCCGCCAAAGCCGGGTTCCACTGTCATAACAAGGATCATCTCTACCTTATCAAGATAGGGAAGAAGCTCGGAAACAGGAGTTGCGGGCTTGATGGAGATTCCTGCCTTTTTGCCCAGGCTGTGGATCTTGTCGATAACTGCCTGTACATCAGAGGCGGCCTCTAAATGGAAGGTGATAATGTCGGAGCCTGCCTTGGCGAACTCCTCAATGTATCTGATGGGCTCCGTGATCATAAGGTGCACGTCAAATACCTTGTCTGTTACTTTGCGAAGCCCCTGAACAACATTCATACCATAGGAAATGGATGGCACAAATGTGCCATCCATAACATCGATATGAATATACTGAGCTCCCGCCTTGTCAGCTGCTGTGATCTGCTCACCGAGGTTAGCAACATCGGCAGCCAAAATTGAGGGACTTAAAATATTCATCATTATTTCAAAAATTCCTTTACTGATGTATAAACACCGTCTCCGTCGAGACCGTACTTCTTAACAAGAGCTGCTGCAGATCCGGACTCACCGTACTTATCCTGCATACCGATCTTCTTAACAAGTGTAGGGCACTCTTCTGCGAGAACATCACTTACTGCACTTCCGAGACCACCGATAACTGAATGCTCCTCAACTGTAACAACCTTGCCGGTCTTCTTGGCAGTTGCTACAACAAGCTCTCTGTCGATAGGCTTGATTGTACAGATGTTAACTACTTCTGCCTCGATGCCGTCAGCTGAGAGCTTCTCAGCTGCCTCAAGGGCTGCTCCGACACCGATACCTGTAGCTATAATACTAACATCTTTACCCTCTCTAAGTACAGTACCTTTTCCAATCACAAACTTGTAATCAGGTCTGTCGTTAACAACAGGGCAAGCTGCACGGCCAACTCTGATGTATACAGGGCCTTCATGCTCCGCAGCTGCACTTACGCAGGCCCTTGCATCGATATCATCTGCAGGGCACATAACAACCATACCCGGGATTGTCCTCATAAGAGCAAGATCCTCATTACACTGATGGCTCGCACCGTCCTCACCAACCGTGATACCAGCATGCGTTCCACCAATCTTAACATTAAGATGAGGATAT
>JAEEGL012890761.1_pt1 | contig 11881 bp, 6 predicted proteins | sample 9134231 | NCBI WGS metagenome assembly JAEEGL01 (sample SAMN16246548, study PRJNA631951) | gut metagenome | biome: gut microbiome; feature: rumen; material: fiber-attached | host: Bos | place: Iran: Karaj | collected 2018-10 | reverse complement strand
CTCCCGATTATAAAGTATGGTCAGTCAATGATTACTTATTCAGCATCTTACGACCGTTCTTGATAACAAGACCCTTGTAGCCCTTGTTGACACGCTGACCAGCAAGGTTGAACATCGGAGAATTGTTAGACTTCACTTCTACCTTGGTAACTGCAATGCCAGTAGCCTCACCCTGAGTAACTGTTACCTTCAGAAGGGCACCACGCTGAGCAAATACGAACTGACCCGTACGACCAGTAACACCATCGGGCAGAGCCTCAGCTGTGAATGTGAGGTCAAAATGTCCCTCTGTGCTGGTATAAACCTCATTAGCAATTTGTACATTTACCCATTCAGGTGCTTCATCCTCATTTTCAATCCAAAGGCTGGTGACAATATTCCCTTCATCATCTCTCGAAATATACTGTGGCTCAATGTTTGATATGGTAACAGTTCCACCCTCAGCAGGAATTGTCAAGTCTGTTGCATCTGTAGTATGAAGATAACCATAAGTGGCATTTGTAAAACCAACAAGAGCATTGAATGTTCCAGTCCAACCTGCACCCGTATAAGTATCTTTTCCTGGCAGGATTGCAAATGTTGAAGAGAAACCACCTTTTTCACAAACAGAAGTAAAGGCAAGGGGATATCCAGTAAATGTCTCGTTGTCCCATCCTTCCATCACTACGGCAAATTCATCATCAATCAAAAGATAATCAAGGTCTGTTGAAAGACCTAATTCGTCCTCTACATAGAAATTATCCCAGTGTAAACGTACCAGATTTTGATCAGCCATCCAAGTACCTCTTTCGACCTCAGGATTAACATCGGCCTGGGCAATCAATTCACCCAAAGAAAATTTACCCGTCTCAGGATCACGATGTGCTTTATGAATTTTACAAGTGAATACGAGGTCCTTGCCTTCAGTCTGGACGAAATTATATATAAACATAGTTACACCTGTGAAGAACAAGGCTGATGCTGGCTTTCCCTGATATAAGATAGTAGACTTACATCCTTTAGGATTAAAATAGGTAAGGCCACCAGCAGGATTAGCCTTCATGAAAGTCAATGTATGATCTGTAGATTCTGAATCTTCCCAGTCATTTGAAGAGCCACCAGCATACCACGTAGAAGCATTCCATGTAAAGGGTGCAGATACTTCACCATCCAAAGTTGCGACTAATGAAACAGGAGCATAGCTATTTGTGCCACTGTTGAATACAAAGTTTACATCGTTGCTAACAACAGGATCCCCTACTTCCTCCCAAGCCTCAACCTCAGAATTATATTGAATCTGCTGCATATTCCAAGTATAGTCAGACTTGACATCAGTCCAGTTAACCAACTCAATGTCGCCATATGCAGGCATTAAGACATTAGTATAATAGTCTCCGTTAACACTGGGGCCAGGATGCAGAAGCAAACCGTTGGGTTCATAACCTGCAACAGGAACAATCTTCTGTCCCTCCATGAGGTATTTGACTTTCTCAATATCCAATATTAATCCCTTATACGGACCACCTTCAGAGAGGTCAAAACGGTCTTCAGAAAAAATTGAGTAAGCAATATCTTCACCATCGATGGTTGTCAATGAACCATCCTCGCCCAATGTCAGTACAATTGCACCGTCGTTAGATGCCCAACTGTGAAGATAGAAATAGTAAGAATCACTTTGTGCGACTTTAGTCGGCTCAATGCGAATCGTGTTACCCTCCAGTGTATAGGGAACAGCTATGTATTCCAAAACAGCCCAATCTGAAGGAAGAGGTATAACGTTAACTAAAATAGGAGTACCATCTGTTGCGACTGCAGGCTGCATTATCCATGCTGTATCCTGCTTTGTCTTATAATTAACACCCTGTCCATTATACTTACTTTGTAATTCAGCAGCTCTACGCATAGTCTGATTATCAATACGATAAATTGGACGAGCGTTTCTTGCCTCAGACTGCATCAACTTTGAGTTCATCTTAACAGAACCATTCAGGAGTGCCCCTTCAAAAGGCTTTATTGTGCGCCCCATCAAAGACTTCATACTGCCCTTATTGACTTTCTGGGCATTCTGAACTTTGAAAACCTTGCTCTGACTACTAGTCTGAGCACTTACTGAAGTTGCAAATAATGCTGCAACCGCAAAAAGTAAAAATTTTCTCATAATCTCAAATTTAGTAATTAATAAATATTGTTCTTAAACCTAATTCAACTTAAATGAATTGCCACTTCCAACCGCATTAAACAATGCTCCTGTTGGAACAAAGTAGCTATTAGGAGTTACATCGTACACACCATTCAATGTAGCACCAAACGCGTGTGCCAAAGAAATAATATTTCCAGCACGTGTATTAATGGAAGTCATGTTCCTATCCACTGCATCATCTTTAGTGCTTATCACTTCAATCTGCCCGTATGCAAGTTTGTTGAGAGTCAATGCCAGTCCCATTGAGTTTGTCTTTGTCTTTGCAGCATTGGTATAAAAAGTGAAGACAAGCCCCATTACAGCAGCACTGCCTGAAGATTTACCCAGTCCGATACTAGCTAAACTACAATTTGCATTATAAACTTTCAACTCAGCATTTAGTTGGTCAAATAATGATTGCTGCTCAGACGAGAACAACGACGGATCCATATTCCATACTGCTGTATGGTTAATGATATAGTTATCCCATGTAGCCATCACCTTCACCGTACCGTCTTCGTTGACAAGGCAAGTGCTGTCGGCAGAGAGTGTGAACTCATGGAAGACACGGGTACCAATGCTGTCCTGACGCTCCGTACGAAAGCCCTGTGGTGTGAATACACAAGCTAAGGAATCAAGCTTCACAGGATTGCTCAGATTCTCGGAGTAGCGGAAACGACCGTTGCGCAAGCCTGTGAAATAGAGGGTATCAGCATCTGATATGACATAATACGACGAGATAGACGTATTCGTGATATAACTCTTCATCTTATCTGTATCCGCAATATAATCTGCCCACGACGTGGGGCACTTAGTCAGGCGCACTTCTGCCCCATGACGTTCACCACGCAGAATGACCTCATCATCCTTGTACGACATAATGACGAAATTGTGGTCGCCCTCCATGCCCTCACCGTCCTTCACAAGATTGTTGGGAGCTGCAGCATACGACACAGGGTCGACAAATGGTGTAAGCACATCATTCCAAGTGTTGAAAGCGAGCACGGGTCCATCCTCTAACAGCAGACTGTAGAGACTGGTGGCCTCAGTGTATTTGCCAGCATTGCCGTTGCGCAGATAACGGTGGTTACCTGCCATTGTCACCTTGCCGTTCTTGTCGAACTTGGCATAGAGGTTGAAGCCCTCGAACTGTGCTACACCCGTACCACAAAAGTACTGCATCACCCAACCGTTCTCAGGCGTACTGAGAATGGTTTGCACATTATCAATGGCATGCTCTACGCGCAACGAGGCACTCTCAGGAAAGTAGTCGTCCTCCTCGAACCTACAGGAAGTTGTGGTAACTGCAACGCAGAATACCATCAGTCCCACAAACAAGAATCTATTGAAATATATCTTCTTCATAAATATAGTAATCATAATTTCTAATTACTCATTTCTAATTTCTCATTAAAATACTACTGTGCATCATAGATAACCACATTACCAGAATGCAGGTAAGCATTGATGGCATTCTGACGATTGCGAACCTCGCGACGCAACTCAAACAAATGAAGTCCCCAGCGGTCAGTATACCACTCAGTGGCAATGTCAAGCTTCTTCAGAATGGCATTCATACCTGCCAGCTTCTCGTCAGACTTGTAAGGCACCCATGCCAGGAAGTCTTTGAACGAAGTGAACTTCTTATTCTCCGTATAACGATACTTATTGACGTATGCCGACTTAGCCTTGTTGACGACCTGCTCTGAACTGCGGAATACATCGAGCACAAGACGGTCGGTGTCATCATATACACCAGTTTCCTCATTATACTCAGATTCGTTATAAACAGTAAAGTTGTTCCAATGGGCATTGGGAGCAGTCAGATTAACCTCCAACGAGTCAATCAGTTCGCTGACACGCTCCTTGTCACCCTGACGCAGGCCAGGCAGACAGGCATTGATGATACGGTTCATCCAACGGGCATCAGTATCGGTAATAGTACAAGACAATGTCTCTACGAAGTCCTCGTAGCTGGCCGATGAGGCGTAATGGGTCATATAACCTAACTGATGGGTGGTGGTAGAGTCGCGCTCTTGCCAGTCAATAGGGTCGTATGTACCCGAAGTCACCTGACCGAAAGTAATAGGATATGACTTGGTCTGATGAAGGATGTGCGAGAACTCATGGTGCATGGTATGGAAGATACGCTCGTTGAGCACCTCCACATCATCACCCGTATAAACGACATCCTCTGACCAGGGCTTAATCTCATTAACGTTATAAAGCGTAATCTTCACACCACCGGAAGCAGTACCCAACACCTCAGTTCCTGTCGTGGGGCTGTAACCAGTAGACCCGATGAAGTGGAACATACGGGGACCGTAGCGCTTCATGAAGACTTCACCGGCATACTCGGTATATACATCGTAGAACAAATAGCGGATAAAGTGGGCAAGTAACTGCGAACGACCGTACTCGGCAGGCGTCAGTTGGAAATTCATGTCAGACGCAGTAAAGTTGAAACGATACTGAATCTCGACATTGTAAGGTTTCAGGAAGTTGTCGTAGAGCCACTGGTCAAAGGGGGCAGTGGTTTTTGTATTGTCAACGACAGGTATATCAGTGTTGAAGATGGACTCAGTAAAGTCGTCTTCACTACGACAAGAACTCATAACCAGCAACAATGCTGTCAAGCTCAGGATATATGTTATCTTTTTCATCATTCTTACTTAAGATTTATTGTGCAACAGAATAGCTTTTCCAGCGTAGGTCGCCGTTGTCAGTACTGCCGAGGGCACGATCGGTAGATGGATAACCAGCATCAATGGCATTATAGGGAATCTGAACCACGCGACGCGGGTCGTTCCACTCCAGTACGTCGCAGGTAGCATTGTACTCAGTGGGTCCACGGTAAACATGAGTTACAGTGATACCGTAACGCTTAATATCAAACCATCGCTGTCCCTCAAACATCGTCTCAATACGACGGAAGTGGAGAATACAGTTCAACACATTCAGGTCATCACCGGTCAGTACCTTGAACTCACTGCTCATCTTGTCGGGATGCATATCATTCACATAGATATTGCTGGCAGGCGTACCGGCATACTTACGATTAATGCCGCTCTGCGTAAGCTCCGTATCTATCATCTTCGAAGCGGTCCATGCACCTAAGTCCTGAAGAGCACCGTCACGGTCACCTAAATAGAGTTTTGCTTCAGCACGGCACAGCAGTGTCTCTTCTGCGGTAAACGGCTGATAGACAATGTGTACATAACCGATACCTGCAATCTTATTTGTGTATTCAAAATATTCATAGACGCGGAACAACCATGAGCCATACTCCGAACCGGCAGCCCAACGATAGATTTTACCATCGAAGGCAGGCACACGACCCGACCAATTCGGACCACCACCCTCATAAAGCAGATCCTTGGTGGCAGGAATACTGACAATAGAGTCCTTGCCAGTTCCAGCCATTGTGACATTAGCCTTTTTGGCACCGCTGTTGATAGCATAGCGGCAGGCAGACAACATACGATCCTGTAAAGAATAGGTGGTCAGCAACAGATAGTTGCAGGCTGCTTTCTCGTCGTTGTAGGCATTGAGCAGGGTATTGATGGTGTTGGCACTCATCGAAGCCCACTTACGCAATGATGTGCTGGGATTAGCGCCCAAAGCCAGATTGGCATACTTCAGACAGTTCTGATAGTCACGCTTAAACAGATAGAAACGAGCTGCGAAAGCATAGGCGGCATTACGGTTGAAGTGGTAGGCAGGCACCTTATACTTCGAGTCGTCAATGAGGTCAATGCCCTCCAGAATATCTTTCTCAATGAGCTGATAGACCTCTGCCACCTTCTTACGAAACTCGGGTTTGGCATAGTCTACACGTACCACTTCCTCAACAGTCGTTACATAGGGCACACCCCAGTCCTGCATGCTCTGTGTCTCGTCCTTATAAGCCTCAGCAAAGAAATTGACCAGAATAAAGTGGAAATAGGCACGCATCAAGTGTGCTTCACCCCATGAGAAACTGATTTGAGGATCGTGGGCGGGGTCTTCACTCATTTCCTTCATAGCTGCAATGGCATGGTTGGCCGTAGCTATACCGAAGTAGTACTTGTCCCATACCTCCAAAGGCGTATCGTCAGTACCTGAACTATAGTTGTTGATGTCTTCCCACTTGTAGGCTTCCTCATGGAACTGGTTATAGGCATCATTATGCGTAGCGGGCACAACGACATTATTGTCCACCAGATTATCGCCCATCAGCTCACAAATCACAGCAGGTACACTACTGGGGTAGCCAGAAGTGAGCAACTGAGCCACTTTCTCAGGTGTATCTATCTTTATCCAACGGCTGTCGGGATCTTCGTCGAGTTTGTCCTCACAGGAAGTGAATGCCACAGCCAGTCCGCAGCTCAGCAAACCTGCAAAGAGAAACTTATTGATATATTTCAGATTCTTCATCATCATATTCTATTTTACCTTTTTACTTTTTTACCTTTTTACTCTTTTTTTAGAATCCGATACGGACTGTAGCAGTAAACTGCTTAGAGATTGGCGTTGCCACACCACCGGAATTGATAAACTCGGGGTCTTGACCATTCAACTTCTTGTCGGCATACAACAGGCAGAGGTTGGTGGCAGCTAACTTGATACTGGCGGTATTGACAAGCCTTGTCTTCTTGAGCAGTCCTTGTGGGAAGGTATAGGTCAGTGCCAATTCCTTCAGACGTACGAAGTCGCCCTTGGCGACACGCTCTGTAGAGTAGTTATAGACATTGTAGGCAGTAGCGATGGTATAGCTACCTAATCTATCATACTGGCTTACAGATGCTATGACGGGAATATTGGTAAACTGCTCGTCACCAGGTTGCATCCAACGGTTCTTGAACTCCTTAGGCAGCGACGAGAGGTCGCTATAGCTGGAGCTGAATACCGGGTCAAGACGAACCACGTTACCACCACTATAGGTGATGAACACATCAAGGCTCAGTTTACCAAACTTCTGGTTGGTATAAGTAAAGGTATTGCTCAGAGAACCATACCAAGTAGGATCCTGTGGACCTTCATATACCAAGAAGTCCTCCAGATTCTTGGTTTCCTGAATATTCACGTCACCAATGGTCTTCTCACCCTTTTCGTTAATCACCTGAGGCAGACCCTCGTCGTTCAATCCGGCAAACTTATAACTCCAAAGTGTGCGTACGGGATAGCCCTCAAGGGTAGGAATCATATAAGGATTGGAAGAGTGCTGTCCTACTATGAGGTAGTAGGCGTTACATGAATTCTCTAATGAAGTCACCTTGTTCTTGGCCAAAGAATAGATAAAGTCAGTAGTCCACTTGAACTTAGGCGTCTGAACATTCACTGTAGAAAGACCAATCTCAACACCATGTGAGCGCATATCAGCAAGGTTGGCATACTTCTCAGTCTGTCCACCGGCTCCCTGTGTGTACACCATGCCAATCAGGTCGTAGTTGTTACGCCAGTACATATCGAAAGTCAAGGCGATGCGGTCATTCAGGAATCCCATATCAATACCTATGTTCCACTCATGCTTCTTCTCAAAGGTCAGCTCCTTATTGGCCAAATAGTCAATATACACCTGATCTTCAATAGCTGTCGTAATAGGACGCCACGACGTACGTGTCTTATAGATAACTTCGGCATTGTTGACCCATGAGGGACCTGTATCAGCCGTCAGCGAGTAACTGCCACGGAGTTTGAGGTTGGAAAGCCAAGAATGAGCCTTTTCCATCCAAGGTTCATTAATCACGTCGTAAGCCATTGAAACATTCCATGTAGGCAACCAGCGGCTGGACTGCACCTTACCAAAGCGGTTGGTACCCTCATAGCGGAAGGTACCGTTAATGGTATAGCGCTTGTCGAAACTGTAAACCAACTGACCGTAATATGCCAACGTATTGGTCTGGGTAGAATACTCTCCGAAATACTTGGTATTCTCCTCGTTCATCTGTTTCAGCCACAAGTACGGCGTATAGACGATGCCACCCAAGTCAAAGTTGTAGCCCCAGCCCGTCCAGTTGGTTGTAGTACGCTTCACAGAAGAATACTCTGAACCTATCATAGCATTTACCGTGTGTTTTTCGTTGAACACATCACGGTAGTCGGCCATGAAACGGAAAGTGTTCGAACGCATATTATCGTCGTACTGATACTTGATACCTCCCTCAGGCAACACAGACTCTGGCAAAGCCTTCTCATCATCGGGATTAGTATAAAGCAACGGGTTGTTGTCACGGATGGTAGAGTTGTCGTCAGTAGCATCGACACCAGCACGATAGGCATTAGCCTGGTTTGAGCGGTCCATAACATTGTGCTGACGGCGCGAATGTGACATACGGGTTGAAATCAGTCCATTGACAGTTACCTTCTTAATGGGCTTCCATTCCAATTCGGCACGGAACATCAGTTCATTAACATCATACTCCATATAGTTATAGTCCAGCTCATCGAAGATATTGAAACCAGTATAGAAACGGGTGTACTTCGTATTAGGATCCAAGCAACGGCTGGTGTTCAGAGCGAAACTGAATGGGTTGATATCAAAGTCACGGTTGACGGCACCAGTCACCACATCAGTGGTCTGGTTCAGCGAACCGGGAGCCTCCTGATTACGATGGCTTCCCTGGGCTGCCAGTTTTGCGGTGAGATTCTTCAGGATGTCATACGAGATATTACCGTTAAAGGTATAACGGTCCACCTTATTACGATTGACATAATAACCTGGATCGTGCATCAACGACATGGAGAAATAAGCCTGCATGCGGTCTGTTCCACCGGCAATGCTGACAGAATGGTTCTGCTGAACTGCGTTAGAAAAAAGCAGGTCAAACCAGTCTGTATTGCGGAATTCAGCTTCCTGCAGATACTGGTTGCGAGCTGACTCAGTATTCTCCAAGCCATACTGACCAGTAGTAGGGTCATACTTACGCAACTGCTGGAACATATAACCATAAACACCAGTATTCTTAGCATTCACCATGTTCTCCAACTGCAGCCAACCCTTATCAGCCATCTCCTTGTAGACACCCATCATCTCTTGCGAGTTCATGATATTATAGTCGCGGTATGAGGGCTTCAGACGGGTTGAAAATTCGCCTGTATAGTTGACAGATGCACGACCAGCTGAGCCTTTCTTGGTGGTGATGACAATCACACCCGCCATAGCACGGGCACCGTAGATAGAGGTGGCCGAACCGTCCTTCAGAATGGTAAACGACTCGATATCATCAGAGTTAAGACCAGCCACAGCACTGGAAATCAGTGTCTTGGCATCACCCGAAGCCAACTCGTCAGCTGACACATCCACGTTATCCTCATAAATCACACCGTCAATCACCCACAGCGGTTTAGAGTTACCATAGATGGACGTTGCACCACGCACACGGATCTTAGGAGCTGCACCAAACGAACCACTAACGTTGGTAACCTGCACACCTGCGACACGTCCTTCCAACGAGCGGCTGACGTCAGCCATACCTGCCAACTTAGCCTTATCAGCATCAACCTTTGACGAAGCACCAGTGAAGAGGCGTTTATCCTGTTTCATCATACCTACAGCAACGACCTCAGTCAACGTCTGGGCATCAGGTTCCAAAGTCACCTTCATGCCGTCTTTAGGTGTAACCGTTTTGTTCATCATACCGACATAGCTTATCACAAGCTTCTTTCCTGCCGGTACACTAATCGTAAAATGTCCGTTAAGGTCGGTCTTTGTTCCTTGTTTTGTACCTTGAATCATCACGGTAGCACCAATACATGGCTCTCCGCTATCTTCAAAGACAGTACCTGTAATCTTGTTCTGAGCCAAGGCAGCGCCAAGACTCAACAACATACAGGCGAGAAACAATGTAAATCTTTTCTTCATATTACGTTCTCTATTTTTTATGTTTATTTAATTTATATATATGTTCGCGCACATTATTATATATGAAATATACAAGGAAATCGTACCTTTGTATAGACATACAACTTGCAAAGGTACGACATCCTCATGTAAAAAACGAATAAATTTATAAAAAACTTACATTTTTGTGCAATAATTTAACTATTTCTTGTGATCATCTACCATAAATATGCGATGAAAAGTTAAAAAGTAACACTTTGCAAAGCAGCACTTATTTCACAAGTATGACAAGATACTTACTCGTAGACCAGAACAGCTGCGGATTCTGGATGCGAAGCACATATTGTTTTTGTGCATCCTGTTCGAGCACATAACTGGAAGCCGGATGAGAGGTGAGCAGTTTGGCCGAACGGCTATAGAGACGTATCTCCTTATCGACACGGATATCAATCTTGGTAAAGTATTCACGGTTGAAGTTCGACTGTAACACTTTGCCATCCTGTATGATATGCTGCTCTTTCAGTTCCGACTTGGTGCCATACACAAACCAAGCCGTATTCAGCTGCTTGTCCTGAGTAGAGATAGTCTGCGACTTCTGGGTCGTCTCTTCGCGGAGTGTGTTGACATTGCTTGACAAATCTTCTACCTTTTCCGTCAGTTCGCCAATCTGCACATCCTTGGCCTGCAACTCTGCCTGAAGCTGGCGTATCTGTGCATCCTTTTCTTCCATTTGGCGAGTCAGATTCTCTACCGTAAGGCGCAACTGTTCACTTCGTACGGAACCTTGTCGTAACTGATTGCGTAACTTATTAATCAGTTCTCGGTTCTGCTGCATAGTCTCTTGGATATACTGCATATTTTCTCGAATACGTTCAGTGGAAGAGGCTCCTTCTGCCTCACGAGCTACCGAGACACGCTGTTCCGCCTCATTGATGGCACGGAATCCTGCTTCGATATCATTCATTGTGCCCATGATATCGTTTATCTCATTATCCTTTTGCTGGATAATGCTCTCTAACGAATCACGCTGCTGAGCAAACGCCAGTTCCTTAGTATTGTCTGTCTTCTGGCCACACCCCACCCACAAGGGTAAAAGGGTAAAAAGGAAAAAAACACTCTTCTTCATATCATATTCAATTTTAAATTCTCAATTTCTTTTATTCATTTCTTCTTTTTTATTGAGGGCGAAGCCCGCAACAACGATAACAAACTCACCACGGGGTTCATGCTCCTGAAAATGAGCTATGACCTCAGCTAACGTGCCTCGCACACTCTCCTCGTGAACTTTGGAAATTTCACGGCAGGCACTCACCTGCCTATCAGGACCAAACACTTCACTGAACTGCTGGAGCGTCTTCAGCACCCGATAGGGTGACTCATAGAACACCATCGTGCGTTCCTCATCCTTCAACGACAGCAACTTGGTCTGGCGTCCCTTCTTCTGTGGCAAGAAGCCTTCAAAGCAGAAACGATCGCAGGGCAGACCACTCGACACCAACGCAGGCACGAAAGCTGTGGCACCAGGCAACGTTTGTACCTCGACACCGGCACGAACAGCCTCACGAACCAAAAAGAAGCCAGGATCCGAGATGCCCGGGGTACCAGCATCGCTGATAAGAGCAACTGTCTGCCCGGCCTGCAAGCGCTGTACAACACCCGCACTCGTACCATGTTCATTAAACTTATGGTGCGACAGCAGTTGATTCTTGATATCGAAATGTTTCAGCAGGATACCCGAAGTACGGGTATCCTCAGCCAGCACGACATCGGCCTCCTTCAGAACACGAATGGCCCTCAATGTCATATCTTCCATGTTGCCCACAGGCCTGGGTACTATATACAATATTCCCATTTCGGGTGCAAAGATAGAAAAAAAAGTGAAAAGTGAAAAGTGAAAAGTG
>JAEEGL012167751.1_pt1 | contig 11881 bp, 7 predicted proteins | sample 9134231 | NCBI WGS metagenome assembly JAEEGL01 (sample SAMN16246548, study PRJNA631951) | gut metagenome | biome: gut microbiome; feature: rumen; material: fiber-attached | host: Bos | place: Iran: Karaj | collected 2018-10 | reverse complement strand
GTACGCTTCGAATCGTTCTCCGGCCAAAAGAGTTCCAGGCGGAAACGGTCGTCCCGTTCGAAAACGCCGTTCGCGTAGCAGTATTTCGCGAACTCCCAAGGCGATTCCTGACGGTTATAACGCCGGGTGCCGTCCAGGGCAAATTCCAGGACCGAACGGCTCCGGTCCTTCCCGACCCATTCGAAGATCCCGTCGTTCACACCGAACTCAAAACGGACGGAAAGCGCGGGCACCTGTTCGCCGCCTCCGGCCATGCCCTGGCAGTAGGGACGGAACGAACCGTTCGTGATCTTATAGGTGCCGGAGATCTCCTTCTTCAGGTCCGAATGCGGGGCGTACTCGGGCGCAGGGACCGCCAGCGTCCGGAGCCGCCGGGCCAGCTTGGCCGCGTTCTCGGGATCCGCCGGAAGGGCGTCTTCCGCCTGTACGGCCGGGATCAGGTACTTCCAGATGGCTTCGAGCGTCCTGGAGGGCGTGGCCGAATGCTCGTTGACCGAGACGATCATGTCCTTGTCCGGGATCACGACCGCGAACTGGCCCGATGCGCCATCCGCGCGGTAAGCGCCCGGATAGGTGCACATCCAGATCTGGAAACCGTATCCGGCACAGCCTTCCAAATCGCCCTGTGCGATCTTTTCGGGCGTCGAATTGTCGATCCGGGGCGTGGTGGCCAGACGCACGAACTCCTCCGGGAGGATACGTTCGCCCTCAACGAGGCCGCCGTCCAGATAGACCTTCAGAAGGCGCAGGTTGTCCTCGCAGGTCGTGGCAGCCCGCCAGGCCCACATGTCCCGGCCTTCGGGGGCGATGCCGAAATCCATGCGCTCATAGTCGATGCCGATCTTTCGGAACAGCTTTTCGTTCAGATAATCGTATACGTGCAGGCCGGTCTTCTTTTCGATGACCTTTCCCAGGAAGGTCGACGCCACGCTGTTATAATGGAACGTGGTGCCGGGCTCCTCCACGATCTCCTGGTTGATGAAGTTTTTGACCCAGTTGCCCTCTTCCGGCGGGAACTCGAGCATGCCGGTGCTCATCGCCATCGTCTTCCGGAGCGTCAGCGCCTTCAGGTATTCCGAAGGCTCTTCCGGCGCGTATTCCGGGAAGATGTCGATCAGCCGGTCGTCAAGCGAGAGAAGGCCGTCCCGGATGGCGATGCCGATGGCCGTCCCCATATATGTTTTGGTCAGGGAATTGCACATGTGGTTGACGCCCGGGCCGTAGGGAGCCCACCAGCCTTCCGCCAGGATCTTCCCGTGCCGCATGACGGAGAGGCCGTGCATCTCCGTATAACCTTCCTCCAGCGCTTCCAGGAAGCGAAGCACGCCCGCGGACGAAACGCCGGCTTCTTCCGGCTGAACACGCGGAAATTCTTTTCTCTTCATCTTTGGTCCTCCTTTTTCCGGGCGTCTGAAGCCCGATGCCAAACCGCTCTTTATGCCCGCGGCATCCGGAAATCGATGCCGAAATGTTCCTTCAGGACTTCCGGAAGCTCCTCCTCCCGGATCTCCCGCACGTCTTTCTTCCCGCCTTCCGAGACGGTCAAGGTCAGGTTCCTGAGATCCCGGTAACCGCCCGTCTCGGTGCAGATATTGACCATCAGCCCGCGCCGGAAGCCGGATTCGGGACTCTTCAGGAGGGCGTCGCAGAAGGGGCCGAACTCATCGTCCTGCAGGGCCGCCGGACTATAGGCAAAGATGGGCCGCTCTTCTTCTCCCTCCTCTTTCATCAGGATCAGTTTCCAGCCGTTTTCGCCGTCCGCGCCGCGGTAGAACTTTCCGTCGCATTCCTGCAGCCGGTCCGAGACTTCCACCGCCATCGGCAGCTTCGCGCCGCCGAAACCGACGTCTGCAAAGTGCTCCTTTCCACCGATCCGCACGATGACCCCGCGGTGCGAAAGGCCGCGGAACTGGTCGCTCCCCTTCGCGCAGATCCGGACCAATGAGCTGTAGCAGTCGTAGCCCAGGCCGCGCAAAAGATAATAAAGCGCGCCGTTCAGCTCAAAGCAGAACCCGCCGCGGTGCTGCCGCACGATCTTCTCAAAGAGCGCGTCGCGGGATAAGTCGACGGTCCCGAAGCCGTAACGCGGGGCCAGGTTCTCGAACGGGACCGAAGTCAAATGGCACCGGAGGATCTGATCCAGGTTCTCCTTCGTGGGCGCCCCGTCGTAAACGAAGCCGATCCGCGTAAGATATTCCGCGCACTGTTCTTCCGTAAAGGCGTCATAACGGAATCTGAGCATGTTCTTTCCTTTCTTCAGCCGGGGAACCGGAGGACCAGCGCCTCATAAGGCCGGAGCCTCAGTTTCCTTCCGGCCGGTGTTTTCCGGTCTTCATAGGATCCCAGGAGGAGCTCCGGCCGGGAAAGGCCGAAACGCTTCGGGATCCGGAAGTTCTTTTCTTTTTCGGAGAAGGACGCGATCACGAGGAGCCGGTCCCCGGTCCCGTCGTCCATAAAGCGCTCGTAGGCATAGACCGATCCGGAAAGATGCCCGATCTCCCGGTACGCGCCATATCGCACCACGGAAAGGCTCTTCCGGAGTGCCACCGCCTTCCGGTAGAAATTCAGAAGTGACTGCGGGTCCTTCTCCGCGGCTTCCACGTTGATCTCCGGATAGTTTTCGTTGACGTAGAACCAGGGCTTCGCGTCCGAGAAGCCGGCGTTTTCGGCCGCGCTCCACTGCATCGGCGTGCGGGCGGAATCCCGGGAAGCGCGCCAGTAGAGCCGGAGGCGCTTCTTTTCCGGGAGATGCGCGCGGTGGTTCACTGTCTGGATGTCCTCGTACATTGAGACGTGTTCCGGCCTCCAGTTCACCATGCCGATCTCCTGGCCCTGGTAGATGAACGGCGTTCCCTGCTGGAAAAGATAGGACACGGCAAGCGCCTTGCCCGATTCCACGCGGAACCGTTCGGAGCCGTAGCGCGAGATCACACGCGGATGATCGTGATTTTCCAGATAGAGGAAGTTCCAGCCGCGGCCGTGAAGGCCGGTCTGCCACCTGGAGAAGGCCCGCTTCAGTTTCCGGAGCGAGAACGGGACCGGCACGTATTCGTTGAAGAAGCCGTCCGCGTTCATGCACTCGAACTGGATCATCATATCGATCTCGGGATCCTCCCCGTCACGGCCTTCCACGTAGCGGAGCGCCGTTTTGGGAGTGACCATGGGGGCTTCCGCGATAGCGACCGCGTCATAACGGGAAAGCACGTCGCGGCGGAATTCCCGCAGATATTCGTGGATATGCGGGCCGTGGTTATACTTGAGGATGCCGGCGGCGCCGGGGATGGGCAGGTCGTTCGGCAGGCCCTCCGCCTTGCTCGTGAACGTGATCACGTCCTCGCGGAAGCCGTCCACGCCCATGTCCAGCCAGAACTTCAGGATCTTCTTGACTTCCTCCCGGACCAGCGGGTTATCCATGTTGAGGTCCGGCTGCTTGATGGCGAAGAGGTGCAGGTAGTACTCCTGCCGCACTTCGTCCCACTGCCAGGCGGAATCGCCCTCAAACAGGCTGTCCCAGTTGTTCGGGAGCTTCCCGTTCTCCTTCTTCGGCCGCCAGATGTAGTAATCCGTATAAGGGTCGATCCGCTGCCGGGACTTCTGGAACCATTCGTGCTCGTCGCTCGTGTGGTTCACCACCAGGTCCAGGATGACCCTGAGATCCCGTGCGTGCGCCTCCCTGAGAAGCGTCCGGAACGCCTCCATCCCGCCGAATTCCGCGGAAACATCCAGATAGTCCGAGACGTCGTAGCCGCAGTCCGCGCCGGGCGATGGGAAGATGGGCGAGAACCAGATGCCGTCCACATTCAGGCTCCTGATGTAATCGAGTTTTTCGATGACGCCCAAAAGGTCGCCCATGCCGTCCCCGTTTCCGTCCTTGAAACTGCGCGGCCAGATCTGATAAAAAACGCCGTTCTTGAACCAGCGGTCCCGATCCATATATCGTTCTCCTTTTCGATCAGAGCACGGCCCCGTTCACAAAGCCTGCCCCGCCTTTTTCGGTCTTTTCGGCCGCTTCCTCGGCTTCCTTTAAGATCGCCGCATCCGTATAGATGTCGCCCAGGCGGAACGCCAGGTCGCCGGACTGCCGGAGCCCGAAGAGGTCTCCGGGGCCGCGGAGCCTTAAGTCCTCGGACGCAATGAAGAAGCCGTCGTTCGAGTCCCGGAGCACGTTCAGCCGCTCCTGGCTCTCCTCCGACCGCGTCGTGTCCACCAAAATGCAGTAGGACTGCGCCTTTCCGCGTCCCACGCGGCCGCGCAGCTGGTGGAGCTGCGCCAGGCCGAAGCGCTCGGCGTTCTCGATCAGGATGACCGTCGCGTTCGGCACGTCGATGCCCACTTCGATGACCGTCGTCGAGACCAGGACCTGGATCTCGTTGGCCGCGAAACCGGCCATGATCCGCTCTTTTTCATCGTTTTTCATGCGCCCGTGCAGCATCTCGACCCGGATGCCGTCCGGAAGCACCTGCCGGAGCGCCTTTGTATAATCCGTGACGTTCTCGCCTTCGGACGCCTCGGAACTCTCCACCATCGGGCAGATCACGTAGGCCTGATGGCCCTCCTCGACCTGCTTCCGGATGAAGCTGTACGCCTTCCCGCGGTATTCGATGTCGACCACCGCGTTTTTGATGGGCAGGCGGTTCTTCGGCAGCTCGTCCATGACGGAGATGTCCATGTCGCCGTAGACGATCATCGCGAGCGTCCGCGGAATGGGCGTGGCCGACATGACCAGGACGTGCGGCGTCCGGCCCTTCTCAAACAGGGCGCGCCGCTGATTGACGCCGAAGCGGTGCTGTTCATCCGTGATCACCAGGGCCAGGTCGTCGTAATGGACCTTCTCCTGGATCAGCGCGTGCGTGCCGATCACCACGTCGTAGCGGTGCGAGGCGATCTCCCCGTAGAGCCGCTTCTTTTCGGCGGCCGTCATGCTGCCGGTCAGAAGCGCGCACGAAAGGTCCAGGCCGTAGTCTTCGCTCATCTTCACCAGGTTCTCGTAATGCTGCCTGGCGAGCACCTCGGTCGGCGCCATCAGGACGCTCATGAAGCCGTTCAGCGCGGTCTCGTACATCGCCAGGACCGCCACGATGGTCTTGCCGGAGCCCCCGTCGCCCTGGATCAGGCGATTCATCACGGACGGGCCGCCAAGGTCCCGCCGGATGTCCGCGAGCGTCCGTTTCTGCGCGCCGGTCAGTTCATACGGCAGACGGGCCGCAAGTTCGTCCGTCTCTTCCCTTTCCGTGATCATGAAGCCGTTCGGTTCGGCCTCCACGGTCTCCCGGAGCGCCCGCACGCCCACGATGAAACGGTAAAATTCCTCGAAGACCAGCCTTCTCCGGGCCGGGATCAGCGATTCTTTGGAGCCCGGGAAATGGATCTCCGAAAGCGCTTCCCGGATGCCGATGAGCCCGTGGTCCCGGAGGAGTTCCGGCGCCAGTGTCTCCGGGATCTCCACATCTGAATCCAGCGCCTTCCGGACCGCGTCCTGCAGGCTCTTCTTCGTGATCCCTTTCGATAGCGGGTAGACCGGCTGCAGGGACGAACGGAGCCGTTCGTAGTCCTGCGGCTTCAGGATCTGCGGCTGCTGCATCTTCCGGTACGGCCCGCGGCCGTCCAGTTTCCCGCGGAACACATACTGGCTCCCCGGCTGCAGCGTTTTCTTGAGATACGGCATGTTGAACCAGGTCAGCTTCAGCATCATCCCCTCTTCGTCCCGGATGATCGCCTCAACGATCTGGAATTTTTTCACGTAGCGGAGCGTGGGCACGCCCACGACGACGCCGCGGACCGCCGCGTGGTCGCGGTAGGCCGCCGCGCGGATGCTGATGGGCGCCTCGTAGGTCTCGTAGCTTCGCGGATAGTAATACAGGAGATCCGAGACCGTGAAAATGCCCAGCCGCCGGAAGCCGGCCGCCGTTTTTTCCCCTATGCCTTTGATGCCTGTGATCGGATCCCTGATGTCCATCCCGTCTTCGAAAATGTCCCTTTATTGACGCAAAAAGCCCGTTTCCGGGCTTTTCGCGCATGCTGCCTTATTCGACAGCGATGTAATAGTAATAGACCGGCTGGCCGCCGTAAACGACTTCGATCTCCGCGTCCAGGCCGTCTTCCGTCAGCGCGTCCCGAAGCGCTTCCGCTTCTTCTTCGCGGACGTCCTGCCCGTAGTAGAGCGTGACCACGGCCGCGTCGTCGCATTCCGCGTTCCGGAGCGCCTCCAGGACCGCTTCCTTAAGATCCTTTCCAAGGCCCAGGATGTGCTTTCCGGAGAGGGCCATGAAATCGTTCTCGTGGATCTCCCTGCCGTCCACGACGCTGTCGCGGACCGCGTACGTGACCTCGATGGTCTTCACGTACTGGAGCTGTTCGGTCATGGCTTCCAGGTTCTCCTCGGGCGTGCCGCCCGGGATATAGCCGATCAGGCAGGAGATGCCTTCCACGACGCTGCCGGTGGGCACCACCAGGACGTTCCTGTCCGCCGCGAGCGCCGCCGCCTGGCGGGATGCCAGGACGATGTTCCCGTTGTTCGGGAAGACGAAGACCGTGTCCGCGTTGACGCGCTCGATGCCCTTCAGGATGTCCTCGGTGGAGGGGTTCATCGTCTGTCCGCCCTCGATCACCGAATCAACGCCCATCTGCGTGAAGATCTCCTTCAGCCCGTCCCCGGTGCAGACGGCCACGAAGCCCACGTCCTTCCTGGGCGCTTCCTTCAGGGCTTCCTTCTCCGCGTCGGCCTTCTTCTGCTCGGCCGCGAGTTTTTCGGCGTCCTGGAAGAGGCGCTCTTGATGCTCCTCGCGCATGTTGTCGATCTTGATGCGCGACAGGGAGCCGTAGGTCAAGGCCTTCTGGATGGCGTTGCCGGGGTCGTTCGTGTGGACGTGGATCTTGACGACGTCATCGTCCGCCACCAGGACTAAAGAATCCCCGATGCCGGTAAGATATTCCTTCATCTCGTATTCGTCCTTCTCGGTGAAGGGCTTTTCGAGATTGATGATGAATTCGGTGCAGTAGCCGAACTTGATGTCGGCGGTCTCAATATCGGAAACGTCCACCCGGAGCGTTTCCGGCTTGCCGACGTTCATCTCCGGAAGCGTCATATTCACGGGCTTTCCCTTGACGGCGTCCAGCATGCCGTAAAGGATGCACATCAGGCCCTGTCCGCCGGAGTCGACCACGCCGGCCTGCTTGAGAACCGGGAGGAGATCCGGGGTGTGCTTCAGGACTTCGTCTCCGTAAGCGAGCGTCTCGGTCAGGAAAAGAGCCACGTCCTCCCCGCCAAGATATTCCTGTGATTTCTCCGAAAGGCCGCGGGCGACCGTCAGGATCGTGCCCTCCTTGGGCTTCATGACGGCCTTGTAGGCGGCTTCGACCGCGTTTTTGGTGGCCAGGATCATATCGTCCTGCGTCATCACGGCCTTGCCGGCCAGGCCGCGGGCGAATCCGCGGAAAAGCTGTGAAAGAATGACGCCGGAGTTGCCGCGGGCGCCCCTGAGCGCGCCGGAGCTGATGGCCTTCGAGACCGCTTCCACGGTATCGTCGTCACGGCTCAGCATCTCCCGCGCCGATGAGAGGATCGTCATGGTCATGTTCGTTCCGGTATCCCCGTCCGGGACCGGAAACACGTTCAGCTCGTTGATCAGGTCCTTCTGATCGTTCAGGGCGTGAACGCCGGCCATGAACATTCTCTTCAGCATTGTCGCATCGATCTGCATACAGGGTCTCCTCCAATCAATCCACGACACGGACGCCTTCGACAAAGATGCTGATCTTCTCGACTTCCATGCCCGTGAAACTTTCGACCTGATACGAGACGTTGCTGATCAGGTTGTCGGCGACCGCCTGGATGCTGACGCCGTAAGCGACCACGATGTGCAGTTCCAGGGAGATCTTCCCGTTTTTGATCTCGACCGAGATACCGTGGGTCTGCTTCTCGCGCTTCAGGACCTTGACGATCCCGTCCTTGACCGAATAAGCGCCCAGACCGACCACGCCGAAGCAGGCCGCGGCTTCGGCCCCGGCGTACTGCGCGATCACTTCCTTGCTGATCCGGACTTCGCCGGCAGGCTTCTTGACTTCTTCTCCCATCGGATCCTCCTTAGAGGGTATTAGGTTCTGACGAACCGAATAATTATAACACAAAAACCGTTCTTAATCAAGATGTGTCCAGACCTGCATCTCGTTTTCGCCCCGGTTGGCCCACATGAAGTACGGGATAAAGGTAAGTTCCGCCGGGCGTTTTATGGAGGATCCGGCGTCATAATAAAGGCCGGCGCCGTCCGGGGCCTCCGTGCGGAAGCCGGGGAGGGTCACCGTGACGCCTTCCCGTCCCAGGATCCCGGTCTTTCCGATCCGGGCTTCCTGAAGTGCCCTTCCACCGTCCACGGAAAGCGCCGCGAGGCCTTTTCCGTTGTCGGCTTCCTCAAGCGCCATCACGAAGGGCCCGTACAGGACCGCGCACTTGTGGGCGTCCTGCCGGACGCGCGGATCCGCAGCCAGAATCTTGACAAAGTAGCGGATCTTTACCGTGACCTCCGGGTCTTCCGCCCAGTTCCGGGAGACGTAGACGTACCCGTCCGTTTCCCGGAGGACCGGTCCGTCAACGGTCATCTCATCGCACCAGCCGGGCTTCCGGAGCGCCAGGACGAAGTCTTCAGGCGCTCCTTCCGCGCGGAAACGGACCGTCAGGCGCCCGCCGGCCTTTTCCACGGTCTCCTTCAGCGTGAAAGCCTGCCCGGAGACGGTCTTCTCCATCTCGCAGTCCATATAGAGGTGGGCAAAGAGCGTATCGTCGCTTTCGGTGAACGCGTAGGCGCCGACCGAGCTTAAGAGCCTGGCGATGTTCGGCGGGCAGCAGGCGCAGCCGAACCACTTGCGGCGGACCGCCGCCACGTGGTCGAGCCTCGAGTCCCGGCGCACGGCTTCCGGCAGGACCTCCAGCGGGTTCACGTAGAAGAAGGACGTCCCGGTCAGATCCATGCCCGAAAGCACGCCGTTATAAAGCGCCCGCTCCATCACGTCCGCGTAGGCCGCCTTCGGTTCCAGAAGCAGCATCCGGCGCGCGAAGAACACGAGGCCGATGGCCGCGCAGGACTCCGCGTAGGCCGTGTCGTTCGGCAGGTCGAACGGGAAGGAGAACGCCTCCCCCACGTGTGTGCCGCCGATCCCGCCGGTCACGTACATCTTCTCGCGGACGATGCTTTGGAACAGCCCGCGGAGGGCGTCCTTCAGCGCATCGTCGTCCGTCAGGCGCGCCACGTCCGCGGCCCCGGAATAGAGATAGGCCGCGCGGACGGCGTGTCCCACGGCTTCCTTCTGCTCCCGGACCGGCAGGTGCGCCTGGTAGTAGGCGTACGGCAGCTCGCCCTTGATCCGGTTCCGGGGCCGGACCGTCTCCCGGTCGAAATAATACGGCAGCGTGCCGCGCTCGTTCACGAAATACGCGGCAAGGTCCAGGTATTCCTTCTTCCCGGTCGCGCCGTAGAGGCGGACCAGGGCCATCTCCGCGATCTCATGCCCCGGATAACCGCGCTTCTTCCCCTCTTCCGGCCCGATCTTCGAGCGGATGTAGGAGGCGAACTTCTCTGCACAGGAAAGGAGGACGTCCTTCCCGGTCGCGTCATGATATGCCACGGCGGCCTCGGTCAGATGGCCGAAGACGTAAAGCTCGTGGTTCTCCCGAAGAAGCGTGAATTCGCGGTCTCGGCCGTTCAGGATGTAATAGGTGTCCAGATAGCCGTCCGGCGCCTGGGCGCGGGCGACCAGTCCGATCGCCCCGTCGCAGGTCCGCTCCAGCTCCGGGTCCGGATGCCCGATCAGGCTGTAGGCCACCGCCTCGATCCATTTATAGAGGTCGGAATCCTGGAAGAGGAAGCCGTAGAAACGGTCCTCTTCCGGGGCTTCGCCTTCCTTCGGCAGGACCTCGAACGGCGTTTTGGGGTCGAAGACCGGGGCCTTCGCCTCCGGGTCCTTCTCCATCCGCTCCCGAAGGAGGGCCGCCGCGCGGAAGTTATGCATCGCGAACGAGGGATCGGCGCCTTCCACGCGGTCGTTCAGGGCCTCCCACTGATAGGGGATGACGTTCTTCCGGACCAGTTCGATCTCGCTCTTCCAGAATTCATCGGTGACGCGGATCCTCTTCAGATCCGTCGTTCTCATTTCCATAGTCTTCCGCCCTCTTCCCAGGCCGCGCTTATTTCAGGATCCGGTACGCGCGCACGTCGTGGGCCGGGATCTTGACGGTAAGGACGCCGTCCTTGAACGCGGCGTCATTCTGATCCCAGATGTCCTTCACGGCCGCATCGTCCGGCACGTTCTCCCAGATGTCCTCGGCCGTCACTAAGAGCGTCTGCTCCTCGTCCGAAAGGTTGAAGAGGCCGATGCGCACCGTCCCGTCCGCGCTGTCCGTGTTCTTCCACGCCGCCTTCTCCTCATCGCGGTACAGCTGCTCGCCGCGGCAGGACTCCCTAAGGCAGGCCAGGAGCTCGGTGTTCGTCAGGAGCCCGAAAGTCTCGTCGTCCATCTGCGGCAGGTCGCAGCCCATCATGAGCGGCGAACGGAACAGGCACCAGAGGGTCATCATCATGCGGGCTTCGCCCAGCGTGAAGAGCGACTTCCGCTCTCTCCGGAAGCCCTTGCCGATCATGCCCAGGGGGAGCATGTCGCAGTCCGGGTAATTGCCCTTCGAGACATGGTTCTGCCAGAGCTCGCAGCGGTGGAACATGTCCTTCAGAAGATCGTAATTGTCCCAGAAATCGTCGGTGATGCGCCACATGTTGGCGTTCTTCTCATAGAGCCAGGCCTTGTCGATGTGCGCCGGTCCGGGCGAGAGGGACAGGACCATCGGCCGTCCGCACTTCAGGATGGCCTTATGGAGCATCTCGATCTCCGGCCAGGTGGCCAGGGGCCCCGAGGTGTTCTGCCTGGAATCGCAGATGTCGTCGCACTTAATGTAATCGACGCCCCACGACGCGTACAAAGAGACGATGCTGTCGTAGTAGGCCTGGCCCGCTTCGTTGTTCCGGACGCCGTACATATCCGGGTTCCAGAGCGCGATCGAGAACGGGTTCGCGATCTGGTCCGCCCGGAGGTCCGTGCCCAGAAGGCCCATGTGGTTCGTGGCCGCGTAGCGCGGGATGCCGCGCATGATGTGGATGCCGAACTTCAGGCCCAGGCTGTGGACGTAATCCGAAAGCGGCTTGAAGCCCTTGCCGTCCACGGACGACGGGAAACGTTTGGGATCCGGCCAGACGCGCGAGTATTCGTCCATCTCGAAGGTCCGGAACGAGGGATAGCCGCCCGCCCGGCGCATCTGGTCGAAGCCTTCCGTGTGCATGTACCAGTCGATGTCCACGACCACATACTCGTAGCCGTACTTCAGGAGGTGCTCCGCCATGTAATCGGCGTTCGCCTTGACGTGCTCCTCGTCCACGAAGAGCGCGTAGTTGTCCCAGGAGTTCCAGCCCATCGGCGGTGTCTTGGCAAATTCGTCTTTCCTCATTTTTCTCTCCTTTTGTCTCTTTTTATGTGATGCCGGACCGCTCTCCGGCAGCGGTTCTCATTTTTATCCTCCCCGGCATCGGGGCGTCTTTGCTCCGACGTCTTTTCTGATCTGCCGGTCAGGTACGGCGGATCAGCTCGATCCGGTCAGATCCGGCCAATCAGGTACGGCTGGCGGCCGTCCCGAAGGAAGACCGGGATCACGTCGATGGGCGCCTCGGCCGTGACGGTCTGGCCGCCCTCAAACGTTTCCCCGGTATAGGCGGACGTCCACACGGCGCCTTCCGGCAGGTAGACTTCGCGCCGGACCGCCTTCTCATGGCAGACCGGGGCCACCAGGATATCGGGCCCGAAGAGGTACTCGTCCGTCAGGTCGTACGACATTTTGTCCTCCGGG
>JAEEGL011639281.1_pt1 | contig 11881 bp, 9 predicted proteins | sample 9134231 | NCBI WGS metagenome assembly JAEEGL01 (sample SAMN16246548, study PRJNA631951) | gut metagenome | biome: gut microbiome; feature: rumen; material: fiber-attached | host: Bos | place: Iran: Karaj | collected 2018-10 | reverse complement strand
TTCGAGTCGTTGTAATGGATGCGACAATCACGCAGTTTAGGGTTGTTGACCAGGTTCTTCTTCGCTCGCTCACGGGCCTGCTTGGTCACACCCGCAATTGCCTTGCGCTCACGCTCGCTCTCCTGAATCTTCTGAAGCATGATCTGCACCACTTCGGGATGTTTGTGCAGGTAATTATCCAGTTCGCGCTTGACAAAATCATTGACAAACTTGTTGACCGACACACTACCCTCCTCCGTGGACATATCCTTCGAACCGAGTTTCACTTTGGTCTGACTCTCGAAAACCGGCTCCTGCACATTGATGGCGATAGCGCCTACAACACCGTTGCGGATATCCGAGAGATCCATGTTCTTATTGAAAAACTCCTTAATCGTCTTGCCGATAGCCTCACGATATGCCGTTTGATGCGTACCGCCTTGAATAGTATGCTGGCCGTTGACGAAGGAGAAATACTGGTCGTTATTCTGGTCGGTATGAGTCAGCGCTATCTCAATATCTTCACCGCTGAGGTGAATGATGGGATACAGCGGCTCCACATCCATGTTCTCCGTCAGGAGGTCAAACAGTCCGTTCTTCGAGTGGAACTTTTGCCCGTTGAAGTTGAGCGTGAGGCCCGAATTGAGGTACGAATAGTTGCGCATCATCGTCTCGATGAAGTCTGCGCGGAACTGGTAGTTCTCGAAGAAACCTTTGGTCGCATCGGGCTCAAACTCGATAAGCGTACCGCGCGGCGCATTCTCGGTGTTATCCACAATTCCGGAATCGCTCACCAGCCTACCTTGCTCAAACTCCGCACGGCGCATCTTACCCTCGCGGAACGCCTGAACAACAAAACGACGACTGAGCATATTCACGGCTTTGGTACCTACTCCATTCAAACCGACGCTCTTCTTGAACGCCTTCGTGTCGTACTTGCCACCCGTATTCAGCATAGAGACGGCATCCACCATCTTGCCCAAAGGTATGCCTCGGCCATAGTCCCGAACTTGGACACTTCCGTGCTCCACACCTATCTGCACCTGCACCTCAATCACCTTGCCTTCGCCCATGCGAAACTCGTCAATCGAGTTGTCTATCGTCTCCTTGATGAGCACATAGATACCATCGTCCGAGTGACTTCCGTCGCCCAGTTTGCCAATATACATACCCGGCCTGCGGCGGATATGCTCGCGGTCGTCCAGATGAATAATATTCGCCTCATCGTACGAGGCTGTCGTCACTGTTTGGTTCTCGTTATCCATGAAACTTGTACCGTGTTTGGTTTGTTTTGGGCTGCAAAGTTAATACTTTTTTTTCAAATATGCAAGGTTTTGTGCAAAAAAAATTCAATTAACGTTTTTAGCCCAATTAGGCACTTTTGTCTAATCAGGCTAATCTAATCATTAGTATTATACTATGTATAATACCAACGCGTAAGCAATCAAGTCCCTTTTATCGGGACCTGAAGCGGGGAAGTCGCAACGAACTACGTCCAGTGGACGTGGTGAGTAGTCAGTGCGACGCGCGAGTTTGCAGAGCAAACATAGAACTCCTTATATAAAGGGAGCCCCGTAACACCTCCTATACTTGTTGAGGCAAACGCCTACTCACGCATAGGAGTGCAAGCCTCCTAACAGATGGTTCACACCGAAGTACGTGAACAGAACGAAACAGAACGCCACAATGGCGCAGATATGGTACGCCACTTGCCTCTTGTTGCCGGACAGCCAACGCTGCGGAAGCAAGATCGGCGCATGCAGAAGACCCGCATACACAAACAGCGTAATCAGCGCCCACGTCTCTTTCGGATCCCAGCCCCAGTAACGTCCCCACGACATATTCGCCCAAACAGCACCGATAAAGATGCCCGCTGTCAGACAACATACCGCCGGATAAATCAGCACGCGAGAGAGGTTCATCAGTTTTTCCCGCCACTTCTTGACGCACAAACCCAAGATGCCATTCACCATGATGCACGCGAAAATCGAATAAGCCATCATAATCACGGACACATGCACCGCCAGCAAAGGAGTATGCAGCACCGGCAAACGCGGAGGTTTAGGTGTCAGATGCCGGGTCATCACCACAGTAAGCACAAGGAACAAAACACAAAGCACATAGATCAAAGCCTTATGGCGCTTGTCCCACAAACTGCGGAAAACGGTGTGACGCTGGAAGAAAAAGCCTATCATCGCCACCAGCAGCAGCGCGTAACCCGTGTACGTAATGCCAATTCCCCAAGGATCGTAGTTGTAACTCAGCGTCACACCCTGACGATCCGTATCATAGTCCAACTCACAGAAACGATAGTGGTGGTAACGGAGCGGTTTGTTCATTCTAATCGTTCCGTTATCCACCTGTAAATCAGCCTTATTACGCCCGTCGCCCCTATCCAGAATGCGCAGTTCGCTCACATAATCCATGGGCGCATCATAGTCGGGATAGTTCTCCACGTAGAAATCCCACAGATAAATACTCAGAGTCGAATGCGAAGTACTAAGCGAGGTGGTCTGAGCCAAACGCAAGTGCACTTGTCCCTGCTCGCCAAAGAAATGCGTCACACACGCCCCGATAAGGATGATTACCAGGGCAATGTGCAACAAACCGGTAAACGGCGCCGGCTTAAGTTTGAACGGACGTAATAGGTTCATATCAAATAGCGTTAATGAATGCGACAACAGCGTCGCGGTCTGCTTTCTCAAGTTTGTAGAACTGCTGTGTCGGCCAGTAAGCATCACTCTCTTCACTGTAACCGTGCCACATAATAGCCTCAATCACATTGCGGGCACGCGTATCGTGCAGACGTGCTTCATGCTCGTCGCCGGTAGCCTTCATATGCAGGCCGCGGCCCCACAACGGAGTTGTACGACACCAACCCGTACGGATATCATTCACCATATGCAGTTTATGCTGAACCATGTCGGTGTACGGCCAAATCTTCTGATTGGCGTAGCGCGGCATGTCGTCAGGTCCCTTGAAGAAACCGTTCGGGTCTCTTACCACGTCCGCGCCCGTTGTCCACGTAGGACGGTGGCAATACGCGCAGCCAATCTGCGTAAACAGCTCTTTGCCTCTCAACACAGCCGGGTCGTCCACGTTTCTCGCTGCCGGAACAGCCAAACCGCGGTGCCAGGTCATCACTTGCGTGAACTCATCATCCGACATCTCAGCAGGCAACGTCTTGCTGGTCAGATAATTATAGATATTGGCCTGCACATCGTCGGTCCACCACTCAGGATGCTCATGATTGGGGTCTGCCTGAGCGATATACTCGGCAAAACCCGCTTGCACCTCGGGGTCTTTCGAGGCATACTCCGCATAGATTGTACCGTTCAGGTCCAGATAATGGTAACGACGGTCCGAGCGCGTCACATTGGTGATGTTCCAGATAGCGTTGGCTCCCGCGGCGTCCATGATAGGACCACGAGTCAAAGCGTACGTAAAACGCTTCGGACCCCATTGCGGGTCGTTCTTGTAGTAACCCGTCTCCTGGAAAGTACCGTTGAAGAATGCCGGATTAAGTCCGTTCTTCAACTTGCCGTCAGCAGCTTCCTGCTCGTACTGTGCAATAATATCCGCGTCAGTGATGGCATCCAAAAGGCCTGTGCCATACACGCCGATCGTGTTCTCCAGCAGCACCTCATAACCCTCCGTTTCCAGCAATCCATCCGGGTCGCGGTAGCCTTGGTTATACACATATACCGCCGTGTTTGGCATAGTAACCTTCGGATAAACCAACTCATACGTCTCGCCGTCGGGGAACTTGTTTCCATGCTCGTCAACAGCCGTAAGCCATTCAATTCGAATCTGACTCGGGTCCAGCGGAGCCTTGAAGGGCGCTACGCCAAACAACTGCGGCATACCCGCCAGCCAGGGCACATAAGCGTTCGTGGCAGGATTGAACACCACTAACAACGTGCCGTTACCCATATTCTCTGCATCATACGTAGTCTGACCCACCAGACTCTCACCATGCGAATAAGCGGGATGACAGTGCTGACACGAGGCGCGCACATACACCGGACCCAAACCGTGCTGGCGGCCCGAATGAGAGGTGATATAGGGTTTCTCCGCAATCTGGTCACCTTGTGAAAAGGCAACACCCATTCCTGCGTCGTTAGTCGAAGGAGTGGGCTGACGGAAGCATGTAGAGGAGGTACTGATTGTTGTACCCAATTTGCCGCCGGTATAGTACCAGTCAGGCTTTTCAGCAATAGGCTCGGGCTCAGGCTGTTTGCAACCCGCCATGGCCGCTGCAGCCAAAACACCAAGCAAAAAATAACGTGTTTTCATAAGCAGTAATTATAATAGTTTATCCCCCACTCCGCCCCTGAATCAGGAGCAGAGCGAGGGTAGTGAAAAAGTTATTATTATTTTGCAAGCAGCGGAAGTACTTCTTCGTCGAGGATCTCCTCCAACTCACTCACTTTGTCGATGGCGGCCTTCACCTGCGGGTTGTTCTGCGCAGTGGTCTCGAAGTTCTGAATAGCCTTGATGGCAGCAATTGCGTCGTCAATGGTCTTCAGCACTTTCGTGTTCAGTTCTGCGTTCTGTTTCTTCACATAGTCGGCCACGCAGTCATCGCCACTCTTCGCTCCGGCATACGCGTGCTGGATAGAGATGATGTTGTCCACAAAATCGGTAGTGGATGTACGGCTGTAAGGCGATTCCAGATACTCGCTGTCACCGCCGTTGTCGCTGCCACGATAAGGGTTACCCAACTTCAGGTCTGCCACCTCACCTGCTATATCCACACAACCGGCAACGATCTGCTCGGCCACAGCCTGATAGGTCTTCCACGAGGGGTGACTGGCGTTGATGAACCACTCGCCGTAGTTCTCGTCGTAACTCATCGACTCGCCTTCTTCATCCGTGATAACTGCCTCTTTCTCGGCACTTACACCACCGGCCCAGCAGTCCTCCAGAAGAATAGCCTGTTGTACCAGGTCTTCCACAATACCTACCAGATAGATAGCCTCCGCTTTCGTCAGGTTGCAGGCATGCGGCCGTCCCTCTTCGAAAAGCAGGTACTCGGCTGCATGGAAGCCCTTCAGGGCATATCCCAACTTGTCACCCACATAAGCGCCGCCTTCTTCCTCAATCTGCTGCATCTGGTCTTCATTGGCCAACAATGCATTCATCGCGTTGTAGTCCAACGGCCACGAGTCGATATGCGGATCAATGGTGTGTTTCTCGGCCGGACCATACAAAAATGCCTCGCTCTGCTCCCAGTGGTGACGCATCTCACGCCAGTGTTCCCCGGCTTGTTTCATCAGGCTTTCATAACCGGCTTCTTTCTCTACAGCCTCTTCGATACGCTGAACATCGTCCAACAGCAGAAGACCGGCATCGCCCATAGCACTATAGGTCGCAATGACCGTGTTATTCACATACGGAGGCACCACTTTCTTCAGAGCGGCCTCCTTGTCTGAGGTGGTAACGTTGTGGTCGCCGCAAGCAACCATTGTCATGCCGCACACGGCGGCAACGAACATGTAAACAATCTTTCTCATTTTATCATCATTTAGTTATTAATGTCTGAACAAACCCGCATACGTTATGCCTACGGACAACTGCGGCTCGTCGTTGTACAACTTGCCTACACTCCCGTCTGCGCGCACGCCGTTATTAAGGATGCCGTAGGCAAACTCGGCTTTTATGGCCACCTCGCGCAGCGGATAGTAGTTGATACCTACCGCCAGGCGCTGACGCCCGCACCAGGCATACGTGTAGTCTTTCTTGCCCTCCGGATTACGGAACATCGAGTCGTAGTAGTCGTAACGCCCGAATAGGTAAAAACGTTGGTTGTTGTTCTGCAACGTCGGGTTGAGCGAGAAGAAATCATAGCCTATCTCCACTCCCGTCGCAATAGCATCACTGCCCACCCATTGTTTGCTGGACACGCTGCCTTTACGCATTCCTATATTATATTGCGTGATAGCCTGCGCGTCAGTCAAATGGCCGTACGTCACAGCTCCGCGGAGGATTACATTGTGGTCGTTGTAGCAGAAATCAAAACTGCCCACACTCACCGTTCCACGCACGTCCTTATAAGCGCTGTTATCTATCTCTTTGCTGCTGAGGCTCAAGGTGTTGCGGAACGAATTTCCCAGATATCCGCTCAACGAAAGCCTCAGTCCCCGTACGCCTGTATAATCCACTCTCGCGGCGCCGGCCAAAGCATTTCCCAACTTAAACTCATACGGACTGCCCGCACCTTTCTTCACCCAGTTCTTACGGCCGAAACGGTCCGAGTCCAAGCCCGGCAAAAACATTGCCTGATAGTGCAGGCCAAAAGGCGTCTTGCCCATGAAAGTGAGGGCCACTTCGTGCCACGTACAAGGCAAAATCGTAAACTCTCCTTCGGGACGGTACACGCCGAAATACTGATTCGGCTCGTGGTGAGCGTTGGTTCCGCCCACGGGCACAATCTGCATGCCCGCTCGCAGAACGGCGTAGTCGTTAAAACGTTTCTGCAACCAGAACTGCTCCAGCGCCACTTCGCCGCCGCGTTCCACTTCGCTCTCGTACTCACCGCCCTCTTCCTCTTCAATCTCTGTTGCTATCTCCGGGCCACCATGCTCAAACTCAATCTCTGACGCCATGCTCCAGCCCTTGCCGAAATCATAACCTATATAGAAGACCACGTGCGGCAAATCAAACTCGGCGTAACGGTCGCCCCTGTATTTCTCGGGATTCTTGCCATAACGCAGGTAGTTGTTCGAAAAGAAACACTGCTTGAATGTAGCCTCGCCGTATCCGCCAAAAGTAAGCCTACCATTGCCGTTACCCACTTTCTTCACCGTCGCTCCGGTCTCCGCATCCACCTCCGGACGCAGACCTTTCTTCTGCGTACCCGCGGGCGCTATCCCCATTTGTGGGGACACGCCCGTTTGTGCTTGCTGTTGCTCCAGTCTCTCCACACGGCGAATCAACGCCTGCAGATCGGCGCTGCTCACACGAACACTATCCTCCGCAAAGGCCTGAAAGCCAGCAAGCAAAGTGAAAATCACAATCAACAAAACTAACCTTTTCTTCATCACATTATTCGTTTTCAAAACACGATGCAAAGTTACTGCTTTTTTTCGATTCCCGCAATCCCAAAGAATGGGTAATTTTGTCGGTAATGGTATTGATATGTTGTCGGAAGACATAATAATTTGTCTTATTAAGGAAAATAGACGCCTCTTCTATTGTATATACAACAAGAGTCCTCCGCATCCCTGCGGGGGCTTCTTCTTTCATCCCGGTCCCTCACCCCTTGACTCTCGACCCTTGACTCTCGACCCTTGACTCTTGACCCTTGACTCTTGACCCTTGACTCTCGACCCTTGACTCTCGACCCTCGCCCCACATATAATGGGCGTTTTTTGTAACATCTGGTTGACAAAAACAACTTTTTGGGGGCAAAATGAGGCTTTTTTTGCATTTTTTTGCCAAAAAATTTGGTCAGTTCAAAAAAAAGCAGTACCTTTGCACCCGCTTTCGGAAGAAAGCCCCCGACGGGGGAGGACAATTGCTTAATGGTGTAATGGTAGCACTACAGATTCTGGTTCTGTCTGTCTGGGTTCGAGTCCTGGTTAAGCAACACATTATGGGTAAAAATTCATAGTGAGTTAGTGTTAGTAAGTGACCTTTTCATATAAAAGGTTTTTAAATGGGTTAATAAAAAAGTGTATTAGGTCGCAAGACCTACAGGCAAGTGGAGACGGGAGTCCCTGCTTGTTTTTTTGCAGAAACTCCCGTCCTCGTATTCAGATAGTGTGATAGTGCGGCTGACAAACGGCCGCAGCCTGACAGTCTGTTGATTGGCTTAGAACCGGCCTCCGGCTCCTCCGCCACCGAAACTGCCTCCACCAAATCCCCCGAAACTGCTTCCTCCACCCGACGAGCCTCCGAATCCTCCGGAGAAACCTCCGCCGCGGCGGCCCCGTCCCGCTGACGTAAGGAACGCGGCGGCCATGGCTGCCAGCGCAATGGCGGCTGCCTTGTCAATAGCGTCGTCGCTGTTGCCGAAAGCCTGCGCACGGCGTTTCTCGTTAGCAAGCGACGCATGCGTGCGCGCGTCACGTACGCTTTGTAAGGTTCGCGCGGGCATATCCATCTCCAGTTGGGTAATCCATTCAACAGGTATGCCGGCCTTGATGGCTGCGGGCACCAATGCGGCAAACGCATCCGGCGTCGGGGCATTCCTGAGGGCGCTGCGGGCACGGCGTTTCTTCGTAGGGAAGAACGCAATGAGCAGAGGTATGCCGAAGAAGAGCAGGATTATTAGAAAATCCCATCCATCCAAATCAAGGTCTTCATCGCCATAGTCCATCTCCTCGTTGTACTCGCCCAGCATCACGGGCTCGATAGCCGAAACGGCAGCCTCGACTGCGCCGTAATAGTCGGGCGGATCCTGACGCAGGCAGGGACCCATCCGGTCCTCAATGATACGCTTGCACAACGCATCCGGCAAGGCGCCCTCGATGCCATAACCCGTCGCGATGAACACGTCGATGTACTTCTCCGTGGCACTGCGGGGCTTGAGGAGGATGAGCACGCCGTTGTCTTTGGCCGAGCCCACGCCCCATTTCTGCCCGAGCCGCTGCGCGTAGTCCGCAGGCTCATAGTCCTCCAGGTCGCTGATGGTGACAACGCAAATCTGGTTACTGGTGCTGTCGGAGAAAGCCTCCAGACGCGTTTCCATCTCCCTGACCTGCATGCCCGTGAAAACGCCCGCAAAGTCGTTGACCATGCGGTTGGTGGCCTCGGGGAAATCCGCCCAAAGCAACGCGGGCACGCAGAGGAGTATGGAGAGAAGGAATCTTCTCATCGTAGCGGCGTTTTAGAATTGTACCGTAGGAGCCTTGTCAGCGCCTGTAGCGGCCTGGAAATACGGTTTCTTCTCAAACCCGAACCAGCCGGCATAGATTAGCGTAGGGAACTTGCGAATCTCAGCATTGTAGTCGGCGGCCTCTTCGTTGTAGTTGCGACGAGCCACAGCTATGCGGTTCTCCGTGCCCTCCAACTGCGCTTGCAGTTCCCGGAAGTTCTGATTGGCCTTCAGGTCGGGATACGACTCGGCGACAGCCATCAGTCGGCCCAAGCCGCGGGACAGTTCGTCCTGAGCTGCCTGGAAGCGGGCAAAGTTCTCTTCGTTGAGATCGTCGGCCTGAATAGTGATAGAAGAAGCGTTGGAGCGAGCCGTGATAACCTCCGTCAGAGTGTTCTCCTCATGAGCGGCATAGCCCTTAACGGTATTCACCAAGTTCGGAATCAGGTCCATACGACGCTGGTATTGGTTCTCTACTTCAGACCAAGCCTGGTTGACTTCTTCCTGTTCCTCAACAAGGTCGTTGTAGTTGCAGCTGGTGAAAGCCACTGCGAAGCCGAGCATTACGGCAAATGTCAAAAGATGTTTCTTCATATTTTTAATAAATTAAAAATCTGGCAATCTTTGCTTCGGCGAGTTGTGTAAGCGAGCTTACACTCGCCTTGCTAAAGATTTCATTGTTATATTATATAGCACCAGTGGTGCTTGTCTTCTGAGCGCCCGAACTGGATGTCACGGAGGGTCTTGTAGAGCAACTGACACACAGGCCCCGCGTCCTCGCCGTAATCATAGACGACGCCGTTGTCGGGGTCGGTGATTCGGCTGATGGGACTGATGGCAGCGCCTGTTCCGCAAGAGGCGGCCTCCTGAAACTCGCCCAGTTCCTCCACGGGTATATGTCGTTGCTCGACGGGTATTCCTCGGTCGCGACACAAGTCCATCAGCGAGCGGTTGATGATACTGGGCAGGATACTGTCCGACTTGGGTGTGCAGTAGGTGCCGTTCTTCACGAGGAAGATATTCGCGCCGCCGCATTCGTCCAGATACTTATGCTCCAACGAGTCGAGGAACAGCACGCCCATTCCGGCCTCATGCGCGGGCTCAGTGGCTCGGAACGAGGAGGCGTAGTTGCCACCCACTTTGTATTGGCCTGTTCCAAACGGTGCCGCACGGTCCACATGTCTGTTGATGATAAACGGCGTTGTGCCGAAACCTGCGGGGTAGTAAGGGCCGATAGGCGTGACGATGACGCAGAACTCAAACTCCGAAGCCGGTGACACGCCCACCTTGGGGGTCGTGCCGAACATAATCGGGCGGATGTACATCGAAGCCTCCGTGCCGTAAGGCGGCAGGTACTCGATGTTCTTCTTCACCGCCAGTGTCACCGCCTCAAGGAACAGCTCCGTCGGCACAGGCGGCATGTACATCGCCTTCGCCGAAGCCTGCATGCGCATGGCATTCTCCTCGGGTCGGAAGATGCCTATAGTACCGTCAGCCCGCCGGTAGGCCTTGAGTCCCTCAAAACACTGCTGCGCATACTGCAACCCTGCTGCCGCCACGTGGATAGGCAGCGTCATCTCCTTTGTCGCCTGCAGTTCTCCCCAGGCTCCGTTCCCGTAGTGGCAGTGGACCATATAGTCCGTCGGCGTGTACGAAAACGTCAGTTTTGACCAATCTATATCTTTCATTTCATCATGGCCAAAGGGCCATACTTAAACAATCTGTCCAAAATACTTATGTTGTCGCCCCATGAGGCGTCGGTGTCCGCGTTTGCCCACTCCGTGGTATATGCAGGCTTCTCCTCCCGAGTTCCGGGCATCTCATTGCGGAGCAAAGCCCGAGTAATCTCGAACGTAGCCTCGTTCAGGTCCAGCAGATACGCGTATTCCCGCTCATACAAAGGCCTCACAAAGTCGGCGTAGTAGTCGAAATACGGCGATTTCTTGTACGCCGAGAGGATGGCCTGCCAGTGCTGATGTTGCCAGTGCTGCTGATAACTGATTCGCAAGTCGCGCGTCAGTTGCTTCGACTCCACTTTCTTGAGCGGAACGGTCAACATGATCTGCTCGCCTGCAGGAGAGAGGATGATGCAGCGGTTGCGAAGAGTCTGTTTCGGGAACGAGTCGCAGACCTCTATCCGCGGTTCCTGCGCCGCGTCATAGGCCTCAAACCAAGCCGCCGGCCCCCAATATGTGGTAGGCAGCACTGTCATTTGTTGGCATCCATGCCAATGCGGTTCCAGCGGATATGACCATGGAACCACGGCTTGTCTTTCTCGATGCTAAGCCAAACAAACACGGGCCTTCCGACGATATGGTCCTCGGGCACAAAACCCCAATAGCGACTGTCCGCAGAGTTATGACGGTTGTCGCCCATCATCCAGTAGTAGTCCATCTCAAAGGTGTACGTGTCACCCACCTTGGCCTGATTGTGCTCGTACGCATCGATGACGCGCCGATAGATCGGGTAGTTCTCTTCCGTGAGGAGGATTTGGTCGCCCTTGCGGGGGATGTAGATAGGTCCGTAGTTGTCGCGGTTCCAGCGGAAGGATGAGTCGCCCACATGATGAATCATGCCCAGCGGATAGACTTCACCCCCACGGTCTGCGGGCTCCAGAACGATTTTCTCCACCTTGCCGGAGCGCTCCAGTTCGGCTTTCATCGCCTGCGTAAGCGGGAAATGATAGACGGGCTTCTCGGGCGAGAGTCCCAGGTTGAGGATTTCCTCCACCCCGCCCTGCAACTGCGGGTTGAGGTAACGGCGGTCATCCTTGGATATACCTATCTTCTCGAGCATCGAAGCCGAGAGCATCGAGCCGTCGGTCTGCACGTAGTAGTTGTACTGCACCCCTTCGTGGTCGGGCAGCGGTTTGCCGTTGATATACACCTGGTTGGCAATGATTTGGAGCGTGTCACCGGGCTCGCCTACGCAACGCTTCACGTAGTTCTCGCGCCTGTCCACAGGTCTCGTGATGATGTCGCCGAACACGTCCTTGCGGTGTTGGAGCGTGGACTCGCCGTAGTAGTAACGTAGCGTGTAGTAGTCGGGATTCTGCATGAGCGAACAAACGGTGTCGCCTGC
>JAEEGL016368000.1_pt1 | contig 11882 bp, 8 predicted proteins | sample 9134231 | NCBI WGS metagenome assembly JAEEGL01 (sample SAMN16246548, study PRJNA631951) | gut metagenome | biome: gut microbiome; feature: rumen; material: fiber-attached | host: Bos | place: Iran: Karaj | collected 2018-10 | reverse complement strand
GGACGTCTCCGGCAAGGGCGTCCCTGCGGCCCTGTTTATGATGATCTCCAAGGTCATCCTCCAGAGCTGCGCCATGCTGGGCCGTTCCGCCGCCGAGATCCTGCGCAAAACCAACGACGCCCTCTGCTCCGGCAACCAGGAGGAGATGTTCGTCACCGTCTGGCTGGGGATCCTGGAGATCAGCACCGGGAAGATCACCGCCGCCAACGCCGGACACGAATACCCCGCGCTGATGAAGGACGGGCGTTTTCAGCTGTTGAAGGACAAGCACGGACTCGTGATCGGCGGCATGGAGGATATGGATTACAAGGAGTACGAGATTCCCCTGGAGCCCGGTGACAAGCTCTTCCTCTACACCGACGGCGTGCCGGAGGCGGAGGACGGGGAGAACAACATGTTCGGCCTCGACCGGATGCTGGAAGCCCTGAACGAAGCGCCGGATGCACCGCCCCAGACGATCCTGGAAAACGTGCGAAGGGCCACCGACCGCTTTGTGAAGGACGCGGAGCAGTTTGACGACCTGACGATGCTCTGCATTGAGTATAACGGCAGCGGCGGGAAATGATCTTTGTTTATCACGGACCGGCAGCTTCCCTTCCGGAGGCTGCCGGTCCTTATTCCTTTTCCAAGCATTGCCTTTTTTCCTTGAATATACTATAATAAAATGAATAATGAATATCGAGTACCAGAGAGGAGCAGGAAACACATGGAATCCACCGGAAAGCTCAATCGAAGGGCCAAACTCTCCTACGCCCTGGGGGCCGTGGGCAAGGACATGGTCTATATGCTCTCCGCCAGCTATGTGCTGTATTACTTCCAGGATCTGCTGGGCGTCAACGCCATCGCCATGGGCATCATCCTCATGGCCGCCCGGGTTTTCGACGCCTTCAACGACCCCATCATGGGCGTGGTGGTGGCCAGGACGAGGACACGCTGGGGCAAATTCCGCCCCTGGCTGCTGATCGGCACCCTGACCAACGCCGTGGTGCTGTTCCTCATGTTCAGCGCCCCTCCCAGGCTGGACGGGGCCGGGCTCACGGCCTATGCCGCCATCACCTATATTCTCTGGGGCGTCACCTATACCATGATGGACATCCCCTACTGGTCCATGATCCCCGCCTTCACCCAGGGCGGACGGGAGCGGGAGAACCTTACCACCCTGGCCCGCACCAGCGCGGGGGTGGGCAGCGCCATCGTCACCGTATTCACCATGATGCTGGTCCCCATGCTGGGCAAGCTCTTCGCCTCCCGGGACGCCGGGGCGAAGATGATCGAGATCGTGGGCTTCCGGTGGTTCAGCCTGCTGGTGGCCGTCCTCTTTGTGGTCTTCACGGTTCTCACCTGCCTGAACGTGAAGGAGAAGTCCACCGCCGGCATGGACACCGTGTCCGTGGGGCAGATGTTCAGGGCCCTGGTGCAGAACGACCAGGCCATGACCGTCACCGTCGCCATCGTGCTGATCAACACCTCCATCTACATCACCTCCAACCTGGTCATCTACTTCTTCAAATATGACTTCGGCACCACCGGCTGGAACGACGCCTATGTACTTTTCAACATGTTCGGCGGGGCCATCCAGGTCCTGAGCATGATGCTCTTCTACCCCCTGCTGCGGCGGACGATCTCCAGCATCCGCATCTTCTACCTCTGTCTGGGCATGGCCATGGCGGGCTATGCCGTTCTGCTGATGCTGACCTTCACCAGCATGCGCAGCATCTACCCGCTGTTCATCCCCGCCTTCTTCATCTTCGCCGCCAACGGGATGCTCAGCGTCATCACCACCGTCTTTCTGGCCAACACCGTGGACTACGGCGAGCTGAAAAACCGCCGCAGGGACGAGAGCGTCATCTTCTCCATGCAGACCTTTGTGGTGAAGCTGGCCTCCGGCGTGGCGGCCCTGGCAGCCTCCATCTGCCTCAGTGTCAACCACCTCCAGTCCGGCACCGAGGTCAGCGAGGCGGACAAGCTGGTGGACTGGTCCCTGGGGGTGAGCCAGAGCGCCCGGTTCGGGCTCCGCTTCACCATGGCGGTGGTCCCGGTCCTCGGGTTATTTGTCGCCTGGCTCTGGTTCCGCAAGCGGTACATCCTCACGGACGAGAAGGTATCCGAGATCGCAGCCCAGGTCCGCGCCCGAAAGGAGGAAACGAAATGATCCGGCGTCTGGAAGGAGAGACCCCCGCCTTCGCCCTGCACACGGCGGGGAGCAGCTATCTGTTCCGGGTCCTCCCCTCGGGGCATCTGGAGCAGCTCTATTACGGCAGGCGCATCGACCCGGAAGGGGCGGAGGAGCTGGCCTCCCTCACGGAGAAGCGCAGCTTCGAGCCGGGGGGCGTCATCCGCTACGACGACGCCGATCCGCCCCTGGTGCTGGAGGACACCTGCCTGGAAATGTCCTCCGGGGGCCGGGGGGACATCCGGGAACCCTTCCTGGAGCTGGTCCACCCCGACGGGAGCCGCAGCTCTGACTTCCTCTTTGAAACGGCGGAGATCACGGCGGAGAAGCCCCCCTTCCGCACCCTCCCCGGCGCCTATGCGGAGGAGGGAAGGGCGGAGCACCTGTGCGTTACCCTCCGGGACCGGGCCTGCGGCCTGCGTCTGGAGCTGCACTACTATGTCTGGCCGGACTGCGACTGCATCTCCCGCAGCGCGCGGCTGCTGAACGACAGCGCCGGGACGGTGGAGGTGGAGCGGCTTCTGAGCCTGCAGCTGGACCTGCCGGATTCCGGCTACGGCGTCACCTGCTTCCACGGGGCCTGGGTCCGGGAGATGGACCGGGACACCCTCACCCTCCCCGCGGGGAAGTTCGTCATGGAGTCCCGGACAGGCTCCTCCTCCAGCCGCATGAACCCCTTCTTCCTTCTCCACGACCCTCTGGCCACGGAGGAGCGGGGAGACGCCTGGGGCTTCAACCTGATCTACAGCGGCAACCACTACGAGGCGGTGGAGGTGAACGCCTTCGGCAAGACCCGCGTCGTCACCGGCATAAACCCCCAGGGCTTCCGCTGGCTCCTGGAGCCGGGGGAGAGCCTGGAGGCGCCGGAGGCGGTGATGGCCTTTTCCCCCGAGGGCTTCGGGGGCGTCAGCCGCAGCATGCACCGCTTCGTCCGGGAGCATATCGTCCGGGGCGAGTGGAAGCACAGGCCCCGGCCCGTCCTGCTGAACAGCTGGGAGGCCAGCTTTTTCGACTTCAACGAGGAGAGCCTTCTCGCCCTGGCCGGGGAAGGAAAGCGGCTGGGCATCGAGCTTTTCGTCATGGACGACGGCTGGTTCGGGGAGCGGCGGGACGACAGCCGCTCCCTGGGAGACTGGGACGTCAATCTTCAAAAGCTCCCCGGCGGGCTGAAGGGCCTCAGTGACCGGCTCCGGGCCCTGGGGCTGGACTTCGGCCTCTGGGTGGAGCCGGAGATGGTGAACGTCCGCAGCCGACTTTACGAGGCCCATCCGGACTGGGCCATGGCCATTCCCGGCAAGCCCCATTCCGAGGGGCGGAAGCAGCGCCTGCTGGACCTGGCAAACCCGGCGGTGCAGGAATATCTCATCGAAAAAATGACGGAGGTCTTCTCCTCCGCCGACATCCGTTATGTAAAGTGGGATTTCAACCGGATCTTCTCCGACGTCTTCTCCCCCTCTCTTCCCCCGGAGCGGCAGGGAGAAACGGCCCACCGCTATGTCCTGGGCTTTTACCGGGTCATGGAGGCCATTACGGCCCGCTTCCCCCACATCCTCTTCGAGGGCTGCGCCTCCGGGGGCAACCGCTTCGACCTGGGGGGCCTCTGCTACTTTCCCCAGATCTGGGCCAGCGACAACACCGACGCCGTGAGCCGGGTCCGGATCCAGGAGGGCTACAGCTTCGGCTATCCCCTCTCCGTCCTGGGAGCCCATGTCTCCGCCGTCCCCAACCACCAGACCCTGCGGCAGACACCGGAGGACACGCGCTTCCACGTGGCGGCCTTCGGGCTTCTGGGCTACGAGCTGGACCTGCGGCGGCTGGGGGAGGAGGAAAAGGCGGCCATGGCCCGGGAGATCGCCCTCTACAAGGCCTGGCGGGAAGTGTTCCAGTTCGGGGAGTTCTACCGGGGCCGGAGCGGGAACCTCCACGAGTGGACCTGCGTCTCCCCGGACAGATCCCGGGCCGCGGGGCTGCTCTTCCAGGAGCTGATGCGCCCCAACACCCAGTCTGAGCGCTACTTTGCCGGAGGGCTGGAGCCGGAGAGCCGCTACCGCTTCCGCAGCGGCGACCCCTGCGGCCTCCACGAGCGGGAGGACACCCTGGCCTCCGGCGCAAGCCTCATGTCCGCCGGAGTGAAGCTGGCGCCCGGCTTCAGCGGCACCGGCCGGGACGAGACCGTGCGTCTCTTCCTGGACTTCTCCTCCCGCTTGTATCTGATGGAAAAGATTTGAGCAGCGGATGGAAGGACCCGGACCCACCGGCGTTTGCCGGGGGGCTCCGGGTCCTTTTTGTGTTTTCTACCACGGCTTTCTAAGCTGGGCGTCGAAGCTTGTGCACGTTTCCAGCAGCTTGTCCGGCGCTTCCACCAGCACCAGCCAGCCCGCCATGTCCGAGGTATAGGTCTCGGGGTCATTCGTCTGCACCACATACATGCAGAAGGACTCCCCGTCACAGGCGACGTCGTACAGATCATAGCGGAAGGAACTGCTGCCGGAGGCCACGTAGGCCAGCACCAGGGAATGGTCCGCGAAGAAGTCCTCGCCATACGCGGCCACCGCATCCGCAAAGGAGGAAGTCCCGTCGTATCCCCGGTCCAGGGTCAGGACCTTCCGAAAGTCCGCCTTGAAGGCATCCAGCTCTGCCAGGGTGTCCAGCCGGAAGACCGGAATGTGGTGTACGGAGCTGATGATCATGGTGCCGCCGTTCAGGCAGCCGGTATAAACCGCAGAGAGGTCGTTTTCGGCAAGGTACCCTGCCCAGGCGACCCTGGAGCGGAAGACGGGCTTATCAAACAGCAGCTCCCGCAGCCGGGCAGGGTCCCAGGCGTTCCCCGGCGGGATATAGCTGGAGATCGGTTTCCCCATGGGCAGGATGAAAATGTTCTCCTCCGGGATGTCGTAGGAGGAAAGGATGAGGCGCATTTCCTCCGTTGTGGTTCCCCGCAGGCTCCACAGCTCTTCGCTGGTTTTCTCCCGGTTGGTCCCCTCCATCAGGCCCCAGGAATAGCTGCCCTCCGCCATCTGCCAGACGTAGACCTCCAGGCCCTTGAAGGTGGACAGACCGAAGTATTCCGGGTATTTTTCCCGCAGGGTCTCCAGATCCGTCGCAGGCGGGGCCGCGAAGCCGCTGTCCCCGGTCCCGTCCGCTTCCGCCGGAGCGGTTCCCGTGCCGGAAGCCCCGTCCTCCGCCAGGGCGAACAGATAGCGGATGCCGGTATCGTCGGAGTAGGGATCGCTCTTCTCCCCGTTGTCCCAGTAACCGTAAGTGAGACAGACTTCCCCGTTTTTCTGCAGCAGGAGATAATAGAAGATGTCCTGCGCCTCCGCGTCGACCAGGAACCAGGCGCTTTGGTTATTGCGGCGCAGGCCGGCAGCGCCGCCGCCGTTATCCAGGAAATACCGATCGAAATTCTCCTTTGTCAGCTCGACCTCCTGAAAGCGGCCCGCACTCCGCCAGCTTTGGGTACTCCGGTCCTCCGCCAGCAGCTCGTATTCGGCGGTGAGCCAGTAGCGGGGTACGTTTTCCATGGTATAGGCGAAGCCCTGGACTATGAAGCGGGGAGCCCCGGAAGCATAGACGATCTTCTCCACCCGGTAAAGCCTGCCAAAAGGCGCTGCCGCAGCCTCTGCCTCTGCTCTCGTGTTTCCCGCGCAGAAATCGCTCAGGTATTTTGTGAACGCCGGGTCCCGGATGCGGTAATACTGCCCCTCCAGCAGCAGGGCAAAGTTCCTTCCTTCCCCGTCGTAGCCCGCCGCCATCAGCGTCCCCTTCTCCCGGGAGGAGACGGTAATGGAATAGAGCGGCGTAAAGCCGCCGAAATCCGGTTCCTTTTCCTCCAGCTTCAATGCCGCCAGTCGGTCCTGCAGCTCCCCCAGCTCCGCCTCCGTCAGATTCCATACCAGCGGCTCTGCCGGGCGCAGGTCCATGCTGACCGCCCCGGTGAGATGGAGGTTCCGGATCGGGGCGGTCCCCTTCGGATTCGTCAAAAAGCATACCGCCACCGCGGCGCAGACCGCAAGGGCCGCGACCACCACCCAGAAGGCCGGTTTCCGGTAATTCAGGATGCCCTTCACCCGCTGCTTCAGCCCCGTCTCGCCGAAGGCCAGAGGGCAGGCGGCGACCCGCCTTCTGGGGAAGCTGACATCCAGCAGGGCCTGGGAGTAGGCCGCCACGGCCTCCCGGTCCAGGTCCCGGATCACCCGCTCGTCGCAGGCCATTTCGATGTCCCGGCAGAGGAGGATATAGCCCAGCCAGCACAGGGGCTGGAACCAGTAGACCGCCAGCAGCAGATAGCCCAGGGGCTTCCACAGGTGGTCCCGCCGCCGGAGGTGGGCCCGCTCGTGGCGGAGCACGCAGTCCAGGGTCTCCCCCGCCATGGAGGAGGGCACATAGACCTTCGGCCGCAGCACCCCCAGGATGAAGGGCGAGGATACCTCGTCACAGGCGAAGACCCCTTCTCCCAGGGGCACGGAGGCGGCGACGGTTTTTCTCAGCCTTCCGAAACTGAGCAGGGCATACCCCAGCATGACCGCCGTTCCCACCAGCCAGATCACGGCAAGGACGGGGATCAGGACCTGCAGGGGGTTGGCGCTGTCCTCCAGCCGCGGGGCAAAGGCCTCTGCCATCGCCGGATTCACCCTGGAGTTCAGGGCGGAAATGCCGGAGTGGATGGCGGGCTCCTTCGCCAGGGCAATGTCCATGGGGACCGTCTCTCCGCTGGGAATGAGGCTCAGGACGCTTTCCGGAGAGAAGGGGCAGAGCAGCCGGAGGGCGGCCAGGGCCCAGAGGAGACAGGAGATCCACTTCGGCGCCTTCTTCAGAAGCAGGCGGACCAGGACTGCCGCCAGGATCAGCCATCCGGCGGAAATGCCCATATTCAGGATTTTGAGAAACACGGCGCTCATGGTCACGCTTCCTCCCGGAAGGCGTCGATCATCCTTTGGATCTCCTCCGCCTCCCCCGCCGTCAGCCGGTTCCGGGAAACGAAGGCCGCCACAAAGGCGGGCAGGGAGCCCTGAAAGGATTCCCGGACGATCTGCTCGCTTTTGGAGGAGTAGAATTCCTCCCGGGAAACGCGGGAGCGCACCACCCCGTCTTCATTCTGCAGCAGCCCCTTCTCGCAGAGCTTCCGGAGGACGGTATAGGTGGTGGGCTTCTTCCACTTCAGTTCTTTTTCGCAGAGCTTCACCAGCTCCCCGGAGCCGATGGGCTCATGAGACCAGACAAGGTCCGCGAACCGCTCCTGCACAGCGCCCAGCTCGATATCGCCCATGGACAGTCGCCTCCCTTTTGGTTTATTCGGATAAACTTCACGCTCAGTTTACTCGAATAAACCGTGTTTGTCAAGGGGCCGGCGAAAAAAGGCCATGGAAAACCCCTGTCCGGCGCAGTTCGCCGGACAGGGGGTGACGTTCTTTTCGGGAGGCGCTTACTTCCCCAGGACTTCTTCCCATTCCTTTTCCCGGAAGCCCACAAGGACGAAGTCCTCACCCACCAGGATCGGACGCCTGACCAGCATCCCGTCGGAGGCCAGGAGGGAGATCTGTTCTTCCTCCTCCATCTCCGGCAGCCGGTCCTTCAGGTCCAGCTCCCGGTACTTCAGGCCGCTGGTGTTGAAAAACCGCTTCAGGGGAAGGCCGCTGCGCTCTTTCCAGGTCCGCAGCTCCGCCGCCGTGGGATTCATCTCCTGAATGTGCCGCGTCTCATAGGGGATGCCCTTCTCCTGCAGCCATTCTTCGGCCTTCCGGCAGGTGCTGCACTTGGGATAGCAGATAAACACCATGGCGATCTCCTCAGTAGAAGAGCTGGGCGATGGGGCTGGAGGCGTCCAGAATGAGGGTCTTCTGTTCTCCGGTCATGGAGGCCTTCAGGGCGTCCAGGGCGATCATGAAGGTGTAGAAGTCCGCCTCGTCCTCTGTGTCATAGACCTCGCTGAGGATGCGAAGGTATTCCGCGTCCCCCTCGGCCTTCAGGATCTCGGCCTGGGCCTTGGCCTCGGCCACGGTGATCTCCACCTGCTTGTCCGCCTCGTTGCGGATCTCCTTGGCCTGGCGCTGTCCCTCGGCCAGATAGCTGGCGGCGATATTGTTCCGCTCGGAGATCATGCGGGCGTAGACGGCGCTCTTGTTGTCGTCCGGCAGGTCCAGCTTCTTGGTCTCCACCGCCTGGAGGGCGATGCCGTAGCGCTCGAAGGAATCGCCGATATTGGCCATGATGGCCTCCACCACCGCGCCGCTGCGCCCGGAGATGATCTGGTCCCGGGTCAGGGAGCTCATGACGGTTTTCAGGGCATTGTACACATTGGCGTTGATGCGGCTCTCGGCGTTCTCGATGCTGCCGGACAGGGTCTCGATGAAGAGCCGGGGATCGTCGATGGACCAGATGGCAAAGCAGTCCGCGATGAGGCTGGTCTTGTCGGCGGTGAGCAGGTCGCTCACCGGCAGGTCGTAGAGCAGCACCGTGTTGGGCAGGGTGGTGGCGGTCTGCACAAAGGGGATCTTCAGATAGATGCCCGGCTGGTCCTTCACGTTCTTCACCGCGCCGAACTGCAGGATGACGCCGTACTCGTTCTGCTTCACCACAAAGGTGCCCGTGGAGACCAGAACCAGCAGCAGCACCACCGCCACCAGCAGGATGACCCAGCGGGCGGCGCCTTTTCCTTTCCCTTTAGCCATTGCCGTTCACCCCCTCGTTATTCGTCGAAACGCCCGGATAGCCGGGAAGGACCGGCAGGGACGGGCTGCTCCCGCTGCCGGTGAAATCGTCCAGAGGCAGCACCGTGGTCATTTCGCTGCCGTCCTCCCCCACAATGATGACCTTCATGCCGGGGAAGATATCGGTGATGGTCTCGTAGAAGAGCCGCTGCCGGATGATCTCCGGATAGCGGGAATACTCCGCGTAGAGCTCCCGGAAGCGGGAGGCCTGGCCGTTGGCCTCGGCGATGCGGGCGGCCTTGTAGGCCTCGGCCTGGCGGAGGATCTCGTCCGCGTCGGCCTCGGCGGCGGGCAGCTCCTCATTGGCGTACTTGTTGGCGTTATTGATGGCGGTCTCCGCCTCCTGCTTGGAGGTCTCCACCGCCTTGAAGGCCTGCTGCACCTCGGCAGTGGGCGGCTCGGCGTCCTGCATGGCGATGTTCACCAGCGTGATGCCCAGATCCTCCTGCTCCAGCCGGGCGGTGATCTTGTCCCGGATGGCGGACTGGATCACGGCTTTCCCCGTGGTGATCACGTCGTCCACCCCGTAGAGACCAATGGTGTCCCGGATGTAGCTCTGGCAGATCATTTTCAGGATATTCACGGGCTGGCGGCTGTTGTAGAGATACTTTACGGGATCGGTGACCCGGTACTCCACGTAGAAGTCCACGTTGACGAAGTTGAAGTCCACGCTGATCATCAGCGACTCATCCTCGATGCTGGCGTTGTTGCTGAGGTTGTAGCCGATGGCGAAGCCCTGTGTGGCCTTGCTGACGATGGCCTTCTTCTGGATGAAGGGGATCTTGAACTTCAGCCCGGAGGTGGACACCACGGTGGGCTTGCCGAAGGTGGTGATGACGGCATATTCGTCCTCCTGGAGCTGATACACCGAGGAGAAGGCCAGCCCCGCAATCAGAAGAAGCGCCAGGATGGGAATGAGCACCTTTTTCAGCGGGAATCTCATTTGCGGCATGTCGACCTTTTTCCGGGGTCCCCCGCTGAAAAAGACCGTCACCAGGGCCGCGGCCAGTACGGCGGCAGCGATCAGATAAAACATATGGCTCCTTTCCGCCGCGGGAACGCCGCGGCTCTCTTTTATGTCCGATCCTTTCGGCGGAGCAGCTTATTCATCAGGCTCATGGCGGTATCCCGAAGATAGCCGAACCGGGGATCCCGGCGGAAGATGAGATACCACAGGCCGTTGGGCACCAGGGCGCACACGGCTCCCCGGCCCAGAAAGCTCCCCACAGTATAGGCGCCGAAGGGCAGGCACAGGACGTATACCAGGGCGCCCGTTACCAGCACCAGCGCAAGCTGCAGGAAATATGTACGGTAGTATGTCCCCGATCTCTTGTGAAAAACATGGCGGTAGACCAGGGCCGGGTCGTAGGAGATCATGATCACCAGGCTGGCTGTTGTGCCCAGCAGCGCGCCTGTGACGCCCATGTGCAGGGGGCCTACGAAGACCACGGAGATGACCGCGTTGAATACCGAGGAAAAGATATAGCGGAATTTGGTCTGCCAGTACAGGCCGTTGGCGTCCCGGTACACGATCACCGCCTTGGCCAGCCCTTCGATGAGGATGTTGAAGGACATGAGGAACACCGACACCCGGGGCAGGAGCCATTTCGTATTGTGCAGCCAGACCCCCACGATGAAGTGGTCGACCATGGTCCACAGGCTGACGGCGATGAAGCCGTAGATCCAGAAGCAGGAAAACTGCAGCGAAGCGAAAAAGCTCTCCTTCTTTTCGTCGGACTCCACGGCGCACAGATTGCCCACGCCGGCGGTCATGGGGTGGAAAATGATCTTCATGAAGTTCAGCAGATAGGTCTTCAGCGCCAGATAGTTGGAGAAAACGCCGGTGGCGGCAAGGCCCAGAAAGGCGGAGATTATCGTGCTGTCGATGCCGTCGTTGAGCACCCGGCAGATGTTGTTGGTGGAGAGGCCCACCATGTTGCGGAAGATGGATCGCTTCTCCTCCGGCGCCAGCGGGTCGGCTTCCATATTCCGGGTCCAGGGGTACATCCTGCGGACCCGGGAGCGTATCAGCAGATTCCTGAGGATGCCGAAGACCAGGCCCGCGGCGGTGAGGGCGTAAAAGGCGGTGCTGGGCGTACGCCGCAGCAGGAGCAGCAAGGCGATCTGCACCGCCGCCCGGACTACGGAGATCACGCTGTCCGCCAGGGAGGCCACGTAGGTCTTCTGGTCCGCCGTCAGCAGGCTGGTGAGGTAGGCGAAGAAGAAATAGCTGGAGGCCACCTCCATCAGATGCAGCCAGAACACCAGACGCAGATCCACCAGATCCGTGCCGCCCTTGGAAAGATAAGGCAGCAGCGGCGTCAGCACCGCAAAGCCCAGCACCAGGATCACGCAGCCGATGATGCGATAGGCCTTCCGGTAAAAGAGCAGGAGGGATTTCGTCTTCTCCGTGTCGTTGTCCGCCACAGGCTTGTACATGGCGTAAACGATGGCCGCATCCATGCCCAGATTCGCCAGGTTCAGCACCGTGAGCACGCTGGTGAGCAGGCCGTTGATGCCCAGGTATGCCTCTGACAGGGTGTAGATGAAGACCGTTCTGACGGTGAAGTTCAGAATCACCTTCAGCAGCAGCCCAAGTGACCCGATAAAGAAGTTTTTCAGAAAGGTCAGAGATCTCATAGGCCGGCCTTCCCCCTCCGGCGCAGGACGCCGCGGTATATCTCCGTCAGCCTCTCGGCCACCGCCCGGTCGGAAAAGCGGTCGATGCAGGACTGCCGGATCCGCTCCGGATCGTACGCGTCATAGTTTTCCGCCACGGAGCACATGGCGTCGGCCAGGCCGCTCTCGTCGTCGATGTCCACCGCCAGGCCCGTCTCCGGAAGCACAAGCAGCTCCCAGGCGCTGGTTTTGGTCATCACGATGGGCAAGCCGCAGGCCATGGCCTCAATGAACACCACGCCGAAGGTCTCCGAGCGGCTGGGCAGCACGAAGCACTGGCTCTGACGGAGCCGACGGGCCACCTCCTCCCGGGAGACCTG
>JAEEGL014593341.1_pt1 | contig 11882 bp, 14 predicted proteins | sample 9134231 | NCBI WGS metagenome assembly JAEEGL01 (sample SAMN16246548, study PRJNA631951) | gut metagenome | biome: gut microbiome; feature: rumen; material: fiber-attached | host: Bos | place: Iran: Karaj | collected 2018-10 | reverse complement strand
GAAGGTCACCGCGACTCTTAGGAGTTAGCGGCGACAGGGCGTTTAGCGAAAGTTTCCGCTGTTGAATCTGGACAATTCAAACTTCTTATGGATAATGAGCAAGAACGCCCACGCAGATGATATTTTGTCCCGAAAGGGATCATTATATCGTTTGGCGTGGGCTTTGCTTATTACATACGGAGGCAGTCCAGAGCCGAACAGCGTAATGAGTTAAAGTTCCCACGCCTTCTTTTTATTAACCGCTGATGTCTGGGAATCTGGTTGGCAACTAAAAACCAAGGATGGGGTTAATTGACAGATTTATAAAATGGTTCAGAGATTCTCCAGCACGTAGAAAGTTTATCAATGATTTTAACGACAAAGCAAGGGAAGAATTTCAGATGTTATCAGTTGATACGCTCTTGGAGGCAAAAGCTTGTTCTGGCAACTCTGACAGTTCATACCGCCATGAGTTGTCTGCTCCAGTCATATTTAGCGGTATCGCTATTGAAGCAAAGGCAGGAACTGAAATACCTGTCGATGATATAATTCTTATTGGTAAGATCATTCTTTCTAATCAAGTGCTTGTCAGAAAAATGTTTGTTTTACATTGGGACACACTTATAATCCGAGATACAAGAACAGGTAAGTTCGTTGATTGGAGGATTCGAGATTTCATGAATTTTGGTGGACTACTAAACGATAGGAGGTAAGTATGTGGTTTTTCAAAAAGAAGAAACAAACGGAACAGGACATTTTAATCGAAAGGATCAAGTCTGAGCAACTTAATATGCAAGGATTGTTCTCAAATATCAACAAACGTGGAGAGGTCGAGGCGTTATTCAAAGAGTTATCTAAGTTGTCCCATCCTGACAAGTTTGAGAAGGATCCTGAGAAAAAAGAGATTGCTCAAAAGCTATTTACTCAAATACAAAACAATAGGAATAATTATACTCAGCTGATGGAACTGAAAAGCATTGTTGAAGTCAAACTATTAAACGATTAATTATTATGAAGTGTTCAGTCTGCGGAAAAGAATTTGGTGAAGGTATGACCTGCCAGAATTGTGGAGTTGATAGAGTCACAGGATTAGGCAATTATAGTGGATATGAAACGCCTAATGGCAATGCAACTTCTAGAAGTTCTTCTGGTTCGCAAAATGGTTCATATCGTCAAGAAGTGGTCTCTCAACCCAAAATAGTTGAAGTGAAGTCTATTGTTTGTTACAATTGTGGAGAAATCATTCCTGCTGATTCAAAATATTGTCCACATTGTAGTACCAGTCTTTACGTGACCTGTCCCAAATGCGGACATGAATATTCTTCTCAATACCCTGCTTGCAGTAAGTGTGGAACCAATAGGAATGACTATATCGAAAAACAAAAGGAATTAGCTGAGGCTGAGAGGAAAAGAAAACAAGAACTAGAAATAAGTGTTTCTAGAATTAAAGAAAAGCAGCTGCAAAAAGAACAAACTCCAGAAGGACGTGAAGAATTAAGACGTGAGAAAGAAGTCCTAGACTCTTACAGAGCGAAATGGTCTAAGGAAAGAATAGAACGTGAAAAAAGAATGCGAGAGGCTGCGGAGGAAGCGGAAAAGAATCGTCAGGAAAGAGAAAGAATAAAAGAAGAAGAGATTCAGAAGAGAAGACAGGAACGAGAAGAACGTGTTAGAAAGAGGGAAAAAGAGGCCGCCGAAGCACAAAGAGAAACGGGATGCCTATATATGTTGATATTAGCACCATTTGCTGTGATACTATTAATGTGCTTAGGCCTACTGTTTTCTTAAATAAAATAGAAACAGCAGGACTCAAACATCTTAATTATGATTCAGATATGAAAAATGATTCCATTTCAACTCCCAAAAACAGCGCAGATGATTTCTGTAATGTTATCATAAATAACCTCATAAATATATGAGAACAATAGAAGAACTCCGAGTACAGAATAACGCTCTAGAAAAATCCTATGAATACCAACGGATAATTCCCGAGGTAATGAAAGAGGTCTATACTCTTTTTGTCAATGAGAGGATAGAACAGGAAGAGAAATGGCTAGAAATGGATGACACAGATGATCCGTTTTATGATGGTTCAGGTGAGTCCATGAAAGATTCTATAAGTAAGAGAATTTCCGAAGCCAAAAGATTGCTCCCCAACAATCCAGAACGAGTTGCCAACCTATTCATTCAGCTTGGTAGCTGTCACAGGCTATGGGCATTACAAAAGCACATCTTGAAGGAGAAGTACGGCATTACATGGTACACTCCTTCAGAACTTCATCCAGAGATCAAATATGATTAGCTTGGATCTAAGGGAGTAGATTACATGGGTGACATTTTAACACAAAAGTTGTTCTTATAAGACCGAATTGTTAATTTGTCACCACTTTCAATCAAAACAGATTAGAAGAGCCTTCATGGATATTTTATACAATCAGACGCATATTTTGTACAAATCAGATTATTAATGCTTGGTTTTCTCAAATAATCGTCTTATATTTGCAACGAAATTACAAATCAAGAAACTTTGAATATGGAAAATCTGAATGAAAGAGCTGCCAATTATTCAGCAGAAAAGACGAATGAACTATTGACAAAAGCTATTGCTCAGGCATACAAGGATGGCTATAATAATGGCTATAAAGAATGTGCAGATGACCATGATATAGATCTTTATGTAGATGTTGACTTCGTAGATCTTAATTTACCAAGTGGATTACTATGGTCTTCAAAATATAGAATGGGTGAAGAATATAAACCATTATATCTCACATACGAAGAAGCCTCTGCAATGGATATTCCAACAGAAGAGCAATTTAATGAATTAGTTGAGAATTGCGATTGGTCTCATATTATGGGATATGTTGGTAGAGGTGGCTATGATATCAGACAACCAGTTGGTAAATATTGTAATAGTGTGAATGGAGAGCGCATCTCTTTCTATGATGAAGGAATGAAATATATTGGCAGTGGTTATGTTCCTCATGGCATTCGTTTCTGGATTCGTGATGATGTAGATGAGGCAGAAAAGAAGTCGGTATTTATTGAGAGTGGTCTTCAAAACGAAAAGCCTATTATAATAATTGAGACAGTTGATGCGAGTACTGCCAAAATGCCTGTAATGTTAGTCAGGAACAAATAATATGTTAACTTGATAATTTAGTGAGCAACAAAGTACTGATCATATCGAATGCTAACGACCTTGTAAGGGTAAGACTTGAGAGGAGGAAATACGGCATTACTTGGTACACTCCTGCAGAACTTCATCCAGAGATTATTTATGACCAACTATAGCAAAAATATGGAAAAAGAATTAAAAAGTTTGATAGAAGAAAACTATCATACCAGAGATTTGTTTATTAATGCTCTGCATAAATTAAATGTGCCTTATACCGCTGGCGAAGATGATGATAGATATGATATCTGCTTCAAATACAGGGGCGAGATATTCTATGCAGACGCTATGAACGAATCTAAGTGGATTGAAATTTTTGATCCGTTCTGGTACGAGATTGATTTGAATGATGCAAAGGAATTCGCAATGCTCAAAGAGGCTGTTAATATGGCAAATATCGAATTATCTGTTACCACCATTTATGAAGTCAACAGAAAAGAGAATAAAGTCTATGTTCACAGCAAAACAGATTTTTCCATCAATAATCAGCAACCTGATATTGAGAATTTTGTTCGCATGACTTTAAACAGCTTTACGCTTGCTCATCGCGGCATCATCTTTGCATTATCAGATATGAGGGATGGAAAGAGACCATATATGAGAGGCCGAAGAAAATTGTCAGAGTTGACATCGACGTTGAAAAGGAATCCACAAAATTATTGGAATGACGATTTTTATGATATGAGCAAACAAGATCTATTAAACATTGTAAATAATCCAAATAATTACGATTCCGATTACCTTGAAGAAATACATCATGTACTCGATACGAAATATCCACATGATTAGTATATAAGTGAGCATTCTACTAAAAACGAATTGCTATGGATTGGCCAGAACTAAAAGCAACAGTAAAATTAGATCCCAGTAGGACTATTCTTTTAGGGGTTAATGAATACAAATCCGATATAACGGATATCGTTATCCCTGAATGTGTAGAAGAAATTGCAGAATCCGCATTGGCTCATTGCTATCACTTAAAAAGTGTTAGCCTTCCTTGGGGGTTGAGGAAAATCGGCAAATGTGCCTTTGTGAAATGTTGGTATGTTGAAAACATCGTAATCCCTAATAATGTGAAAGAAATAGGTGATCTCGCTTTTCATGGATGCGAATTAAAAAATGTTGTTTTACCTGAAGGTTTAGTATCTCTCGGTAAAGAAGTCTTTCTCAACAGCGGCTTACAAAATATAACCATACCAAGTACTATAAGAAAGATTGGTAAAAACGCAATCTACTCTTTTAACAATGTTGAAACCCATATCCATATTAAAGACTTCTCGCGTGTTGAAGGCTTAGAGAATCTCTATGTACCCAATACCACAATATATGTGCCTGCAGGTTATGCTGAAATCTACAGACAACACCCTCTGTTTTCTAAACTTACAATTATTGAAGAAATGCTTTAAACTAAATGAGGGATGACATTTTAACACAAAAATTGTCTTTATTAGCCCGAATTGTTAATTTGTCACATTATTATTAGGGAAAAGACATCAAAATGATTGTTATTTCATAATATTATTGTAAATTTGCGAAATAAATGATAACTAAAAAGAAAGATTATGAACGAATTACAAGAAAGGGCTGAGAATTACGCAGCTGAAAAGATGAACGAATTGATGATCAAACATAACTGGAATATGTAATGCTTTGGGTACACTATGATTAATTGGCAGTCTATAAAAAAAATATTGGAGAGTCAAGGAAAGTTTGACTTCAAACCCTTCGTTGTCGATGGAGTTAATGAAGAAATGTGGGCATATCGAAATGAACATGATTGGTTCGAAATATGTGATCGTGATTTAAAAATAATCTCTGATTATGAATTGAGAAATCATTTAGGTAATTATAGTTTTATCCTTAATACTGACAAAGAATACAGACTCCTTAAGAGTGGTTCAATGGTTTCAGAATTAATGAAAAAATATCCAGAAGATTCTCAATTTGAAATTTGGATAATAACTCCATATGAGAAAATAATTAAAATAGGAAAAGAGATTAGGGGTTATAATAGTATATTAGGACTCATAGTTTTAGAGCCTGAACAAATCAATATTAATGACCAAATAAAAGGTGTTGATTTCTGGATGCCTAAAAATAAAGAAATATGCTATCATATCAAAGACGGAGAATTTAAAGAAACAAATATTTATTATTGCGGCACACTAAGTTTAGATTATTCTCATGACGCATATCTTTTTTTTCAGGATGATGAATATTGGTTTGATGATGGTGGAGTGATAACTACAATAAATAAATTTCACAAACCTATTGTGCGCCAACTAGATTTTGGCTTTGGAGTCATAGATATTAAAAAAGTTGATTCTCACTATAAATTACAAGTTTATAGTTTATATAAAGGATTTAAACCAGAATTTGATTATATTGAATGTAAGCTTAATGGGGAGTCTCTTCTTGATTTAGAAAAAGTGACGGATAATGTAAACTATTACATTAGTAATGATTTGTGTTTAATCAGTTTCGAGTGGTCAAGCGGATGGAAATCCCAACTACAGTTGTGGGTGACATTTGATTGGAATGGTAAGATATATTATAAGAAGCGAAGCTATGTCAATGATTCGAAAGCTATAGGATTTATCAATAGCGTTGTTAAACTATACTCAAAATCATCTGATCAATATGATTATGTTGATTATAGAGGTAATCGTTTGGCATCAGTTAAAAATACTATCCCTATAAACAACTATGTTCTAATTACAAGGAATGTTGATACGACGTTGTTGAAAAATGGGGATAACAACGCAGATGGTGATAATGTTATATGTCTGAAGGGAATTATGGACACAAGAACATGTGAAATGGTGGTTCCTCTTGGCTATAAAGATTTATCTTTATATTGTGATTTTGATAACTTCTATGCAATCATAAGCGAAGACTATACTGGAAGTGATGGAAATAAGCAAACACAATATGGACTTATTTATAATGGAGAAGTTGTTTTGCCGTGTAACAATAATAAGATTTCAGCTCTCACTAATAATATTTTGGTGTTTGAAGAATACGGGAAATACGGAATAGTTTCAAACGGCATAAAACGTAGTAAATGCATATATGATTCTATATCACTTATTAGCGAAATTTCAGATTATACATCAGAAGAAGATGAATATGGATGGACAACAACAATTCCATATAGGTTTAAACATGCTCTCATTCATAAAGGTGGAAAAACCGGGATATGTTCGCCTAAACTAAAATTGTTCTTGGAACCAAAATTTGATAGCGTAAAATTTATTGATGAACAGTTCTTCCTTGCTGATGATTCGCTATACAAAGTCGTTAACGGCGAAGCGGTTGCGTTTAGGAATATGGCAGATTTTAAATATATAGGCGACATAGATAAACATCATCTATTTGTTAGATATAATAGAGACATCTATGATGCAGACAGTTATTTATGCTTATATTTACATAAAGATAGATGTGATGATGACACTGATATCATAGACTTAGAGCGTACTGAGTCATTCCGTCATAATGATTTAGACGATGGGATTCAGAATGGTGACATCCTATTAGATAAATATGGACCAATATTATGTGTAGGATCAATATATTATAGCACTAAAAAGAAATTGCTTTCAGCTGACTTAATGGAATTTGCTTGTCAACACAATGATGACGATTATGATGCAACCTATGTCGATGATACAGATTATGACCGTGAGACATTCTATGCATTGGGTGGTGATGACTACGACTAATTTGTTGGGCTATCAATGATATAATGGCTGGTACGCTTTTTCATGAGATTATGGAGCGCTTGATCAGGAAGTAAGTTTGAATAGTTAAAGAAACATTTGATGGATAAGACAAAAATAATTCCGATAAACAGTACAACTGATGCGTTTAGAATTCAAATAGCGTTATTTCTACAACGCATGCTTGATGTCAATGAATGGATATTATCTTTTCCGCCTATAAGAGGAGATAAAGGAATTGATGATATGTGGATGATTGATGCAAGTCTTCCTGAATATATGCATACTTGTAATCCAGAATGGTTTGATTGTTATGAATACAACTGTGAAGTAATGCTCAACACAATGCATAAAGATTTGTTCAATGAGAAATCACTTGGTTGGTTCAGAGAACATCTTGAAACATTTGCACCATATAGTGAAGGAGCACGTAAATTATTAAAGGCAATAGAAACATGGAAGACATGGGGGAAATGAGTGATAAAAAATCCGAAAAGCAGGCTGAAAGTTCTGTGGTAGTTAAACCCAAAGGTGAGTTTGCTGAGTTTGCAGTTAAAATCGCCGGTCCTATGGTAATTGATGGTGATGGTAAGCCTCGTGACGCTTACAAACCCGTTTTGCATGCTGCATATAAAGGATTACAGCGATTTATTGATGCTCAAAATCAGTGGAATACCTATGAGAAAGCTCTCGAAGAAGTAAGAAATGGAAAGAAAGAAACTCATTGGATATGGTTCATCTTCCCACAACTATCTGGTCTAGGACATTCTGAAATGTCTCAGTTCTATGGACTTAATGGTCGTGAGGAAGCTGAAGAATATATTAAAAATGATACTCTTAGGAAGAGGTTGGTAGAAATCTGTGAAGCCGTTCTTAACAATGATAAAACTGTCTATGAGATTTTCGGTAGTGATGCTATCAAAGTCAGGTCATGTGTTTTACTATTTGAGTCTGTTTCGGATATCCCCGTTTTTAAGCAACTAAAGAGTAAATATCGCTGGTAATATGGAAATAACATTTGAAAAGTGGGAGGATGGAAAGTGGTATATTCAATATCCTGAATATGATGGCGACCAAGAAGATCTTGAAATGATTGGTAATGCAGCAGAGCTTCTGGATGAAATGACCACTGATGGTTTGTATGTTACTCTTGATGTGAATATAGAAGAGGTCAAAGATTATTGTAGACTGAAACTAATCTCGCATGATGAGATAGGAGCAACATATGAAGTTCTTAATTTTAGACACTTTACAAAGGATGTTTGGTTGTGTAATGTAGTACACAATTTATACGAAGAGCATCCTAATGAAATTTATTTTAAAGTAATTCATTAGAGTATGTAGCTAAAGAGTAAATATAGGTGGTGACATTTTAACAAAATAATTGCTATTATATACCAGATTGTTAATTTGTCACCCTCTTATTTTTTATATAGTTATTGGCTATTATGTGTCATTTCGCTCTATGTTGCCGGGTGACTGCAAATAGTGTGCCAAGCTTTTAACCTACTCATTATAAGGGATTTATAAGAGATTTGGATATTTGAAATAATAGCTGTACCTTTGTAGCGCGTTTGGGAAACTCTCAGAAGCACTTCACTAAAACCTGTTCTTATGCTTAATTCATTTATCAAGTATGCTAAACTCGCATGGGTTTATGCAAAAGGGATTTGCGGCTTTCGCCATAAAGAGTACGACCTACAGTTTGTCTATGTGCCAGAGGATAAACTATGGTATATTGATATGTGGTGGCCTGGCGATCGTTACAACTTAGCGATGGTTGCGGGTTCTAACCACTTACTAAGTTTTCTTGATATAAAAAAGAAAATCGTGTACGTGTGCTTGTACGTCCGAGTAAGAAACATCTGTCAGATCAAGAAGGTTACTTTGAATGCGTGAAGCAATACTCTGGTTTATTTGCGGGAGCTACATACAAAGTGAATGGGCTTGCTGACTTTACCCGTGAAATATGGATTTGTCCCGTTACTCTTACAGTCTTAGGTCGTTATCCAAACTTTATTTATATTAAACAGATATGGTAGATACATTAGTTAATTTGTTTGTCAATATCGAAGAAGGCTGGGGAAATTACTTTGTCTATAAGGTCATGCCATTAAAGCAAAAGAGACCAGATCTTTTCCCAATAATTTTAGCGGTTTTTGCTAATCACCCTCATTGGTTCATGGAGCACTATGATAATATAGTGACGCTAATATCCAATAAAGCATTGACTATGGATTATCACTCACCAACGATTATTCAACACAAAGCTTGTACTCCGTTTGAGGATAAGACGATTACATAAAATCTATAGGATCAAATTCTTCGATTTTTTTAAATTCCTGCCAAACCTTCACCTTCGTCTTTTCCATATCATCATAAGCAGATGGAGGGATAAGCACACCTTCTTCGACTCTTACAAAATCATGCTCAACTTCCTTGTACTTCTTCGCTGAAAAGCTAGGTACATGCAGAACAATGTCATCAATATTCTCTAAACTCGCAAAAATATAGAAACTCACCTTACTTGGATCATCGGCAAAGAGATAAATATCCTTTAGCTTGGGACAGTTGGTTATGATATTGTCCCAATCCATGTCCCAATGACAAGATCTTCTTCCGTCTAAAGATTTGCTTCGGAATATCAACGTGTTTAACTCAGGACAGTCAGTAATGGCGTTTACGGTAAGATCCACACAAGACTCTGGGAACGTAATCTGTTGGAGATCTCGGCATTTGGTGAAAGCAAATTCTTTTATTGTGTCAACTCCATTAGGAACAACATATTCTTTTCTTTCACTACCGCATGGGTATCTACTCATGTAAATATCAACATCTCCCAACCATTCTATATAGTTAAAGACTGCTCCTTCAAAAGAGAAACATCCTTTAAAATCGCTTGGACAGATTGGTTTTCCTGAGTCATTAAGAGGCCATTCATTCATGTCACAAACATAACGTTTAATTGAACCTGCAAAAGCATCCCCAAATAGATAGTCAATACCGTCTTGTCCCTCGATATAGAAATATTCAAGAAGAGGGCAATTCTGAAAAGCTAAACTCCCAATCACTAGTTTGCTTGGGAAATCTACATCTTTCAAATGAATACAGCCCGAAAACGCCCTGTTTCCGATAGCTTCCAATCCTTCAGGAAAGACAATTCTCTGTAAATTGACGCTATCAACAAACGCATCATCCGTAATGCCTATCTTTGCACAATAATAATCATCTGCTAATGGAAGATAGAAGTCAAATTCCGTCTCTGAGACTCCACTCATGTCGAGAGAATGAAGTTTATTATCATTCTGACTCATTTCCGTTAATAGATGAAAATCTTCTATCCCAAGAAAGCCTGAAACAATTATTTCCTCTATCTCAGACTTTTCCGTTTCACTGATCTGAGCGTGCAACGGGTTTTCTTTTGTGCATATTATTGTCTTTTTAATCATTGCCTATACTATCAATAACCTTTATTTTTTAGAACATACGGTGAGATACCCAATGCATCCCATTAATATACTATTTGAAAGAGGAAACCTGACTCGTTGTCATAATCTTATAAGTTTGCTGCAAAAATATGAAGAATTATTGTAAATTGCAAACATTTTAGAAGGAATTTGCGAAATAGGCATTCTAAACAACTTTCAGCATTCTTGTTGCCTCATTTTCTCATTTTTAGAGATTTAAGTTTTTTAACTTTGAATCCTGAGGAAATCTACATATAATAGAGGGTTGAGGTTAAGAATCAGAGTACTCTCGTGTTTATCTCGAAATTCTTTTATTTTATCCATATATGCATATAATAGCTCTGATTCCGAGCCTCAACAAGATTGGTTCATAGCAACGACATATATTCTGAGGTGTAGTAAAAATGCACCTCTTTTCTCGGGTCACTTTGGAACATTTTTTTTCAAGGCATCCTATAAGAAGTAGGAGAAAAATTCCATGCTATGAAATCACTCTATTTCGTTAGATTTTCCTTATTAGCTTAGATGCTCTATTGTTTAATTGGAAAATGTAAGAGCTATGGATCAACCAATTATCATTTATGGTGGTGAAGCCCGATACCTAAGCGAGCTTCCCGAATTTCAAGATGGATTACCTCACGGAATCGTGAACAAGACTAAAACAGATGTGGGAGGTACATACGTTGCTGTAAATTGTAAGAGCAACTATATTATTGTCTGCCCATTCATAGATTTAGTCGAGAGCATTGCAGCAGATAAGAATAATAAGTACGAGGTGTTCAGGTGCTATGGGAAAGTAACCGAATCGGCATTCAAGAAGTACATCAAAGAGCATGAGACCTACAAGATTGCCGTTACCTATGACAGCCTACCAAAGCTATTAAAGTGGATGGATGGTAAGACCGAGGGCTGGAAACTCTTAATAGACGAATATCACTTGATTCTTGAAGATATGGACTTTCGAGAATCAGCTATTACTAATATGTGCAAGACAATAAGGGCTTTTGATCATTACACATTCTTATCTGCAACTCCGATAGATGATGATTACGAAATCGAGTTCTTTAAACAGTTGCCGCACTATCGGGTAGAATGGAACCAGAGAATGCCAATTACTGTTAGAAAGATCAAGGCTACAAATCTTAGCAAAGGATTGTGCAGGCTAATCCGAATATTCAATGAAGAGGGATTTGCCCTACCAGACATCAACGGAGAAGAAAAAGAGGTAGAGCAGCTTTTCATTTTTCTCAATTCTGTGACAACCATTAAGCAAGTTGTAGAGTCGCTTGCATTAGATCGGGACGATGTCAAGATTTGTTGCGCTACCAGAAAACGGAATAGGCTAATTCTTGGTGAATATCCCATTGAATCGGTTATCGCTCCCAACAAACGGATCAACTTCTTTACTAAGAAATGCTTTCAAGGCTGTAACCTCTTTTCCAATAATGGACTTGTTATCGTAGCCAGTGATGCCTATCGGACACAAACGCTGGTGGATATTTCTACGACAATGGAACAAATTAGTGGAAGGCTTAGATG
>JAEEGL013870069.1_pt1 | contig 11882 bp, 9 predicted proteins | sample 9134231 | NCBI WGS metagenome assembly JAEEGL01 (sample SAMN16246548, study PRJNA631951) | gut metagenome | biome: gut microbiome; feature: rumen; material: fiber-attached | host: Bos | place: Iran: Karaj | collected 2018-10 | reverse complement strand
GTTTCCGTGGGCGCTGACGGATTCGAACCGCCGACCCTCTGCTTGTAAGGCAGACGCTCTGAACCAGCTGAGCTAAGCGCCCAAAACAGCGACATTTTTACTACCACGCGAGGTAATGTTCTGTTTTGCGACTGCAAAGTTACGCTATTTTTTCATTCTCACAAAACATTTAAGCGTTTTTTTTCGCAAAATGCAGTAAGATTCCTGCAATCTTGCGTTCTTGTGCGTCCTTTTTTGTATTTTTGCAGATGGAATTCGAGAAGTACACTATGAAGAAACTACTGATGATGATGCTGGCCGTTGTGGCCATGCAGGCAGGTGCCCAAGACATGGCACACTACAAACGGATTGTGAAGGCACTTAGCTCGGCCAAGTACCAAGGGCGCGGCTATGCGCGGGACGGAGCCAACAAGGCGGGAAAATACTTGCAGAAGGAATACCAGAAGGCCGGCGTGGATGAAGTCATCCTCCAGCCCTTCACACTGGACATCAACACCTTCTGCGGCGAGATGGCGATGTGGGCCGACGGCAAGAAACTTCGTGCCGGAGTGGATTTCTCCATGCGCGAGTACTCCCCAGGCGTGCACGGCGAGTTCCCCGTCTATCATGTGGACACCCTGCACTTCGATGCCGACCGCATGTTTGCCGACCTCCAGAAGCCCGAATATGCCAATTGCCTCGTGGCCTGCGAGTTCTGGTTCACCTATCGCCACCGCGATGCCTTCTCGCGTCTGCAGAAGGCGGGCGAATGTCCCAATGCCGGACTCATCTACACGTGGGCGGCGCCGATAAAGTTCTTCAAAGCCTACGGGCACCGTGTCGTCGATAAGCCTATCCTCTGGGTGACGCCCGAAGCCATCGAAGGCGTGAAGAATGTCCGCGTGAATGTCGATCACAAGTTCCTGAAGGACTACGAGTGCTTCAACGTCATTGCGAAAGTCGATGGCGAGCGGCACGACAGCTGCTACGTCTTCACCGCCCACTACGACCACTTGGGCAACCTGGGCAAGAAGGTGTTCTATGCCGGCGCGAACGACAATGCTTCGGGCACCGCCGCCATCGTCACCTTGGCCGCCTACTATGCCAAGCACCGCCCGCCCTACGACATGTATTTCCTCTCTTTCTCAGGCGAGGATGCCAACCTGCGCGGCTCCACATGGTATGTCGAGCACCCCGTCGTACCGCTCAGCCAAATCAAGTACCTATTTAATATCGACATGATCGGCGACAACAACCCCGTGCAGTATTGCGAGGTGAGCGACGAGGGCATGCGCGGCTTCACGCTCTTTGAGCAGATTAACACCGAGAAGCAGTATTTCAAGAGCCTGCATCGCGGCGACTTGGCTGCCAACAGCGACCACTATCCCTTCGCCACGCGCCACGTGCCTTGCATCTTCCTCGAGAACGAAAAGGGCGATGCCTTCCAGTACTACCACACCATCTTCGATACGTACAAGACCGTGCGCTTCGACAGCTACGCACCCGTCTTCCGTCTGGTGCAGGAGTTTGTGGAGAAATATTAGCCTCTCCCCCAACCCCTCCCCCGTAAGGGAGGGGAGGGAGGAAGGAATAGATACAAATGGATAGACAACGTCAGATATACAAGGTGACGATGGTGGGCGGCGGCGTGAACGTGGTGCTGCTACTCTTCAAGTTCGTGGCGGGCATCGTGGGACACAGCGCCGCGATGGTGGCCGATGCCGTCCACTCGCTCAGCGATTTCGTGACGGACATCATCGTCATTGTCTTTGTGCATATCAGCGGCAAACCCAAGGACAAGTCGCACGACTACGGCCACGGGAAGTACGAGACCCTGGCAATGACCATCATCGGCGTGGCGCTGTTAGTCGTAGCCATTGGCATTGTCTATGGCGGCGCGATGAAGATAATGGCGTGGGCCAAAGGCGCACAGTTGCAGGCGCCCGGCATGCTGGCACTCTGGGCGGCCCTGCTGTCAATCGTGCTGAAGGAAGGCACCTTCCGTTATTCGATGGTACAGGCGCGCAAGCTGCAGTCGCAGGCCGTCGAGGCCAACGCCTGGCACCACCGCAGCGACGCACTCTCGTCGGTCGGCACAGCCATCGGCATTGGCGGCGCCATCTTCCTGGGTCAGCGATGGACGGTGCTCGACCCCGTGGCCTCAGTCATCGTGGGCCTGTTCATCGTGAAGGTGGCTCTCTTCCTGCTGCGCGACGGCATCGGTGACCTGATGGAACAGTCGCTGCCCGACGAGGTGGAGGCGGAGATACTGCGGCTGGCGGCCTCCGTCGAGGGCGTGGACGAGCCGCACGACCTGCGCACTCGCCGCATCGGCAACCACTATGCCATCGAGCTGCACATCCTCATGGACGGCAACATCTCCCTATGCGAGGCGCACGACAAGGCGACGGAGGTGGAGGAAGTGCTCAGGAAGCATTACGGCGAAGACACGCACATCGCGGTGCACGTAGAACCAAAATAATTACTAAACATACACAGACATGAAAAAGACCCTCACTTGGACACTATTAGCAAATATGTGTCTCATGGCAGCCATCATCGCCACGACCATCGTCATGCGTAGCAGACAGCAGCATTGCACGGCAGTTGCAGAGCCGACCGAGGAAACCGCGCATTTCGTGACGCTTACCGATGCGGTGCCCGACGCCATTCTGGAGATTCGCTATTATGGCACGTACAATTTCGTGGGCACACGCATCGACGGCTATCTGGAGCCCACCGCCCTGCTGACCCGCTAGGCTGCCGACAGCCTCCGCGCCGTCAGCGACGAGGTGAAGGCAAAGGGCTACCGCCTGAAGATTTACGATGCCTACCGTCCGCAGATGGGCGTGGATCACTTCGTGCGCTGGGCCGCTGACATCCCGGACACGCTGATGAAGACGTATTTCTATCCCGACCTCGACAAGAGCGTGCTCTTCGACCAAGAGTACATCATGGCAAAGAGCGGCCACACACGCGGCTCCACCGTCGACCTCACCCTCTTCGACATGACGACGGAGAAGGAGCTCGACATGGGCGGCACGTTCGACTGGTTCGGTCCCGAAAGCCATCCCGACTTCTGCGGGAACCCCGAGACGGGCGAATATACGGGTGATAATAGCAAGAGTCCCACGGGACGAAGCATCACCTCCGAGCAGTTCCAGCATCGCATGCTGCTGCGCGAGGCCATGCTGCGGCACGGCTTCAAGCCACTCGACAGCGAGTGGTGGCACTTCACACTAAGCAACGAGCCGTTCCCCGACAGCTACTTTAATTTCCCTGTCAAGCAACTGGCTCGCTGATAGAAAGGGCGAACCCGTCGAAGCCCTACCTCACGGCTTTGACCACGTAGCAGAACGTGTAGTTCTGGTAAGGCATGCGGTACTCCTTGCGCGGCCAAGCGCCCCAACTGTTGATGCCGCCCACGCCGAACTGACGCGCCTGCACTTGCAGGACAGTGAAAGGACGCGGGGTGAGGTCGCCGCTGTGATGCTGTGTGGCAGCCTTGTCGTCGCCGTCGTCGAGGTCGGCAGGCAGATAGTTGAGCGCGCTGCACTCCATCGGGGCTTCCAATGCGGCGAACGAGAGGCCCTTGCCCTGCTTGTCGGTCAGCGTCCAATAGCGCACATCGGTCTTATTGCCGCTCTCCTGCGGACGCACATAGGGCCAATATTGGTCAGCCACCTTCTGATGATACACGGCAAGCGGCTGGCTCTCCTTGCGGTCGATATAGCTCTCGATGGGGCCGCGGCCATAATAGGTTATCTCCGAAAGGCTTTCAGGCAACACCCACTGCTGGCCGAAACGGAACATGTCGGGGATATCCTTGGCCTCCTTGTCGGCTTCGAGCACCTGTGAGACAAGGAGGTTACCGTGTACGGTAAGCATATAGGAAATCTTCAGCACGGCCTTTACCTGCGGCATTTCGTATTCTACGTTGATGGCCTGCGTGTATTTGTTTATTGCTTTGCAGGCAACTGTCTTCAGCTTCATCTCAGGATTCTTCCACACGCCGAACTTGCGCTGCAATTGTGCGCCGTAGTCGTTGTCGATGGGTGCGCGCCAGAAGTTAGGCACGACGGAGAAACCGTCCTGGAGCATCGGATGTCCATCCACATCGAGATAGTCGAGACGGCCCGTGCGGCGGTTCACCGTCACAGAGAAGCCTGCGGCCTCCATAGTGTAGCATGCCAGCATGGAATCCACCGCTACGGCCTTCGCGGCCTCCTTCGGCTGATCGACATACTGCTGCACACTCCCGAACTGATAAGGCTGGAGGACGAACTGCTGGCGGGCGACCACATGGCCGGCCTTGAGGAGCGGTTCGTCGCGCAGGAGGCGGAATTCGATGTCGGCGGTCACTTCTTTCTTCTTGTTCTCGTCGAGGAACTGGCGCAGTTCGCTCATGCTACCCAGCTGGGTGAGGTCGAGCTTCACCGTCTTCTGCGGCTGCACGGCCGGCACCTGCGGCAGGGGGAAGGTGTAGGCCACCTCGCCGTTCACGCTGAGTGCCACCACTGCGGTCACATTCTCAATCGGGCGGAAGAAGTTCTCGTTGTACAGCTCTGCCGTACCCGCCTTGAGATCGAGGTTCTTCACCCAGATGTTCTGCTGGAAATAAGCAATCTCGTAGGCATGCGGATTGGGACGTCGGTCGGGCTGTATCACGCCGTTGCAGTTGAAGTTATGGTCGGTGGCGGGATAGCGCCCCTCGTCGCCGCCGAAGAGCCAGACAGGCTTGCCCGTCACCTTGCTCTTGCCGCGCACACCCTGGTCGATGAAATCCCAGATGAATCCGCCCTGATAGTTGGGATACTTGCGGATGAGGTCCCAATACTCCTTGAAGCCGCCGCAGCTGTTGCCCATTGCGTGGGAATATTCGCACTGGATGAGGGGCCGCGGGTTGTCGCTCTGCAGGTACTTCTCGCAGTTGTCATAGTCGTAGTACATGGGGCAGAAGATGTCCGTCTTGCCCGTTTGGCCTGCACGCTCATACTGCACGGGCCGGCTCTGGTCCATTTGCTTCATCAGGTCGTATGCTTTCTCGAAGTTCGGTCCGTAGCCTGCCTCGTTCCCAAGGCTCCAGATGACGATGCTGGGATGATTCTTCTGTACGAGCACATTATCGCGGGTGCGCTCCAGATGGGCCTTCTCGTAATCGGCGCGCTTGGCCAGCGTGCGGTCGCCGTAACCCATGCCGTGACTCTCGATATTCGTCTCCGCCACGACGTAGATGCCATACTTGTCGCAGAGGTCGTACCAGCGCGGGTCGTCGCTATAGTGGCAAGTGCGCACGGCATTCACGTTGAGTTCCTTCATCACCTGGATGTCCTGCACCATGCGTTCCATGCTTACGACGTAGCCGCCGTCGGGATCCAGCTCGTGCCTATCGACGCCCTTGAAGAGGACGGCCTTGCCATTCACGAGCACCTGCTTTCCCTTTATCTCCACCTTGCGGAAGCCCACGCGCTGCGGAATCACCTCGAGGACATTCTTTCCGTCGTTAAGCGTCGTGTAGAGCGTATATAAATAAGGTATCTCGGCACTCCACTGTTTCGGCGCCGCGATGGAAGCCTTGAGGCTCATCTCGTCGGCTGTCACCTTCACGCTTCGGTTCCATACCTCCTTGCCGTCGGCATCCACCAGCGAGAACGCCACTTCCTTCCCCTTGGCCTTCTGTGTCGAGAGACCGATGATGAGCTCGCCGTCCTGATAATTGTTCGTCAGGTCGGGCACGATGAAGAGGTCGCTGACATGCGTCTGCGGGCGGGCATAGAGATATGTCTCGCGGGCAAGGCCCGTGAAGCGCCAGAAGTCCTGGTCCTCGAGATACGTGCCGTCGCACCAGCGCATCACCTGCAAGGCGATAAGCGCGGGCTTGCCCGGAGTGACGTAGCGCGTCAGGTCATACTCGGCCTCCATCTTCGAGTCCTCGCTGTAGCCCACTTCCTTGCCATCCACCCAGACGGTGAGATTGCTGGTTGCCGAGCCCACATGCAAGATAATCTGCTGGCCCTTCCATGCGGCAGGAATCAGGAATTCGCGGCGATACGAGCCCGTGTAGTTGTTCTTCTCCTCGACGTAGGGCGGGTTGCTGGCGAACTGCTTTGCCCATGAATAGCCGACATTCTTGTAAATCTTGTCCCCATGACCATTCATCTCGAAGAGCCCCGGCACGGGAAACTCCTCCCACTGCGAGTCGTCGAACTTCGGCGCATAGAAGCCTGCGGGCGCCTCGTTGTGGTGTTGTGCGAAGTTGAAGCGCCACTTCCCCTCGAGCGACATAAAGCGGGCGCTCTTCTCTTTATCGCCTTGTCGGGCCAAGTCCTGCGTCTCGTAGGCGAAGAAGGAGCTGTGGTTCTTCATTGTGTTCACGCGGTTCACTTGCGGGTCGAGCCACCGCTCAACCTTCGTCTGCGCGTGTGCCAGCATCATGCCGCACACGAGAAGGGCAGACAGGAGATGTCTCTTGTTCATCATTGTCGTATGGTTTTGTTTTTCGTTTGCTCTACCTTATTTATATACGCGCGCGCAAAGGCGGCACTGCAAAGGTAAACTTTTTCGGCGGAAAACAAGGCGTTTCGGGCAATTATTTGTAACTTTGGGCCAAAAAGAACGCGATTTCATGCTGCGCCCCATGCAAAAATACGGAAAAGTGGCCGCGAAAGTCTGTGTACTTCCGCTCGCTATCGCGCTAATGTGCGCTGTGTTAGTGAGCCGCGAGGGCGACATGCTCTTCCGCGCCCAGGAGCTGAGTCTGTTCCTCTTCTCGCGCCACTTCTTCGAGACGCTTGCCATCTATCCGGGCGGCACCTTGTCTTGGCTGGCTTGCCTGGCGACGACTTGCTTCCACTCGGCGGCAGAGACGTTCGTCATGCTTTTCCTGCTGTGGTGGGCATGTGCCGCGATGGTTGCCCGAATGGGTCGTCTCGACGGATGGTGGAGGTTGCTCGCCCTGCTGCTGCCGCTGGCGCTGCTGGCTTGTATGACCGAGACGGGCTACTGGCTCTACTACCAAAAACTGCGCGGGCACATGATGGTGCCCACACTTGCTGTGACACTCGCTCTTGCTTGCGCAAGTATTGGCCTTTACTTGCGCAAGAAAAGCTTCACGCTTGCGCAAGTGTGGACGCTTACTTGCGCAAGTATCGGCTACCCCTTGCTGGGAGCCTGGTCGTTTGCCGCTATCATCTTGATGATGTGTCCATTAAGCAAGTCGGAGCGAGAATCGCGATGGAAGACGTTGCTCGCCGTCGTGCTGGGCATCGCCGCCATACTGATTGTGCCGCAGATAGCTTACCAGCGCCTATACACTCAGGTGGAGCCGTCGCAACTCTACCGCGCCGCAATGCCCACCTTCGGCATCAACGCCGACGACTTTCCGCAATACCGCCTGCCCTACTACGCGCTGGCGCTCTCCCTGCTGCCCGCCGTACTCCTTCGCCTGAAGCCCGACAAATGGCTCGCCCGCGGATGGCAGCAGGCGGCGGTGGCCCTCGCCCTTGTAGCTGTCGGCCTCTGGGGCGTAAAGCGCGTCTGGTTCACCGACGAGAACTTCCACAAGGAAATTCGCCAGAGCCGCGCCATCGAGGAGGGCGACTGGGAGCAGGTGCTGCGCATAGCGCGCGAGCCCGCCACCGAAGGCCCCACGCGCATCATGGTCCTCAACCGCAATCTGGCGCTGTTCCGACTGGGGCGCGCCGGCGATGAGATATTCCACTATCGCGAGGGCGACACGCAGCCCTGCGCCCCCTGGCTCGTGCACATCTCGCAGGTGAACGGCAAGAGCCTCTACTACCACTACGGGCTCGAGAACTTCTGTTACCGATGGTGCATCGAGCAGGGCGTTGAAGTGGGCTGGAATGTCGATGGGCTGCGCCTGTTGGTGAAGGCGAGCCTGCTCAACAGCGACTTTGAGGTGGCACGGAAGTATCTCGACCTGCTCGGCCAGACACGCCATCATCGCGAATGGGCCCGCCGCTACGCCGAGTTTCTCCACCAGCCGAATCGCATCGCCGAGGACACAGAGTTGGGCCTCATCCGCCGCCTGATGGACCGCCGCGACCGTCTGGACACCGACCGCATGCAGGTGGAAGTCTATCTGCTCGACTATTTCGCCCAGAGCGGCCACAGCAACGACCCGCTGCGCCAAGAGCTGAACCTGCTGTGTGCGATGCTTACGCGCGACATTCCCACCTTCTGGCCGCGCTTCTTCGACTATGTGCAGACGCATGCACAAAGCGGCATTCCGCGCCATTATCAGGAGGCTGCCTTCCTCTACGGGCAACTCGAGAAGACAGTCGATACGAGCCAGATGCCGTTTGATCCCGAGGTGCGGAAGACTTACGAGGAATTCATGCGCTTCAACGACCAGTGCGGCGCGATGACACTCGAGCAGAAGAAAGCGGCTTTCCGCCCGCGCTTCGGCCATACGTTCTACTACTATTACTTCCTCGTACGGGGACTGAAAACCGCATGAAAATGAAGCGACTCCTCTATCTCCTCCCGCTACTCGTCCTTGCCGGCTGCCATCGGAGCCGCGTGCCGCAGAGCTTCGCCGAAGCCGATGCCGCGCCGCACATCTATCCCGACTATGCGGAGGTGACCGTCCCGCCAAACATCGCACCGCTGCGCTTCCACATCGAGGACGAGGGAGAGGAATTCGTCACGCGCCTCTCGGCAGAGGGGGTCTCGTACATCCTCGGGGGTGCCGACGTCTGTCCCTCCATCAAGGCCTGGCGCAAGCTTGTCTCCCAGCCGGGCGACATCACGGCCGAGGTGTTTCTGCGTCAGGAGAACGGCTGGCAGCGCCTGCGTCCCTTCCGCATCCACGTTTCGCCCGACTCCATCAGCCCTTACCTGGCCTACCGACTTATCGCGCCGTCCTACGTCGCCTACGAAGACCTGACCATCTGCCAACGCAACCTCACAAATTTCGACGAGGAGGTCATCTACGGCAACATGATAAACAGCGACGAGAAGCACGGGCAGTGCATCAACTGCCACGCGTTCCAGCAGTACAACCCACAGCGGATGCAGTTCCATGTGCGGCAGTCTTACGGCGGCACTATCGTGGCCTATGACGGACGCGTGCAGAAGGTGGACCTAAAGAGCGACAGCCTGTTGAGCGCCGGTGTGTATCCCGCCTGGCATCCCACCGCGCCGCTCATCGCTTACAGCACCAACCAGACGAGCCAGCTATTCCACACGCGCGACCTGCAGAAGGTGGAGGTGCTGGACACGTACAGCGACCTCATCCTCTACGACCTGGAGCAGCGCCGCGTGATTGCCTTGCCGCGCGACAGCGACGAGCTCGACTGCTTCCCGTGGTGGAGCCCGGACGGCAAGACGCTTTACTACTGCGCCGCCCGCTACACGCCTGCCGACTCGCTGCTCCCCCGCGAGCAAGATATGGTGCGCTACTACTCGCGGCTCCGCTACAGCCTCATGGCGCGCGACTTCGACCTCAAGAACCGCAGCTTCGGGCCGCCGCGCATGGTGTTCGATGCCGCAGGGCAAGGGAAGAGCGCCACACTGCCTCGCCTCTCACCCGACGGACGCTGGCTGCTCTTCACGCTGGGCGGGCACGGCATCTTCCATATCTGGCACCGCGATGCCGACCTCTGGATGATGGACCTTACCGCGGGTACGGCTCGTGCCTTGAGCGAAGTGAACAGCCCGCAAGTGGAAAGTTACCATTCGTGGAGCAGCAACGGACGGTGGATTGTGTTCAGCAGCCGGCGCGACGACGGCAACTACACGCGTCCCTTCTCCGCGCATGTCGGCGCGGCCGGGCAGATGACGAAGCCTTTCGAGCTTCCCGCGCGCAATCCCCTCTACCACCGCCAGCTCCTACGCAGCTACAACGTCCCGGAATTTATCAATGGCCCCGTCGGTACGACGCCTCAGGAACTGGCCCGCATCGTGCGCGGCGAAGCCACACATATCCCAATGGCCCCGTGAAAATCCTGCACCATAGCCGCACGCTGCTTGCCGACCTGGGCGCACTCCTCTTGCCTCGCACATGTCCCGTGTGTGGCGGACGGATGGCGCAGGGCGAATCGTTCATCTGCGTCGCATGTAGCATACAGTGGCCGCGCTATCCGATTGAGCGCATCGACGATAACACGCTCGTACGCCGCCTGTGGCCTTCGTTCCCAGCGGTCTATGGCGCCACGCTTTTCACCTATCGCCACGCCTCGCCCTTCCATAACATCCTGATGCGCATCAAGTACCAAGGGTACACGCAACTGGCCGAAGCGCTCGGCGGATGGGGTGCGCGGGAGTTGCAGGAGACCGAGTTGCCGCAATGGGCCGATGTCATTGTCCCCGTTCCCTTGAGCCGCATGCGCCGCCTGAAGCGAGGCTACAACCAAGCCGAACTGATAGCCCGCGGGCTGGCACAGGAGTTCGACCGTCCCGTAGAGTGTCTGCTGCGCCGCAATGAAGGGCGCGGTAGCCAAACCCACCTCGGCAGCGAGGAACGACTGGCCAACGCACAGGGCATCTACAGCGCCGCCATCCCGGAACGCCTGCGCGGCAAACACCTTCTGCTTGTGGATGATGTGATGACCACCGGCGCCACCCTCACAGCCTGCGCCCACGCAATTCTCGAAGCCGACCCGTCAGCCGAGATTAGTGTATTCACGCTGGCGGCGGTCTAACAACATCGAAATCCCGAAATAACGAAATATCGTAATAACGTTATACCGCAATAACAACAACAATAATAACAACAAAAATGAACCGACGAAACTTTCTGAGCCAGGGCGCAATGAGCCTGGCCGCGCTGAGCATCGGCGCAAGCTGCACACAAGAGAAGAAGGCCGCACGCATTCCGCAACTCGGCACACAAACCGTAGCCCCCGCCTTCGGCGAGATACACTCCGTGCTGCTCCATCTGGGCAGCAACATGTGGTGCGACTATCCCACCGAGCTGATGGGAGCGCCCGCACCCGAGAGTGCGCAGTACTTGCAGAACAAGCCCGAGTTTGCAAACGTATGGACCGACGATGCCTGGCGGCGCGTCACCGAACGCGCCGCACAGGTGGGCGTGAACATGATTGTCATCGACCTGGGCGAGGGCCTTTTCTATCCCAGCCACCCCGAGCTGGCCATCGAAGGCACATGGAGCGTGGAGAAGATGCAGGACGAGATTCGCCGCCTGAACGGGCTCGGCATCGAGGTTATCCCCAAGCTGAACTTCTCCACCACACACAACGGATGGATGGGCGACTACCGCCACATGGTGTCCTCGAAGCCTTACTACCGCATGTGCGAGGACGTGATTAGCGACGTCGTCGAGATATTCGGCCACCCGCGCTACTTCCACGTTGGCTTCGACGAAGAGCGGGCGAACTTCCAGGAGAACGAGAAGTTCAAGTACATCTGCGTACGACTCGACGATTACTGGTGGAAAGACTTCCTTCACATCGTGGAGAACGTGGAGAAACATGGCGCACGGGCTTGGATGTGGAGCGATTATGCCTGGTACCACGACGACTTCTACGAGCGCTGCCCAAAGAGCGTTGTCCAGCAGAACTGGTTCTACGACTCGCAGAACGGCGGTTTCGACATCGAGACCAACACCACCAGCGACCAGAAGCGCCTCGTGGCCTTCCTGCGCCTCGACGAAGCCGGCTTCGACCAAGTGCCGTGCGGCACGAACTGGGTGGGCGGCGTACGACGGAAGACGGGCATCGGCGCCGACGACGTCATCGGCAAGCTCGTCAAGTTCGGACGCGAACACATCTCGAAAGCGCACCTCATGGGCTTCATGATGGCCACTTGGGAAATCTACGGATGGGACGTGGCCAACCACGAAGAGCACACCGAAAAGATTATCCACGGCATCGAACTCTTCGGCGAAGCCCTCGCCGCAGAGTAAGCAACGACGGGAACAC